>Ga0334894_1003006_pt1 | contig 10514 bp, 13 predicted proteins | sample GraSluR3_MG_6_FD_207225 | JGI IMG/M metagenome (GOLD analysis project Ga0334894, IMG submission 207225) | Sludge microbial communities from methane-producing bioreactor in Wageningen University, Netherlands - Granular Sludge_12_05 R3 | ecosystem: Engineered > Bioreactor > Anaerobic >... | reverse complement strand
ATTTCATCCTGACCTAACAGATGAGAAAATTAATAAAATCTTTTACAAGGGAACAGGAAATAAGGATGATGGTTATTCTGCTTTTGAAGCAACAAATATTAAGCTGTTAGATTATTTAAGAGAAAAAGAAATAGAAAAATTATATATTTGTGGAATTGCCCTGGAGTTTTGTGTTAAATCATCTGCTTTAGATGCTTTAAGAGAAGGTATTGGGGTGTTTCTAGTAAGGGATGCCATAGCAACTTTTTCCGGGGAAAAGGAAGAAATTGATAAGCAATTTTTTGAAATGGAAAAAGCGGGAGCAGAGGTTATATTTTCAAATCAAATAAATCAAAAATAACAAATAAATTGAAAAATACTGTTTTAATATAAAAAGATTTAAATAAGCCAGGTGATAATATTTTACCTGAAGTCCAAAATTGGAAATTCTATTGCTTAAGAAAGAATATAGCTAAAGGTATAAATAAAAATCAAAAGAAAAAGAGCAAAAAAGTTAAACCTCTTTTAGGGGTTCTGAAAGCCACCTGCTATGCGGGTGCGATACTTACTATTTATTTAAAGAAAAAATATGATATGTTAGAATTTAATAAGATACCTGTTTTACTTTTATCAAAGGAGGGGAAGTTGGCTACAGAAAATAATCAAAAAGATGTTGAAAAGTTTTGGAAAGAAAAAGAAGAGGAGCTGGGTGAAAAAATTCAAGGGAAAGATATGAGTGAATATATTAGCGGATATCAGGAGTTAAAAGAAAAAACCTGGGGGCTGCTTTACTATACAAAAAGTTCATTCTATTTTCAGACTTTTCCAAAGAGAAATTGGTTGTCCTCTTTAATAGGGGCAGGCAGTAGTAGAGTGGAAAGTTCCGGGGAGACATTTGTTTTTAGCATAATGTGGGAAAAAGTAAAAGATATAACATTACCGCCAAAGAAAAAATCCTTATTGTCATTTTTGTCTCCACCTGATAATCGTGTTTTTATTAGATATCAAATTAACACCCAGGATGAGATATTGGTCTTATCCATGTATTCGCGTAATACTCGGGGCAAGTTTTTAGATTGTTACCAGCAATCTAAAAAATAAAGCCAGTTAAAGCCCTTGTTCAACAAATATTATTGTATCAGAACTGTGAGTGGAGAGGTAATACCAAATTATGAATACTGCTGGTTGCTACCAGACCATAAACAAATCCACAGAAATTAAACAGACAGTAAAAAAAAGTCGTTTTATTGCTTCTATTGAGGAAATAAAAAATGAGGAAGAAGCAAGGTTATTTCTTAAATTGATTATACAGCAATTCCCTGATGCCACTCATTATTGCTGGGCTTATAAGTATGGGGTAGGAGAAAAAGATATAGAGCAATATTCGGATGGTGGTGAACCTGCTAATTCAGCAGGTCCGCCCATATTGCAGGCTATAAAAAAGGAAAAAGTAACTAATGTAATGGTGGTTGTTAGTCGCTATTTTGGTGGAATTAAGTTAGGAATCAGTGGGCTTATCCAGGCTTACCGGGATACTGCCTTGAAGGGATTGCAGGTTGCCGGAAAAGTAAAGAAAATATCATTACAGGAATATATAATTGAAAATGTAGAATATCAAAACCTGGGTAATGTAATTCAATCAATTGAAAGTATGTGCGGTCGCATAGCTGACATAAAGTATGGTGAGAAGATATATATAAAATCTTATCTTCCAGAAAAGAATCATACACAAATTACACAGATAGTCAAGAGTGCTACCAGGGGAGAAGGACGGATAAGGTTGGGTGAAAGACGCTGGTACCGTGTACAATAATATTTAGCCATACTATATATTTATAGTTATTATATGAAAGAATATTGAGAAATAATAGAAAAAACATTAAATATATAAAGGAAGAGACAATGAAAGTACTGATTGTTTACTATTCTCGTTCAGGTAAGACGCGAAAAATAGCAAAGCAAATTGGCTTAAAAATTAATGCAGATTTGGAGGAAATAAAAGATAATAAAAACAGGGCAGGGATATTTGGTTTTATAAACAGTGGAAATGAGGCTTATTTTAAAAAAACCATTCCCCTAAATGCATTGGAGAAAGATATTTCTCAATATGATACTGTAGTTATTGGAACTCCTGTTTGGGCTAGTAATATAGCTACTCCTATCCGGAGTTTTTTAAGGGAATATCAGGATAAACTAAACAAGGTAGCTTTTTTTTGCACCAGTTTGGGCTCTGATCCAAAGCCGGTTTTTCTGACTATGGAGGAATTATCTGCCCGGAAACCGATAGCTGTTATAAACATTACAACACGCGATATGAAGAGAATGTTTCACCTAGAAATGGTTGATAAATTTGTTCAAGACATCAAACAGGCAAATAAATAATGAGGAAAAATGATAAATAAAAATAAATTTGAAGAACTGGTAGTAAAGGCAATCAATGAATTGCCTGAGTATTTCAGGAAAAAAATGGAGAATGTAACCATACATATTGAAGATTTTCCCGATGAACAAACCCTGAAAAGCCTTGGTCAGAAATCCCCTTATTCATTATTGGGGCTCTATCAGGGGGTGCCTGTAACCCGACGGGGAATACACTATCGCAATGTGATGCCAGATCGCATTACTATCTTTCAAAAACCAATTTTAAATAAAAACAGGACCTACCAGGAAATAAAAGATGAAATAAAACGAGTTGTATTACATGAAATAGGCCATTATTTTGGGCTCAGTGAGCATGAATTACATGTAATAGAAATGGAACATTTTAATAAAAATAGAAATTAGAATTAATTTATGAGCCTGCTGCCTGGTTTTATCAGTTCTATGCCTTGTTTGCATAATGGGCATTCTGTTTCGTGGTAAATCTCAATATTTAATCTAATTCCACTATAGACGGTTAGTCCAAGGTTTATAATATCTGCTGGTCTCCTGTCAACTATACAGGCAACCCCAAGCACATTAGCCCCCATTTCTTCTACTAAACTTTTTACTTCTAATGTGGATTTACCGGTGGTAATAACATCCTCACTAATTAAGATATTGGAACCTTTTGTGATTGAAAAACCTCTCCTTAAGGTAGTTTTACCATTAACCCTTTCGGTAAAGATTGATTCAATATTGAGCTGTCTGCCCATTTCATAAGAAGTAATAATACCACCAATCGCAGGGCCAATCATGGTATGAATTTCCAGGTTTTCAACCTTTCTACAAAGCATTTTTATTATCTGTTCTGCATGCCAGGGGTATCTTAATGCTTTTGCGCATTGTATATATTTATTAGAATGCTTTCCGGATGAGAGCAAAAAATGTCCTTTTAATAATGCACCCGTTTCTTCTAAAATCTGTAATATCCCGGTATTGTCCATAATTATTCTCCTTTTAATCTATAATGCCTATAATATCTGAAATATTTGAAATATTATTATCTGTCAAATATTCTTCTAAATCTTTAATTATAACTTCTCCCACTTTTGGATTGAGGAAGTTTGCTGTTCCAATTTGTACTGCCCGTGCACCAGCCATCAGAAATTCCAAAACATCCTGGTAATTAATTATCCCCCCGATGCCCATTACTGGTATTTTGACCTGCTTGGCTACTTCGTGTACCATTCTAAGGGCAATTGGTTTGATGCATGGTCCTGATAAACCTGCATAAGTATTGTTGAAAATTTTCTTTTTTTCTTTTGTATTAATGGCAAAAGCCTTAAAAGTGTTAATTAGTGATATTGCATCTGCGCCTTCTTCTTCACAAACTCTGGCTATTCTAATAATATCTTCTGCATCAGGGCTTAACTTTACCATAAGCGGAATTCTTGTTACTTTTCTAACTTCTCTAACCACTTTTCTTGCAGTTATTTCTTTAATACCAAAAGGGATATTGTTTTCTTTAACATTCGGGCAGGAGATATTAAGTTCAATCATATTAACTTTTTCCCTGGAGATTTTATCACAGGCTTCCACATAATCTTCCAGGTTTGTTCCACTGATATTTATAATATGTACTACATCTAGTGATTGCATAAAAGGAAGCTCTGTTTCTATAAAGGACTGGATACCCGGGTTTTCCAAACCTACGCTGTTGAGCATTCCAGAGGAAGCTTCCCATACCCGAATACCCTGATTTCCTACTCTGGGATTTAAAGTCAAACCTTTGCTGACAATCCCCCCTAATTTTTCAATATCATATATTTCAGCATATTCCCGACCAAAACCAAAAGTACCTGATGCCATTATAATTGGATTTTTCAAGTGAATATCCGAAAATTTTGTTTCCAATAAACAATTCATCAAAAAATATCCCTTCCTCTGAATACGGGGCCATCTTTGCAAGCTCGCTTATTACCATTTTTTGTTTGGCAGGTACAGACAAGACAGGCCCCAACCCCGCAAGCCATTCTTTTTTCCAGAGACACATAATGGTCAATTTTTAATTTGTTTGCCTGTTTTTCAATTTTTTTCATCATTAATTCCGGACCGCAGCTAAAAATAGTATTATATTTTGCATATGGCACAAAATCAGTGATAAACTGTCCGTAATTTACCAGCAGATAATCAGCATAAAGTCTGAAAGTTGATTCGAAATCATTTTTTTCCTGTAGGCCGAGATAGGTGTCAATTGTATATCCTTTGCGGTGTTTTTTTAACTGCTTCAGGGCAAAGAAAAGGGGGGCAATTCCAGTTCCTCCCCCCACTAAGGCAATCCTTCCCTGTACTTCTGCAGGAAACCCGTTTCCATAAGGACCATAGATCGCGATTTCATCTCCACTTTTGCAATTAGCTAAAACAGCAGTACCCTTACCGACTTTCTTGAATAAAAAGATAATTCCATCATCTTCCAAATCATAGACACTCATAGGCCGATTCAAAAACATAGATTGGCTGTCTTTTTTAATCATAAAGAACTGTCCCATGTTGGCTTGGTATTTTCCGGAAATTTTTAATATATAAAAATTATTTTTTAAGGGTTTAATATACTTTATTAAAGCCATTGCAGTATGTCCTTTTTCATTTCAATAACTTTTTGCCGGGTAATTCTAACAAAATTTTCTGTCTCATCTATTCCTTTGTGAGCAGCGATAATCCCTCTGGATGAATTAATAACAGCATTAATATTTTTATTGAAAATCTTAGCCAGATCTTTCCCGCTGCCACCCTGTTTTCCGTAACCGGGAATAAGGAAAAAAGTGTGCTTGGCATGCTTTTTAATAACCAGGAATTCATCAGGATAGGTCAGACCCACTACCGAACCTATAGAGCTAAATCCAGATTTACCTCTATATTTTTCTCCCCATTCCTCAATTTTTTCGGTAACATGCAAAAATAGTGGTTTGTCTTCTGCTTTTAATTCTTGAAAATCTTTAGAGCCGGGATTAGATGTCTTTGCTAATATAAAAATACCTTTTTCCCCGCTATCCAGGTATTTAAAATAGGGCTTTACAGCATCAATTCCCATGTAAGGATTGATAGTTAGAAAATCAGCTTCAAAATCTCCTGTAAAATGCGCCTTTGCATATTGTTGTGCTGATGCAGAGATATCACCTCTTTTTATATCAGCAATGACGATTCCTTTATTTTTCCTGATATAAGAAAGTGTTTTTTGATAAGCAAGCAATCCTCTTATGCCAAGAGCCTCATAGTATGCAATCTGGATTTTGTAACATGCTGTAATATCAAAAGTATTATCTATTATATTTTTATTAAAAAGAAATACTTTGTTATCAATAGATAAGTTTTCATTGTTTTTAATGTATTCAGGCAGAAAGTCCAGGCTTGTATCAAGTCCGATGCAGATAGGGCCCCTATCATTGACCAATTTATATAGTGTATCTATTATCATATTTAATTTCTCCGTTTTTAATAGTCATCAGTATTTCTCCGTATACAGTCTGGTCTGTAAAAGGTGTATTTTTTGATTTGGAATTTATTCTTTTTTCCCCGATTTTGTATTTTTTTGCAAGGTCTACAAGAATCAGGTTTGCATTCGCCTTTTTATTGAAATGTATTACTCTTTTGTTTAAAATATTAGCCGGGTTGGCAGACATCAATCTACTGAGCAACCTAATATCGATATTATTTTTCTTAAAAATTGTGTAGACAAGAGAGAAGGCATGCTCTAATCCGATTAAACCACGAGCTCCCTTTTCTTTATCAGCTATGCTATGGGGCGCATGGTCAGTGGCTATAATGTCAATAGTTTTGTCAAGGAGTCCCTTGAGCAATTCTTCTGCGTCTTTCTTTTCCCGAAAGGGCGGATGTACGATATAATCCAGTCCATAACTAAATAAATGGTGTGGAGTAACTTCACAGGTAACATTTAGCCCATCATTTTTAGCAGCCCTTATTAATTCAACACTTTCTTTTTTGCTTACATGACATATATGCAAATTACCGCCATATATTCTTAATAAATCAAGATCTCGTTCAATCATTTCTGCTTCCGGTTCACAGTGGGTAAGAAGTTTGAAGTTGTATGATAAAGAAGATTGCAGGGCATCAATCATTATTTTTTTATCAGTAATGGGCACCCCGTCATTGGAAAAAAGCCTGGTATATTTAGTCATTGATGCAAAATCAACCATCTGTCCTGTATTAAGGCTTTTGGTGACAGCAGAAACAGGAATTACCTCACACATATTCAAAGTTTTCGCTTTATTTATGATATATTTTATTGTATCAGGATTATCACAGACAGGCATGGTATTGGCCATAGGGCAAATAGTTGTAAACCCACCGGATAATGCTGCACGATTTCCGGATTCCAAATCTTCCTTATAAGTATATCCCGGATCCCTCAGGTGGCAGTGTAAGTCTAAAAAAGATGGCAGTAATGCCAGATCTTTTTCACCAGCAATTTCTGTAAAACTACTTTTTAAACCCGGATATTTTATTTCTTTACATGAAAAATCAGCTATTAAGATATTTGCATTTCTATCGGCATCTGAATCAATTACTCTGATATCTTTAAATAATATTGGCATCATTCTTTCCTATAGTTTTGTATTTTCGTGACAGTATTCGCATTGATATTCTCTTGTAGCGGGGTTAACCAGGGTAAATTCAATATCACCAACATTTTCAATGGTACTGACACATCGGGGATTTTTGCATTTTAAAATCCCGTATACTTTTCTGGGAAGTTCTAATTTAATTTTTTTCTTTTTCTGGCCATTTTCTATTATATTTATAGTGACCCCTGAATCGATTAGGCCGAGCACGGTTAAATCAAGGTAAATATCATTTTCAATCTTAATTAAATCTTTGACTTGCATTTTTTTGGAAGGGATATTTTTTAGCAATACCACTGTATCCTCCAGTTTGTCCAGTCCTAATTGGCGAAAAATTTTATACCCGTTACCTGATTTAATATGGTCAATAACGATGCCTTTTTTTAATTTTGAGACATTTATCATAATTTTCTCCCTTTCCCAAGTATTTTGGATATTAAGGCCATTCTTATATACATGCCATATTTGGCCTGTTGAAAATAAACAGCCCTCTCATCCTGATCTACCTCTGCGGCTATTTCGTTTACCCTGGGTAATGGATGCATGACAATCATATCGTTTTTAGCCATTTTCATTATATTGTTATCCAGGATGTAAGAGTCTTTTAGTCGAAGATATTCTTCTTCACTAAAAAATCGCTCTTTTTGGATCCTGGTCATATATAAAATATCCAGCTGAGCAATGCTTCTTTCTAAAGAATTAGTTTCTTCAAACCTGTTATTTCCGATTTCGGCTTTGATGTAATCTGGCATTCGAAGTTCTTCAGGGGAAATAAATACGAATTTTATGCCAGGATATTGTAAGAGTATTTTTGCCAGCGAGTGAGTTGTTCTACCGAATTTTAAGTCTCCACATAGTCCGATAGTGAAATTAGAAATAGAACCTTTTAACTGATGTATAGTTAATAAATCAGTCAGTGTTTGAGTAGGATGTTGATGGCCGCCGTCACCGCCGTTTATGATTGGAATTTTTGAAAATTTTGAAGCTAATTTAGGGGCTCCTTCTTTGGGGTGTCTAATGATTATTAAATCCGCATAATAGGAGATAGTTTGAATAGTATCTACAAGACTTTCTCCTTTCGATACAGAGGAAGTCATGGCATCGGCAAAACCTATTACCTGTCCCCCTAATCTTAGAATAGCGGATTCAAAGCTAAATTTTGTTCTGGTAGAAGGTTCATAGAACAGTGTTGCTATTAAATTGCCTTTGCATAAATCAGAATAATCTTTTTCCCGGGTGATTATTTTCCCGGCAAAATCTAATAAATCATCTATCTCTTCTAATGAAAAATCATTAGCCTCGATTAAACTTTTACCTTTTATCATATAAAAAATCCTCCTTTTTAGCCTCACCAGGACTAAATTAAAGTTTTATCCATAAAAAAACCTTTTCACATTTTAAGCGAAAAGGTCATAATGGCTTCCATCAGTACTTATAAAGTTATTGTTTTTAGTATTATTCATTTTTTGCGAACCTTTCTAGTATCTCGTACTAGATTAAAGATACCTTTCCCAAAATCATATATCACACCCATGCAAATTGTCAATGAATTTATTTATAATTGTGAATTAAAAATTAAAACTGCATTGTATTTTCTATGGATGTTCTGGATAATAAACATTGTTAGACGTTTGGATGAAAAACATTAATTTTTATAATATAATTATTAAATATTTAAAATATACTTATTAAAATAAAATAATTTATAAGTTGATAAGGAAGGAGCCTAACAATTAATATACAATTTATTGAAACGCACGCTCATCTGGACATGATAAAGAGGGAATCGGATAAAGTTATAAATGATGCACTGAGGGAAGGCGTTATAAAGGTTATTACTATTGGTGTTGATCTGGAGTCAAGTAAAAAGAACATAACCTATTCAGCAAAATATAAAGGTGTTTTTACGGCAATTGGTTTTCATCCTCATGAAAGCAAAAAGATGAAGGAAGCAGAATTTTCCCACCTGGAAGAAATGCTGGCAAATCCCAAGAATGTAGCACTTGGTGAGGTTGGATTGGATTATTATTATCAGCATAGCAGTAAAGAAGAACAGAAAAAGGCATTTAGAGAACAGCTAGATTTGGCCAGTAAATATAATTTGCCGATAATTATCCATGACCGGGATGCTCATTACGATACTATGAAAATACTAACTGAAAAAGCCAAAAATAGAAGGGTAGTTTTGCATTGTTTTTCCGGTGACAGGGATATGGCTCAATGGTGTGTAAAAAATGGATATTATCTTGGTATTGGTGGAGTTGTCACCTTTAAAAATGCCCGGGAATTAGTCGACATTGTAAAAGAGATCCCCCTGAGAAGTATATTATTAGAAACAGATTCTCCTTTTCTTACACCTGTGCCATTTCGGGGGAAGCAAAATGAACCAAAATATATTCCCATAATTGCTAAAAAAATTGCTGAAATCAAAGGGGAGAAAATAGAAGAGGTAGCGAAGATAACCATGGAAAATGCTGAAAATTTTTTTGGAATATAACTATATCAAGGAATTTAAACAACACTCTTTATCTTTGCTTAATTAAATTATAAAAAATATTGCTTATTTGATTGACATTTCAGCAGTTAACGGGTAAAATATTTTAAAATAATTATAAAGAATGTTTAAATATGAATAAAAATATGTTTAAAAAGAAAATAAATAATTATTATTACTATTATATCCGAGGTAAGTGCCATCGGGTTTAATAGTAGTTAATAAGAATTAATTAGCTGATAAACCGCAGGCATTTACCTCAGGTAAGTTCCTGTGGTTTTTATTTTTTTAACCACGGGTGTATAAAGCATTCGTGGTTTTTTATTTAACCATAAAAAACTACCTTCTTAGAAGTAAGAAAGATTATGGCTAAAGGTATAAATAAAAAATCGAAAGAAAAAGAGTATAAGAGTTAAACCTCTTTTAGAGGTTCTTAAAGTCACCTGCTTTGCGGGTGCGATATTTGCTTGTCTAAAAGAAAGGGGATGGTAAATGATTAAATTTAGATAGAGCTTTATAAATCTTAAAATTAAGAAGGTTATAAAAAAAGGAGGAAATAAAATGAGAACAAATTTAAAAAAATCAACCGTTCTTATGATTAGTAGTGTAATATTTTTTGCAATTACTTTTATGTTAATCAGCCCAACTGTTTGTGCTGCACCCTTGAAAATAGGAATCAGCCAGATTGTAGAACATCCGGCATTGGACAATTGTCGGGATGGCTTTGTTGCCGGGATGGAAGAAGCTGGTTACATTACTGATGAGGATGTTATTTATGACTTCCAAAATGCCCAGGGAGAATTTAGTAATGCTATTTCAATTGCTCAAAAGTTTAAGGATGATAAGGTAGATATAATTGTAGCGATATCTACCCCAATTGCTCAGGCTGCAGCACAGGTGACCAGCGAAATACCAATTATCATCGGGGCAATCACTGATCCTGTAGCAGCAAATATTGCAGATAGCTGGGAGAGCTCCGGAAATAACATTACCGGTATGTCTGATGCGGCTCCCAACGAAGCACAGTTAAAATTAAT
>Ga0334894_1003003_pt1 | contig 10516 bp, 8 predicted proteins | sample GraSluR3_MG_6_FD_207225 | JGI IMG/M metagenome (GOLD analysis project Ga0334894, IMG submission 207225) | Sludge microbial communities from methane-producing bioreactor in Wageningen University, Netherlands - Granular Sludge_12_05 R3 | ecosystem: Engineered > Bioreactor > Anaerobic > Unclassified... | reverse complement strand
ATCAACTCAGTTAAGTTGAAAACAGGTTTAAAATACGAGGTAATAATACGCATAATTCATCGTATTAAAAAGGAGTTGTGTATATTTACAGCCTTTTAAAAGGAAGGAGAAAGCATTGATTTCATTTGGAACTAAATACTGGTTTGTTTTTTTAATTTTAATATTGGCCGCAGCTGCGGGCATTGTTTTTTTGCTGTATTTCAATAATAAAGAGAGCCGGGAATTAACGTTGAAACAGCGACGCTTTCTTATGGTGCTCCGGTTTTTTTCGATTGCACTTATTGCATTTTTGCTATTGTCTCCTTTTGTAAGAAGTCTGCGCAGGATTATACAAAATCCGGTAATTATTGCTGCCTGGGACAATACCGCCTCTATGGTGGCTGCCGGAGATTCCTCTCAACTGGCAACGGATGTTTCACGGCTGAAAGAACGGATTTCGGAGGAGTTGGGTTCCGGTTACACCCTTGTTACCTATTCATTCGGGCAGGAAACCAAACTTACTGACGAACTTGATTTTTCAGAAAAAAAATCGGATTACAGCAACCTGATTGCCTCCATCACCAACAACCATTTCAATGAAAATGTGGGAGCGCTTCTTTTGGCCGGCGACGGTATTTATAATCAGGGAAGAAACCCTGTTAATATGATGGATAATCTTACTTTCCCCGTTTATACCATCGGTTTTGGAGATACCACACAGGTAACAGATGCCCGGATACAGGGAGTAAGAGTAAACCGCACATCTTTTGCAGGCAACCGTTTTCCTGTAGAAATCGATACCCGTTTTTATAAGCTGAGGGGCAGGTCGTTGAAACTTACCGTAAATGAAGGAAGTTCCCAGGTGGCTGAAACTGTAATTACACCCCCCAACGATGATTTTTTTAGTACTCATGAATTTATTCTGGAGGCTGGAGAGCCGGGCCTGAAACATTTTTCAGCTGCCATTGAGGTGGTTGAAAATGAGCGTAATATAAAAAACAACCAATCAGATTTTGTAGTGAATGTGCTGGAAAACAAGCAGAAGATACTTATCCTTTCCGATGGTTCGCACCCCGATATCGGTGCCATTAAAAATACACTGGAGCAACAGAAGTCTTATGAAGTTTCGGTTTTTACAGAAGAACCTTATCCGTCGAATCTTGCCGATTTTAATCTGGTAATTCTCAACCAGCTGCCTACTCCCGGTAAATCCATGGCACGAATTTTTGGGGATGATGCTATCCGGCGTATTCCGTTGCTGTTTATTGTGGGCGGAAAAACATTTTTGCCCCAGTTTAATGCTTTGACTGCCGGTGCTGCCATTGAGCCGCTGGCAGGTTCTCCCGAGGAGGCACAGGCTTTTGTAAACCCGGGCTATGCCACATTCACTCTAAGTGAAAGCTTCAGGGAAGTGGCGCCAAAGTTTCCTCCGCTGATGGTTCCGTTTGCCAATTATACACTTGAAACAGGATTTACACCACTCCTGTACCAAAAGGTGAGAAATATTGAGACAGGAAAGCCCTTGCTGGCCACCGGTGTGCTGAACGGAAGGAAAACCGGTTTCATTTTTGGCGAAGGCATCTGGCGCTGGCGGCTGAATAATTATTTTCAGAACCAGAGCCACAGCCAGTTTAACGAACTGGTAAATCAACTGATTCAGTACCTGGCGTTGAGACATAATGAAGACAATTTTATGATTGACTTTGAGCCGGTTTACGATGAAATTGACGACGTGGTGATGAATGCCGAAGTGTATAACGATGCCTTTGAACGGATAACCACAGATGAAGTGACCATTGTTATTTCAAACGATGAAGGAAATGAATTTGAGTTTACATTCGATGTGAGAGGCGATGGGTATTACCTCAACGCCGGAAACCTGCCTGTGGGAAATTACCGTTTTGAGGCTGAAGTTACCATTGGTGACCAAACCTTTACCGAAACCGGCAATTTTGCCGTAGCATCTGTTAATCTCGAAGATGTGGTAACGCGTGCAAACCACCATACGTTGTATCAGCTGGCCTCGCAAACCGGAGGCGCTTTTTATTTGCCCGGCGAGGCTGAAGAAATTGTCCGTATGCTTAACGACAGCAACCGGTTGAAGCCAACTACCTATTTTCAGGAGATGGTGAACGAGTTGCTGAACCAGAGGTGGTTGTTTCTTGTTTTGTTATTATTGTTAAGTGTGGAATGGTTTTTGAGAAAGTACTGGGGAATTTACTAAAACGAATTTGCAGGGAATGATAAATAAGTTGGTTAAAATAGGAAGGAATGCAGCACTGTTGATTTTTTCATTGGTTGCATTTTCTTGTGTTTCAACTCGTTCGTTAACCATCGACATCCCAGTGAGAACACCGGGTGAGCTTCCCGAGTCAATTCAAAGTTTAACGCTGGTTACACAGGCAGTTGATGAACACTTCACCAATTTGGAAAGCGATTCGCTCCAAAAACTGTTTTTTGAAAAAAGGTTCAGGCTCGATACGGTGTTATACGATTTTCAAATGGCGGATACCACGCTGAAAGCACTGGGCGAACTGCTGTTCGAGTCGGGGCGTTACGACTATGTAATCCCGGAAGAACGGTTTTTACCTGCTCCCAAAACTTCTTTTCTGGCTACCGAATTGTCATGGGATGTTATTGAAGAGTTATGTGAAGTTTTTGAAACCGATGCCGTTTTGTCGCTCGACCATCTGAAAACCCGGGTGATCACCGATTACAGCAACGAAACTTTTTTCGATCCCTTTCAGGGAGGGTTTAATTCGGCTGCCACGGCAGCCATGAATATACAGTACGATGCTTTGTTCAGGGTTTACGACCCGGAAGAGAGAAAAGTGCTTCGGAGGGAATTTATTACCGATACGTTGTACTGGGAGGATTCCGATGTTTCAGCCCGAAACCTTTTCAGGCGATTCACCCCTGTGAAACAGGCTCTTACCGAAACCGGAATAGTAATTGCGCTGGAGCTGACAGATAAAATTGCCATTCGCTGGCGGCCCGAGCGAAGACAATATTTTATAAGAGGAAATGCCCGGCTGAGAGAAGCCAACGAACTGGCAGCGGTTGGCGACTGGAGGGGAGCAATTGCCGACTGGCAGAAGGTGGTTGAAAGCTCAGGTTCCAAAACATTGCGCAGCAAAGCAATGCTTAATATGGCGCTGGGTTACGAAATTCTGGGTGATGTTGAAAGCGCCATATCATGGGCACTTGAATCATACAATACCATGTATCGTCCACTCACATACGAGTACCTGGAAATTCTGAAAAGAAGACAAAACGAACTAAAAAACAGGGAATGAATATCCGACTTTTACCGGTTGTTTTAATTTTACTGCTGGCTTCAGCATGTACCGTTTACCGGGAATATCCCATCGAGGTGTTTAACCCGGGTGAGGTGTTTGTGCCCGCGTCGGTTAAAAGTGCGGCAGTTGTTTACCGGCAGTTCAAGTACCCCGAAGATACTTTGCTGCACTATTATAAAGATGATTTTCAGTTGTTCAAGGCAAAAAACGACCCAGCCGATCTCGACAGCCTTTTGGTAACGGTTTGCCTCAACGAACTGGCTACCAACCTGAAAACTAACGAAGCATTCGACGAACTGCACGTTTTCCCTTACCATACATTTGAGCGGCACACCGGCGAACATTTAACCGATTTGCCAGCCCAACTCATTGCGCAGATTACATCGGCTTCGGATGCAGATCTGCTCATTTTACTTGAAACTTTTTCATTGTTCTTTTCAGCCTATCCTGAAACGTTTGAAACACCGGCCACCAACGAAGTGATTTCTGTTGCTGTTTGGGGAGTTTACGATCCAATGAAAAAGGCAGTGATTGAGCGTAAAACGATGATTGATACCGTTTACTGGAACGGTTACGATGAGGAGGGGAACTACCGGCAGAACTACCGGCCGCCGGCACGTCTCACTGCACTCGAACTAGCTGCCTCCATGGCAGGAGAAAGCTATGCCAAACGGTTTTACCCTTCATGGCATACCGTCAGCCGGATGTACTCTGTTCCTCCCTTACCCGATTTTTCTGAAGCGGCCTATCATTTCGAAGAAGGCGAATGGGATAAGGCAATAGCTCTCTGGCGAAAATATGCCGACGACCGCAACGGGAAAATGGCCATTAATGCCCGGTACAATCTGGCACTGGCATTCGAAATGAAGGATGAACTGGAAACAGCCGCACAATGGCTTGCAGCAGCCCGCGATCTGGCTCAAAAACACAGGAGCAAAAGTGATTTGACGATGATTGATGCCTACCGTAAAGTGCTGGATAAAAGAAGAAAGGAGCTTTCAAAATTCAACAGAATGCAAAATGAAAACCGGCCGTAAGTTAACATTGCTGGTTTTTGCCGGACTGTTTTTATCCGCCTGCAATACATCAATATTTTAAATCAGCGAAAAATGGACATAAAACGAATTGAGCACCAGTTTAACCCGGAATTCTTACTTATACAATGAAAACAGCCGGCCCAAACCGGACCAGCTGCTTCGTTATGAAATACTTTTAAATTTTCAGTTCAATTCCAGCATGACAATCGATTTTGAAGGAAGATTAACGGTCAGTGAGTTCCCATTTACTTTTACATCACTGAAATTTTTTGAATAAACTTCCTCCGGTTTCCCGAAATCGTTAAAGGAATCCACCTTTTCGGCAGTTACTATTTCACCTTTGTTGAAATTCACTTTGTCGAGTCCGCGCAATTCACACGAGATGCTCACTGCCTTATTGGGATTCAGGTTGCTGATGGTAATATGAATTTTTCCGTCTTCCGATTTTGATGCTGATGTTGAAATGGCCGGAATGCTTTTGCCATCCAGCTCATAATTTTCCGAAACCAAATCGGTTGGCAATAATGTAGCGTCCTGGTGCACCTTATACATTTTAAACACATAATAGGTGGGTGTTTTAACAATTTCAGCATCTTTTGTTAAAAGCATAGACTGAAGCACATTCACCGTTTGGGCAATATTAGCCATTTTTACCCTGTGGCAATATTTGTTGAACAGGTCGAGGTTAACCGCTGCTACCATAGCATCGCGCAGTGTGTTTTGCTGGTAAAGGAATCCGGGATTGGTACCTGGCTCTACATCGTGCCATACTCCCCACTCGTCAACCAACAGTCCTACGCGGTTGCGTGGATCATACCTGTCCATAATGTTGATGTGGTTCTTCAGCAATTCATCCATGAAAAGTGTTTTACTCATGGTTTGAAAATATTCTTCTTCTGTGAATTGTGTTGCAGAGCCTTTTCGGTTCCAGTTGTGTGTGATGGTGTAATAATGCAGCGAAATTCCCTGGAAACTTCTGCCGGGATTTCCGTATTTCATCAGGGTTTCCATCCAGTGGTAATCGGAATCGCTGGGCCCGCAGGCGATTTTGTATAGCCGGTTATCGCCGTAGTCTTTGGTGTAGGTAGAATAGCGTTTCATTTCGTTGGTGTAGTACTCCGCTGTCATGTTACCGCCGCATCCCCAGTTTTCGTTGCCTAGGTTCCAGTATTTTACGCCCCACGGCTCTTCCTGTCCGTTGGCTTTCCGAAGGTCGGTCATCGGACTGATGTTGCCCGAGTTGAGATATTCCACCCACTGCGACATTTCCTGAACCGTTCCGCTGCCCAGGTTGCCGTTAATCACCGGCTCGGCATCCAGTTGCCGGCACAGTTCCATAAATTCGTGCGTGCCAAAGTGGTTGTTTTCTGTCACGCCGCCCCAGTGCGTGTTAATCATGGTTGGCCGCTGGTCGCGCGGACCAATGCCGTCCATCCAGTGGTATTCGTCGGCAAAGCAACCGCCGGGCCAGCGCAGGTTGGGAATACCCATTTCACGCAATGCGTCCACCACATCGTTACGGATTCCGCTGGTGTTTGAAATATCGGAATCTTCACCCACCCAATATCCGCCGTAAATACAGCGGCCAAGGTGTTCCGAAAAGTGGCCGTAGATGTGCCGGCTGATTTTTTCCTTGCCGAGGTCGGTGTTCACTACAATTTTGTTTTGTGCCGTTGAAAAGAGCACAGAAAAAACAAAAACAATGCTGAAAAATCTTTTTAACTTCATTTTACTGGCTTTTGGTTTATACTCATTTATTTTGAAAATAAAGATAGAAAAAAAGTAATAAATACTTTCATTATTTTGAAAATTTTTCAAAAATGAATGCATCAGGAATTCCTGCCCAAGTTCTTACGTTTGCCGACCATATCTGGAGCGCATGTTTACATAAATATCAAAACATCGATAAGAATCGACCCCAGCGGGGTCGTATGTTTATAGCAAAATCGGCTAAAAAAGAAACAATTCGACTCCGGCTGGAGTCGAATAAATTTTATTATTGATATTTCTATAAACATATAATCCCTCCGGGATTAAAAAGAAAGTCAACAAATTAACAACCTTAATGAGATTGTATTTTTATAACAACTTTATCCCGTCAGATTTAAACTCAATTAGCTTTTTCTTATAGAGATTTCCAACTGCCTTTTTGAAATTCTTTTTACTAATTCCCAGTAAGGCCTGAATAATTTCCGGGGAGGTTTTGTCGTTTAACGCCAAAAAGCCATTGTTCTCGCGCAGCGTTTCAAGCAGTTTTTCTGAAATGGGATCAATCTTTCCGTAACCTGGTTTTTCCAGCAGCAAATCAATTTTATCGTCGTCCCTGATTTTATTGATATAACCTTCGAGCTTTTCACCGGGCGAAAGCGGTCTGAAAACCTGATTCTTATACAAAATTCCCCAATGCTGGTTATTCACTATTGCTTTGTATCCGATTTCCGTTTCCTCGGCAATAAGCAAATCCACTTTTTCGCCGGGCTGATAATCAGGAGGAACATTGTCGAGATACTTATCGATTTTTGCGGATGCAGCAATGCGGTTGGTTAATTTATCCAGAAAAACAAAAACCAGGTATTGCCTGTCTTCCGTCATTTTTGCTTTTTGTTCGCTTAGGGGCACCAGCAAATCTTTGGGCAGTCCCCAGTCGAGAAAAGCCCCGAACCGGTTGGTTTCAATCACTTTTAAAAACGCAAATTCGCCCACCATAGCCAGCGGGTTTTCAGTGGTTGCCACCAGCCGGTCTTCCGAATCGGAATAGACGAATACCGTAGCCTGCTCACTGGCTTTTACCTCATCTGTTACAAACTTGCGGGGCATTAAAATTTCACCCAGGTTTTCGCCATCGAGGTAAACCCCGTTCTCCGTTTCCCGAACTACGTTCAGGGTATTTATTTTTCCAATTTCTGCCAAGGTATTCTTATTTATAAAACTGTTTCTATTTTTCAATACACTTATTCTGCTGTTATTCAGCAAAAATGAGAAATATTCTTTTTTGAAAGGTGAAAAATTTTTACTTTTACAAGAATAGGACAGAATTTTAGAAACCAATAAAAAAAAACAGAAGGCACGCAACCAAATTTCAACTTTCAGCATCTTAACAAACAAAACAATAACTTTTAAAATCAATAGTATGATGAAACACGGTCCATAACCACCATTAAAACGAAGATTTCCCGGAAAACTACAAGGTGGAAATTCTCCGGAATCCTACCAAACAAAGGCAAAGAAGCCGTCCCGATTTGCTCTCTCACCCGGTAGTATAACTACCCAGGATACCGAAAAAATTTGAAAACCAAAAAATCCTTTTAATTCTTAAAAACAAATATCATGAAAATCAAAATTTTTAAATTGAGCTTAATTGCCTTGCTGCTTAGCTTTATATCAGCAGGATGCCAAAAAGACGACATTTTTGAACTCGATATTGGAGACGAAAATGCCGTAATCCTAAAAGAAATAGATGGCATTGAATTTAAATTTTGCCTGTTAAATGAGCAGGGGAAGCCTGCTACAGTCTTCGATGAAGGCGAGAATTTTACCTTTCTGTTTGCCATTAAAAATAACAGATCTGAATCTCTACCATTTTATGACTACGGGTACTATGAACTGGATGATTTCCTTGCAGTAAAATCTGAAGGGAAATCTTATGGACAACCTTTTATTTTTGAAGGATATAGTACAACGGAAGAAATAAGATGGCTACTTTCAGGTGTTTCCAATGAATTGGGTTATAATTTCATGGTCCCCTGGCATGATGAAAGGGATGAATGGCAATTGCATTGGGGATTTTTTGAGAGTGCTAAACAGCCTTTTTTAGAGAAGGGTACGTATTACACTCAATTTGCCTATAGTTTCACCTTTGGAATGCCTAAAGAGCCTGAATTGGAAACAGGTTTAATATCGTTTAAAATTAATTTTGAGATAAAATAACCAAAATCATGAAAAAACTTATAGCAGTTATGTTAATATTAGGGGAGGTGATGGCTTCTTTAGCCCAGATCCCTACAAAAATGTTTGAAAAAAACAAAGCCTTTGAAAAACATCCCAATTTTCAAAACTCCCGAAACATCGCACCTGAAAATAAAATGCCTGCTTTTGATGTGACTCCTTTACTGGAAGAAGACGAAGCAGTAAAAGACATGGATATACCGTTCAGGTTTGGAAAAAGTTTTGATGTCAACCTGGGCCTGAAAGATGGGAAATGGATAAAAACAGATTCTACAGAAATCTGGAGCCTTAAAATTTCTTCACCAAAAGCCTATTCCTTGAATTTTATTTTTTCAGATTTATATCTTCCGGAAGGTGCCGAGTTACACATTTTTAATGAGGATGGCTCGATGGTGTATGGGCCGGTTACTGAAAAACAAAACCAACATGGGAAGACTTATCTAACTGATATTATTCAGGGCGATGCTACAGTTATTCAATTATCTGTTCCTATTAATTCTATAGAAAGACCCAAATTAGTCATTCAAAACGTAATACATGGATATAAAAAGATTTATCCTGATCCTTCCTTGGAAGATATCGGTTATGGTGAATCAGGTTGGTGTGTCAGAGATGAGGATATCGTATGTTATCCAGCTTGGAGTGAAGAATCAGATGGAGTAGTTCAAATACTTTTAGCAAATGGACAGGAATTATGTTCTGGCTCATTGCTCAATAACACAGCGCAGGATTATCGACCATTTATCCTTACGGCATTTCATTGTATCGATGCGGATAAAAATGGGGTGCTAAGTGCAGGGGAGGTTGGAGTAGCAGAAGAATGGTTGGTTCGTTTCCGTTTTAGACACAGGTACTGCACCGATAGTGAATATATTTTTGATAATGTGATTACGTTTGACGACACACATTTCAGGGCGGCCTGGCATCCTACAGATTTTGCTTTGGTTGAATTACAGGATGATATTTTACGGGATGTATTTTCTGTTGGCCAAAAAGTATGGCTGGGTTGGGATCATACAGGAACTACCCCTTCAACAGTTACATGTATTCATCATCCTGCTGGTGATGTAATGAAATATACTTATGATGGTGAATCACCTTCAATTACTAATTATGGTGGCACAAATAATTCTCATTGGTTTGTAGATGATTGGGATATTGGCAATACAGAGGGAGGATCGTCAGGTTCACCACTTTTTGATCAAAATAAAAGAGTAATAGGTCAGGACCATGCGGGCGATGGAGAACCAATATGCGATGAAGATAAAGGGACTTATTTTGGAAGTCTTAGTCTTTCCTGGGATGGAGATAGCACCAATGCTACCCGTCTGAGCAATTGGTTAGATCCACTTGGAACAGGGGCAACTACATTGAATTCTGTACGCCCAGCTCCTGAATATTCAGGCATTCCTGAACAGCTGTGTTCTAGTACATCATTTTCTGTAATCAACCTTCCACCTGGTTACTCTTTTCAGCAATGGAACGGGAGTAATGTAACATTTTCAAATAATACGTCAAACCCGGTCCAGGTAACCCCCGGGTCCAATGGTGCCGGATGGGTTGAAGCTGTTGTAAATACGGGATGGGGCAATTATACCATGGAAAGGGTATATTTTTGGTGTGGTCCCCCGCAGTTTTCATACATTACGGGGCCAACAAGTACGCCCAATTACCAGTGGGCAACTTATTACGTAGAACCTTATGATACTTTAATGGGATTACAGAGTAATAATGATTATTCCTGGACACTTAATCCCTTAAATGGTAACTCTCTTTATAATTATGGACGTTCAGTAGATATCGCTTTTTACAACTCAGGTTCCTACCAACTTGTGGTACGGGCAGAAAATGATTGCGGGTTTGGACCTTATACCATGGCAAGTATTTATGTGTATGATGCAAAAAGTTTGTCAATCACGCCAAACCCCGCAAATGGTGAAGTGACTGTAGCAATTGAATCGACTGACAAAAACGAACTTATTGTTTCAGAATGGGATTTGGAAATCTTTTCCGAAACAATGTTGTTGAAAGAGAAAAAAACCAAACTAAAAGGTAAAAGTACAACCATACAAACCGCTGATTGGATGGAAGGGATTTATATGGTGCGTGTAAAATACAAGGATGAAATTTTAACCGGAAAACTTATTGTGAAGCGATAGAATTTTTTTACTTGTAATTAACCAAACTTTCAGAATTTCATTCAGAAGTCTGAAGGACTCCAATGGAGAACCGTAGTTAATAAAACAATAATAATTA
>Ga0334894_1003002_pt1 | contig 10519 bp, 10 predicted proteins | sample GraSluR3_MG_6_FD_207225 | JGI IMG/M metagenome (GOLD analysis project Ga0334894, IMG submission 207225) | Sludge microbial communities from methane-producing bioreactor in Wageningen University, Netherlands - Granular Sludge_12_05 R3 | ecosystem: Engineered > Bioreactor > Anaerobic >... | reverse complement strand
GACGGAGGCCCTAATATAGAGCATATATCCATTCAGCAGAGGAGAGCGGGAATTTTTTCCCCTCTCTTCTCTGAAAAAATATCTATATCATCCTCTCAAAAAGTTGCATTCATTACTTGAATTTAGGAATTTTAAGGCATAATTTAAAAAAATGGCTAGCGTATGCTGTTATGCCATACACTTTGGGAAGCCGTGGCTTCCGCTTTTTCATTACTTTTACGTCATGTACTACCTCCTTTCTTTTTTTTTGAGAGGGCGGTTCGGGCAGGGAGCTACGGGTGTGCAACCGGTGGGGCTTCCTGCCCTTTGCGCCTTTGGGTTAGCAATAGTATTTCGGGTATGTAGTGCCTTAGGTCGTAAGGGCTATAGGTTTGCGGAAGTTTAAAGCCATTCACCAGCACGTGGGGCGTTCCTGTCACCCTAAATTGCTCAAAAAGTGTCCTGCTACTCGTTATCCACTCATTAAGGGTTTGGTTATCCAATGTGCTACTATCTGTTAATTGCTGTTTTAATACTTCAGCAGGGTTAGCGTACCATTGCCCAAGTAGGTTCAGGGCTGCTTCCTCGCCCTGTTGCTTGTACTTAGCTACAAGATGTTTTAGCACTTGCAATTGCTCCTTGCTAGCAGGGGGTGCTACTATCAGCTTTAGCCCCACCTGGGAGCTCTCGGCAAGCAGCTTACGCATGGCTACAAACTCAGCGGCGCAGTGCGGGCACTGTAGGCTCATGAATGCTGCTAGGCTTACTGGGGCATTCGGCGGCCCAAAGTAAAACCCATTGTGGGCGAGCGGCACATCGCCCACAAGCTGGTGCGCCATGAGCGTTGCGAATACCGCGGGTTGCCGTTTTAGACCAAGGAATGCCTTTCGCTGCTGCCGATAGTGCTGCTTTGCCTCATGGTGCAGCTTGTACAGCAACCAAATTGCCGCTACAACGATTAGCGTTGTTAGCCCTAGCGCCATGGTGGGTAGGCTTACGGTTAAGCCGGGGAGCAATTGGGCAAGCACAACGAATTCGGCTAGCAGAACCACCTGTACGCTTAGGCATAGGGGGCACCACTTGCGCAGCTTGAGCTGTGCCCACACCGTGTAGATTGGCGCTAGCAGCGCCACCGTACTTAAAATTGCCAACAGGTTAAGCTGCCTTGCCATGAGTAGTATAAGGGTGGCCACAAAGTAGATTAGCCCCGCATCGGCAAGCCCAATGGGACCCAATACCTTGCCAGCTTTCGACTGGAGCACCGCGTTGCAATCGGTTTTGGGGTTTAGGTGGCAAATCCTCTCGGTAAGGCTAAGGGGTATGCTAAGCTCGTGTAGTACCAGCATGATGGTAAGGCATAAGCCCAGCAGCTTGGTAATGGGCAGCAAATACCCCAGAGCGCCCGTTGGGTAGTCGAGCCCGGTATGGGAGACGAAAAGGTAGCCCATAAGCACCAAGAATCCTAGAAGAACCAACGCCATGGGCAAGACCCTAATCATTTCATATTTCCAGCTATACCCTTTACCCTGCTTTGCTTTGGGTTGGTTGGACTCGATAATGATAACTACCCCCGAGAATAGATTGGCAAGCTGGTGAAGCGCCATCCGTTTTCTATTCCCAGGGCTTAGTAAGAGTGTAACCTGAGAGTTTTCTACCTGCTCAACGAGTACTAGCTGCCCACCACCAGTTGAAAGGTGTGCAATGAAAGGTTTGTTAATCAGCGATAATTCATCCTTTTCCAGACGAATGATGTGGTGCTTTACACCTAGCTGGTTAAGGGTATCGCTTATGCATACTAGCGAGGGGTACTGTGGGTGCGAGTGAAGTAGATCCTCGAGTTCAAAAATGGTTGCTTTTACTCCTGATTTCTGCAATGCTATATGCAGAATGCTGGTGGTATTGTCAGTGTTCATAGATTTAGGTTGTATCCATTAGCTATTGCCTTTAGGGCTACAGAATTTCAAGTGTTAATATTTTTACGAATATTTTACAGATACTAATTCTGCTTTTACTTTTTAAAAGCAAATTTATTCTATGCCGGGGCAATTAATATGCCTCCGAATGCCAAAAAATATGTTTTACAGCACGCATAAAATCGGTTGTCTCAATTTCACTTACGTTTTCCACATATCTTATGCCCATATTGTTGCTTACATGGTGTGAGGTAATATTCCATAATCCGCCTTTTATGGTTTTCATAGAATCTGGGGTAAGGGACTCAAAACCAAACTTAAAGTTTACGGGCGTAATATAGTAGTAGGATCTACGGTACATACAGTAACCAATACTTGCGCCAAGTTCTCTAAACGCAGCAATATACCCTTTCGCTGTACGCTCCGATACATTCAGCTTTGCCGCCAGCTCGGAGGGGGTACCCGTGCTCTCACTGCTAATAAGATTATGGAGCCGCATCAGTTGCTCCTGAAGCCTAACGAGGTTCATGGTTTAAGCTGTTTTAGTTTAACAAATTTTATGGGGATAGTACACCCCTTCATATATTATCCTCTTTTCTGGCAGTTTGTGACAATGTTTTTTGAAGTTTTTTTAGCTAAAAAAACTAGTGGCCAGAAAATGAGGTGTATACAAGAGGTGTTGAGTTGTCTCTTTTTTGTTCGCAGTTAAGTAAAACGAAATGTGAATAATGAACATTAGCAAAACACCTAATGCTATTAGACCAATGCTGAATATAAGTTTGCTTTGAAGTAATGTAGTTTACTCAATTGTTACCCATCAAAAGATTATACCACTCTTACCCTTAATATGATAGAAGAAAAGTACTAATTGGAATTTTAGGGATAATGACAGGACTATAATATAGCCTATAAAAATGAAAACGGCTCAGAATTCGTTCTGAGCCGTTTTTTAAGTATGCAGCTATTGCGTTATATAAACATCAGCAAGCTAACAGCCATTACGGCCATACCACCTATTAGTCCGTAGATTGATAGGTGGTGCTCGCCGTACTCGCGGGCAGCGGGTAGCAGCTCATCTATCGATATAAAAATCATTATGCCGGCTACCCCAGCAAAAAGGATCCCGAAGGTTAGCTCGGTGAGGAAAGGCATAAGAATCAGGTACCCAACCAGCGCGCCAACAGGCTCGGCCAAACCCGATAGGAACGACAGGGTGAACGCTTTCCTCTTATTGCCCGTTGCATAAACTATGGGAACCGATACGGCAATTCCCTCGGGGATATTGTGAATGGCAATGGCCACTGCAATGGCAATACCCAAGCTGGGATCGGTTAAAGCAGCGGTAAAGGTTGCCAGTCCCTCAGGGAAGTTGTGTATGGCAATGGCAAGCGCTGTGAACATGCCCATCCGCATTAATTTTTTATCCTTTTGAGGTTTTTTGTCGGCCTCCTCAACAAGCTTTATCTCGTGGGGGTTTTCAGCTGATGGTATCAGCTTGTCGATTATGGCAATAAGCGCAATACCAGCAAAAAATGACCCTACAGTTATCCATGACCCAGAGGTGTACCCTGCCGCTTCGACAAGCGACTCGCGAGCCTTGGTGAGAATTTCCATAAACGAAACGTAAATCATTACACCCGCCGAAAAGCCCAGCGCAACCGATAGAAACTTGGTGTTTGTGTGCTTGGTGAAGAACGCAATGGCACTTCCAATCCCTGTTGATAGGCCGGCAAATAGGGTCAATCCAAATGCAATAAGTATATCGTTTAGCTCGTATTCCATTTTGTTTCGATTTTTTTTTAATTATTCTAGGCCCAATTTGCTGGGCTAAGCACATCGAAAGATACTGTTTTCAAACAACACAAAGTTGGGAAATATGTTTTGCATTTTTGATATGAACAACAATTTTTGATAGATGCTACCCAAGCTGCCCAGCAATATAACCCGTTGTCCAAGCTGCCTGTAGGTTAAGCCCTCCCGTAATGGCATCAACATCAAGCACCTCGCCTGCAAAGTGGAAATTTTTGCACACCTTGCTCTGCATGGTATTCAGGTCAACGCTTTCGAGGCTAACCCCACCACAGGTTACGAACTCCTCTTTGTGGATGGCCTTTCCTTTAACTTGGTAAATATCGTTGGTAAGCGTTTCAACCAGCTTATTGATTGCCCTTTTGCCAAGTTCTTCCCACTTTTTATTGAGGGGCAACTCGGCTTTGGCAAGCAGATATTCCCATAGCCGTTCTGGTAGGTTGTATAGCCTTGCATTGGCAAGCTGCTTTTTAGGGTTACTCTTCGATTGTTCAAAAAGTTCGGCGGCAACCAGCTCGTTGTTCGGTTGGCTTATCCAGTTTACCTGTAAGTTGAAGTTGTAGCTCATTTCGCTCACCTTCCGTGCAGCAAACGACGATAGCATAAGGATTGCTGGCCCGCTCATACCCCAATGGGTGATTAGAAGGGCTCCCTCGCTTTTAATCTTTGTTCCCTGAATGCCAAGGATTACATTATCAACCACAATTCCCATAAGTTGCGTTACGTGCTGATTGGGGATGTTAAAGGAGAAAAGCGATGGAACGGGATCGGAGATCTTATGGCCAAGCCCCTCGAGCCAATGTAAACCCGCTCGTTTTGGCGAACCACCGGTGGTAGCAATTACGTTGTTGAAAGTATATGATTCATCGCTATTGGGGATACCAATCTCAAGTTTATCGTTTTCAATAGTGATACCTTTTACGGGTTTTCCTGTGATAATAACTTTTGCTTGGCTAGTAAGGCAATCGATAATGGTTTGCGAGTTTTGCGACTGGGGAAAAACACAGCCATAGGATTGGGTTACCAGCTTTACGCCCCGCGATTCGAACCAGCTAATGGTATCCTTTTTGCTAAATATGTGAAACGCTTTCTTCAGGCAACGACCTCCTCGTGGGTATGCCTTAACCAACTCCGAAATGCTATTGCAGCCGTTGGTAACATTGCACCTCCCGCCGCCTGAGATTTTAACCTTGGCCAGCACTTTTTTTGATTTTTCGAGGATGGGTTACCCTAGCGCTCGGATAATTCTCCTTTACCGATATAGCTGCAAAGAATCCTGCTGCACCCCACCTATAATTTCAACATCCATTTATTACAAATTTGCTAGCAATGATCGTAATTCTTCTTCAAATGAAACACCTTGTACCCTAGCTTCCACAGCGGCAATTTTTTGTCGAATCTTCTCCACAAAGAGTCTATACTCCTTAGTGTTGGGGTTGAATGGCCGATGGCGGCAGGCTTGAACAATGCTTTCAATTTCTTTGATGATTCTATCATCCTCGGGGGAGATAAATGCACCACGAAACTTCTCCCATATATACTCAATGGCCTTGGGGGAGGGATGTAGCATATCATCGGCATAGAAACGGTAGTCGCGCAGGTCGTCCATCATAATCTCATACGATGGGAAGTAGAACACACTCTCTGGGAATTGCTGAACCAATTGATCTATGGCCAGCAGTAAGGTCGATTTGCTAAGCTGGTTACCATGGGCTCCATCCTTCCAGTGCCTTACCGGGCTAACGGTGAATAGCACCTTTAAGCTAGGCTTTGATGTCATTAGCCTTTTAAGCAGAGCGCTCCACTCCTCCACAATCTGGTCAACGGTTAGCATTTGGCGGGTAAATTCGTTGGCGGGTATTTTATGGCAGTTGGCAACGGGTTGCCCAGTTTTGTTATACCTAAATATTTGGGCTGTTCCAAACGTTATAATGAGCTGCGTTGTCTTTTCCCAAAAGTTGTTGGCTGCCTCCAGCTTATTGTTGATATTGTTGAGGCACTCGGTTTTGCTTGCCCTAGAGAAGCTGGTATGGTGATGTAGGCTTAACCATAGGCTGTTATGATTCAATAGATCTTCGTTGCTGTATACTTTGCCCTCCACAATCCGATTGAGCACCAGAGATACCGAAGCCGGGTTGTACAACACGCCGAATGGGTTTACGAGCGCAGGGAATTTTCGATCCACCAGCATACTGCCAATATTATCGGTAAAGCACGAGCCTAACATTAGAATTGGTGTGTCGTAAGCAATTCTAATGGGAAATGACTTTACTTCAACTGTTGTTCTAAACGGATTGCTCATTAATATAAAATTTATAAATGCTTAATCGAATATGCATAATATCATACATAATGCTTTTTGATATCGATTTTTATCCACTTACTGCTAATAAGAAGGTAGATAATCTGAAGAATATCTATAGCCAGAAGCGTTCCAAACAGCCATTTAAGCACAGGTTGCTCAAGGTTCTTTGCTAGTATAAATAGAATAACAATAAATGAAGGCAGGATTATGGCCATTTTGCTGAATAATGTGTTCGGGATGAATTCGATAACATCGCCTTCTGAGACTTCTAGGTCTGTTTTTTTACTACTTGCCCAGTCAATTTTGGCTTTAATCGATACAGATTGGCTGTTGACCTCTATCTCTTGCGACTGGGTTTCTTGTAAAGTAGCAACCTGTTGGCCATTCACATAGATTTTACATTTGCTTCCTTCGTAATATTTACTTTTCGGTCTTTTTAGAGTAACTTTCATAGGCGGGTGTTTATGTTACTTTAAATCATCCAGATTTCCAGTAAGCCACTGTTTAATCACATTAAATACTTCGCTCTTTATGTGTTCGTTGTGCAGCTCATGGTACATATCCTTAAAGGGAATAAAGCTGCAAGTGCTACAGCTCTTCAGCAGCTCTTTTGATGCGCTGTAGGAAGTTACAGGATCGGCATCGCCATGCAGTAGCAGGAATGGCTTCCGTAGCTTCGCAATGTTTTGTACAGCATATTTGCCAGCGTTGGAAATACAGGTGAGCAGTCGGGGTGTAATCTTCCCGTGGTTAAGCGGATCGGTTTTGTAACGCTCCACCACCTCCTTTACATGGCAAATGCCATCGGCATTTAGCGGGGCAGTAATTTGTAGCCCTGGCGCTATTCGGTTAAGCACTCGAACCAAGGTCCCCATTAACTTTGAGGGTTCGTTGGCCAGCTCAATCCATGGCGAGGTAGCTATTAGAAGGTCTATGGGATTGTTTTCTCTTAGGGCAAAGTTAATGGCGATATTTCCCCCCATGCTGTGGCCATACAGCACAATAGGCATACCAGGGAATAGCTGGGTGGCCTTATCTATGGCGAGATTTATCTCCTCCATGAACACATCGTAACTTGGAATATGCCCTCGTTTCCCTTCCGATTGCCCGTGCCCGTAGTGGTCCCAGGTAATAAAGGCATATTCCTCTGAAACAAACCGCTCTGCCCATTCCTTATATCTTAGCGAATGTTCGCCCCACCCGTGGGTAAGGCAAATAACTGCCCGTGGCGTAACCGTTGGGTTTACGTACCAAGCAAAAAGGTTTTCACCCGTTTTTAGCGTGAGCGATATCTCTTTTGGTTCCATTTAGTAATATTGTTAAGGGTTTATTCGAATTGTTTTATTGATTAGGTATGCTTTTGCAATTTAACATAAATTGTTCATACCCAGCTCTGCTCACAGGAGTTTCGCCAAAAATGCTGCGGAAATCATCGGGCGATAGGTTCCTTATGCTGTTCTGGTTAAGCCCAAGAATTTCCGTTTTAGGCTGTAAGCCTTGGCTCCTTGTTAGTTTCAACTTGCCATTCCAAGGGCAAACCTCCTGACATATATCGCAGCCAAAGCACCATCCGTTCAGCTTTTTGGCCTCATCTTCGGTAAGTGATGTTTTTTTCTCGATGGTTAGGTACGAGATGCAGCGGCGGGCATCAACCACTCCGGGTTCTACTATTGCCCCTGTGGGGCAGGCGTCGATACAGCGGGTGCAGGTTCCACAGCGGTTGGTAACGATGCTGTATGAGGGCTCAATCTCCACATCAACAATTAGCTCACCAATAAATGTATACGTACCTAGCTTTGGATGGATAAGCAATCCATTCTTTCCAATCCAACCCAACCCTGCCTTTTGAGCCCAAGCCCGCTCGAGTACGGGGGCCGAGTCGACAAAGGCGCGGCCATTTATAACGCCAAACTCCTCGCGCAGCAGGTCAAGCATATGCCAAAGCATCTGCTTTAGCACCGTATGGTAATCAACGCTGAGGGCATATCGTGATATTTTGGGCGATTGGGTTGCAATGGTTGGGTTGCCAGGGTAGTAGCTTAGCAGAACAGAGATAACGGATTTTGCCCCTGGCACCAGCAGGGTGGGGTCGATGCGTTTTTTCAAATTCCGTTCCATATAGCCCATATCGGCGTGCATGCCCCTGTGTAGCCAGTTGAGCAGATGATCTCTTTCGCTGTGGAGGGCTTTAGCATCGCAAACTCCACATGCATCGAAACCTAACTTGCTACTTACCGTATGAATAACGTTTAAAGGAATCATTTTGCCTTTAAGGTATGATTACCAATTATTAAAAAGTCAAGTTTAGATAAAATTCTCAACCAAACCAAGAATAATTATTTAGATAATTTGGCTATGTTTGTACTACATGATTTTGTAATTCACTGTCATACAAAATGAAAAATATTTTACTAATAGCTATTGTTGTTACCTTTGGCATTGCTAGCCTTAATGCTCAGGAGGTAGATAAGGTGACACGTTATCAGCAAAAATTCGACGAGGCGGTGGAAAGGGTGCGTAAGGTAGAGGATGCGATATCCGAAAGCCAAGCCATGATTAGCGAGGGGGAAAACCTAAAGAAATCATCTAAAAGCGAGAAGAAATCATTTGCAAAGCAGGAGAAACAGCTTACCAAAACCTACAACAAGAACAAGAAAAGTATTGAGAAGAGGCTAAAATCAAAGGATAGGGAGGAGCGAGCCGATGCCAAGGTTGAGCTAAAGCAGCTTGCCACGGAGTATAAAGCAGAGCTTAAGGCAGTAAAATTGAGCATAAAAGAGAGCGAAAAGAACTACAACAGGGCTGACAAGCAGATAGCTAAAGGGAAAACCAATCTGAAGAAGAATAAGCAGAAACTTAAGGATGTGAAGAGCAAGCAAAAGATTGCTCAATACCGACTCGAAGATGCTATGGATAAAGACTAATTACCGTATCTATATATAAGGGTTATAAAAAAACGGAAGGCACAAATGGCCTTCCGTTTTTATTATTGCAGCTTCGTGTTACAGCACAATATTCACAATCTTATTGGGCACCACAATTATTTTCTTGGGCGACTTGCCGTCGAGGTAGCGTGTGGTTTGCTCGTTGCTCATAACCATCTTTTCAACCTCAACTTTTGGCATATTTAGCGGAATATCGAGGGTAAACCTGGTTTTACCGTTGAACGATATGGGGCAGGTGAACGAGCTCTCAACCAAGAACTCCTGTTTAAACTCGGGCCATTGGGCATCGCACACGCTTTGCTTTTGCCCCAGAACACGCCAAAGCTCCTCGGCAATATGCGGTGCGTAGGGCGCAATTAGTACGGTTAGTGGCTCAAGCACCTCGCGCTTGTTGCACTTAAGGTCGGTGAGCTCGTTAACACAAATCATAAACGCCGAAACGCCCGTGTTGAAGCTGAACTTCTCGATATCGTCCGTTATCTTTTTGATGGTCTTATGAATGACCTTTAGCTCGTCCTTGGTGGCCGGCTCATTGCTAATGCACACCTCGTTATTGCCATCGTGGAACAAGCGCCAAAGGCGACGGAGAAACTTGTGCACGCCATCAATACCATTGGTATCCCATGGTTTCGACTGCTCAAGGGGGCCAAGGAACATCTCGTAAATACGAAGCGTGTCGGCGCCGTACCTCTCCACAATATCATCAGGGTTTACCACGTTGTACATGCTCTTGCTCATCTTCTCAACCGCCCAGCCACAGATGTACTTTCCGTTCTCGAGGATAAACTCGGCATCGGCAAACTCGGGGCGCCAAGCACGGAACTTGTCGGTATCCAGCACGTCGTTCTCCACGATATTCACATCAACGTGAATCTCGGTAAAATCGTAGTCATTACGTAGATTATATGATACAAATTGGTTGGTGCCCTTAACCCGGTACACGAAGTTGGAGCGTCCCTGAATCATCCCCTGGTTTATCAGCTTCTTGAAGGGCTCGTTTTTACAAACGTAACCAAGGTCGAACAGAAACTTGTTCCAGAAACGCGAGTAAACCAAGTGTCCCGTGGCATGCTCGGTTCCACCAATGTACAGATCAACATTCTCCCAGTACTCGTTGGCCTCTTTTGACACAAGCTCCTTGTCGTTCTTGGGATCCATATATCGCAGGTAGTAGGCCGATGAGCCTGCAAAGCCCGGCATGGTGCTTAGCTCGTAGGGGTAACCCTCGGCTGTGTGCCAGGTCTTGGCACGGCCAAGTGGTGGCTCGCCCTGCTCGGTGGGCAGGTAGGCATCCACCTCGGGAAGTTCAAGGGGGAGCTTGTCCTCATCGATGGCGTAGGGTAAACCATCCTTATAGTAAACAGGGAAAGGCTCGCCCCAGTAGCGCTGACGGCTAAAGATGGCGTCGCGCAGGCGGAAGTTCACCTTGCAGCGACCCAGTCCCTGCTTCTCGATATTCTCGTTAATGGTGCGGATGGCCTCCTTCACCTCAAGGCCGTTGAGCATTCCGCTGTTTATAACAATTCCCTCCTTGGCGTCGTATGATTCGGTCCAGGTGGCAGGATCCG
>Ga0334894_1002987_pt1 | contig 10568 bp, 9 predicted proteins | sample GraSluR3_MG_6_FD_207225 | JGI IMG/M metagenome (GOLD analysis project Ga0334894, IMG submission 207225) | Sludge microbial communities from methane-producing bioreactor in Wageningen University, Netherlands - Granular Sludge_12_05 R3 | ecosystem: Engineered > Bioreactor > Anaerobic > Unclassified... | reverse complement strand
CCGGAAGGGTGAAAGGGGTTTTCATCCAGTACCACCAATGCTTTCTTTCCGTGAGCTTCAAGCATTTCTTTTATACGAGCCCTGCTGTTCACAAAAACACCTCCAACTAATTAAACCTCGGCTGGGGCAAGTTCTTTCAGATGGCCTTTTCCCGATGATACACTAAACTCTGCGGATCGTGAGGAACATTACGGCGGGGGGGTAAAATGATGCCGCTTAAAGAAGCCTACGTAAGGGTATCAGGAATCGTGCAGGGAGTAGGCTATCGATGGCAAGCCGTTCAGAAAGCTGAATCCTTGGGCCTGAAAGGGTGGATCCGCAACCGCCCCGACGGGGATGTCGATGCAATACTTCAAGGAGAAGAGACAGCAGTACAGGACATGATAGACTGGATGAAAAAAGGTCCGCCTCACGCGGTTGTATGTGACGTCTCGGTACAGTGGAGTTTTCCGGAAAACCTTTTCGAAGATTTCCGTATCAGGGGATATTAGATATTAGATGGAGGGTACCGCCCCGATTCAAGAAAAGGAGCGGTACCCTCTGTTATTTTTACTTGCCGGCTCCTACCACCTTAAGCTCCTTGATATCCATACCCTTTTCCGAATGGACGGATTTCCAGGTTTCCACAGGAAGCCCCCAGATGGTGATAAACCCTTTCGCCGCTTCGTGATCGAAAGCATCGTTGGTTGAATAAGTGGCAATGTCCTCCACATACAAGGATTTTTCCGCCTTGAGTCCCACTACTACGGCATTTCCCTTGTAAAGCCTGACCTTTGCAACTCCAGTTACGTGTTTTTGAATGGAATCGAAAAAGGCATCGAGGGCGGTCCTGAGCGGTGAATACCAATAGCCTACGTAGGTCAGTTCGGCGTATTGCAAGGACAAATTGGGTTTAGTTGTCAGTATGTCTTTGGACAATGTCATTGTCTCCAGCGCCTGATGCGCCTGGAGAAGGACTACCGTAGCGGGGCATTCGTAGACTTCCCTGCTTTTGAATCCCACGAGTCGGTCTTCTATCATATCGATACGCCCTACACCGTGCTTTCCGGCAACTTCGTTCAATTTCGCAATTAGGCTGACACCGTCCATGTATTCTCCGTTGAGTGATACCGGAATACCCTTCTCGAATTCTATTTCGATATATTCGGGTTTATCCGGTGCATTCCACGGATCGACAGTCATCTTGAAAGCATCGCTGGGAGGCTCGGTCCAGGGGTCTTCCAGCGGCCCGCATTCGATTGAGCGACCCCATAGATTCGCGTCGATCGAATAAGGGCTTTCCTTCGTAACCGGCACTGGGATACCGTGCTCTTTTGCGTATTCTATTTCGGCATCCCGAGAAAAATGCCAGTCCCTTACCGGAGCTATAACTTCCAGTTCGGGATTCAGAGATTTTGAGCAAACCTCGATCCGCACCTGATCCTGGCCCTTTCCTGTGCAACCGTGGGCGACAGCCACGGCCCCCTCCAATTTAGCTATAAGCGCGAGGTATTTTGCGATCAATGGCCTTGAAAGAGCCGAATTGAGAGGATATTTGCCTTCATACAACGCATTTGCCTTGAGCGCCGGCCATACCATTGTTTCCACGAATTCTTTTTTGAGGTCCATAACGTACGCCTTTGAAGCGCCGACTTTCAAAGCTTTTTCCCTGGCAGCTTCCAAATCGATATTCTGGCCCACATCTGCTGTCAACGTGATAACTTCGTAACCTTTTTCCTGAAGCCACTTGATCGCCACCGAAGTATCCAGTCCACCGCTATAGGCAAGAATAACTTTCCCCTTATGCATGAAGTCCACAACTCCTTTTATATATTTTTCCCGATTGCCAATAAAAAAAGCCCGTCCCCGGGAAGGGACGGGCTTTTTACCCGCGGTGCCACCCTATTTGTCGTTTTACCGACCTCTCACGGCTTTTCTGCCGTTGTTGCCCCTACTTGGCTGAAGTGGGCCTTTCTTCGGGGCTGGCTCGGGGGCTCTTTTCGGTCGGTCTCATCGAGGAACGCTTTCAGCGAACCGCATCCCCTCTCTGTCGACGAGCACACGACCTACTCTTCCCCCTCATCGCCTCATATTCCTGTGCGACTGAAGAAGAGAAACCAGGTCTTATACGTCTTGCTCGTCTCAATCGGGTACTGTTCATCTGAAATCGCTCCAAGCATATGTTGGATGACATTATACAGGCCCTCAGAATCAATGTCAACAAAATTTCGGCAAAATCCGCTCAAATCTTCAGATCCTCGAAACCCCCACGTCTCAGGACCTCTATGGCTTCATAATCCGTCAGATCCATGTGTATGGGCGTCACTGAAATATAGCCCTCTGAGACTGCCTTGACATCGCTCCCTTCATCCAGGTGGTCTTCCGGTTTTCCGGAAACCCAGTAATACTCGTTTCCCTTGGGATCCAGCAGTCGGGTTACCTTTTCCTTATAATAACGAAACCCTTTTTTTGTCACCCTGGTTCCCCTGATTGCATGCTTTGGCATATTTGGTACGTTGACGTTCAGTAAAGGCTTTTCACCAAATTTTTGAATCTCCAACTTTCCAAGAATTGCGACAACCGCCTCGGCAGCCGAATCATAATGTTGGTTCTCTTCGTCCCTTCCGCAATCCAGCGAAACGGCGATCGCCGGCTTGCCGAGAAAATAGCCTTCCACCGCAGCGGAAACCGTCCCGGAATATGTCAGGTCGTCCCCAAGATTAGGCCCTTTGTTGATGCCTGATACGACTATATCAGCACCGCCGCATTCTTCGCTTTCAAGTCCAAGTACCACACAGTCCGACGGTGTCCCGTCACATGCATAAACTGGAAGGTTTTCCGGGTATCGCCCACCGGTTATCTTCCAAAGCCTGAGAGGTCTGGTAAGGGTTATTGCGTGCCCAACGCTGCTTCTTTCCCTGTCAGGTGCCACCACATAGGTACAGAAGCCTCTCTCATGGAGGCATGAGGCAAGGGTTACAATTCCTGGTGCAAAAACCCCGTCGTCGTTGGTAATCAGTATTTTCACCGTAAGATCACTCCTGGTGCTGCAAAACTTTTTTCTTTACAGAATCAGGTAGAACAGCGTCATTACAATGGGTCCCATGATAGCCTGTATGATACCTGTCATGAGCAGGATGACCAAAACGAAAAAACCGTACCGTTCCAGCCAGAAGTACCCTTGAAGCCATTTGGGTGGCAGGACGAGATACAGAAGTTTTGACCCGTCCAGCGGAGGTACCGGAATCAGGTTGAATACGCCAAGCCCGAGGTTGATGAGTATCATCAGCACCATGAACCTACCGAGAGCCGGTATTGCAATAAACGGCCCGGGAAAGATCCGGACAAGAAGACCACAAAAAACCGCGCTCAGAAAATTTCCCGCCGCTCCTGCCACCGAAACCAGAGCCATATCCCTCGCTGGTTTCTTGAAATATCTTGGCTCAACAGGCACAGGTTTTGCCCATCCAAAGCGGAAGAAAAGCAGCATCAACGCACCTACTGGATCGAGATGGGCCAGCGGGTTGAGGGTCAAACGCCCGGCTCTTTCAGCCGTAGGATCACCCAGACGGTAGGCCGTATAACCATGGCAGAACTCGTGAAACGTTATGGCCCAAAGTACTGCAGGTAGGCTCAAAAGCAAATCGCCGAGGGCAGGTAGATGACTCATTTTTCACATCCTTTCAAATTCAGGCTGAAACCGGCCGAGTACCCATTCGATTTCGTCTTCCCTCGTTTCGACAAGTCCGTCCAGACGGGCCATCCTCAGCATACGAAGCATTTTGCCGATCATGGGGCCTTCCTTGTAGCCCATGTCCAGAAGATCTCGTCCTTCAAGCATAGGCTCTATCTTTCTCAGGCGTGTAAGGTAGAGCAATATGCGGCGTCTGGCTCTCCATCGTTCCGTTGCAGCCGCCCAGTAGATTGCGGTAACAGGGTGTACGTCATTGAGATAATCGAAGATGAAGGATGACGTCTTTTCGCCTCTTTCTCCAAGAGTGTTTTCCACAGACCCGAGGTTGATCACTCCCTCTTCCACGATCTTCCTCTCACGTGGGTTGAGATGCAGTCGGTCCAAAGCCGCCAGTTGGTCTTCCTCGTTCGCTTCACATATCAGAGCGCACAAAAACGCAAGCCAGGCATATTTCCCCATTTCCGGCAAATCCCTGGCAAGCCTACGCCGGAAGACGGTAATTCTCCGCATCGTCCTTATAGACAAGGGCCCGGGGTTTACACCCCGAAAAAGGGCTTTCCAGAAACCCAGGGTCCGAAAACGTCTGACGATGTCGTGGGGAGCTTTCTCCGTAAAAACCAGTTCGAGCTCGCTTCTGAGCCTGACACCGGACAGCAGGGAGACGAGCCCTCCCCTTATGCTGTTTTTTAAAAGCCGCAACGTGTTTTCTTCGAGCCTGAACCCAAGTCGCTGTTCCAGCCTGACTCCACGTATGACACGGGTAGGATCTTCGACGAAACTCAGGTTGTGGAGGACCCTCAGAGATTTTTTCTGCAAATCCCTGCGACCACCGAAATAATCTATTAAAGTACCCCAAAGGGAACGGTTAATCGAAACCGCCATTGCGTTTACCGAAAAATCACGCCGGTAAAGATCATGCTTGAGAGAGTCGCTCAAGACCTTCGGTTGCGCGACCGGGTATTCGTAAAACTCGCGTCTTGCCGTAGCTACATCAACTTTCCTGCCACCTGGAAATACTATGGTTCCCGTTTTGAACCTCTGGTGAACGGCCACATGACATCCGTCAGCTTCCCATGATTTGATAAAGGTCAGGGCGTCTCCCTCTATCACGATATCGAGGTCCTCATTCGGCCTCCCCAAGAGCAAATCTCGAACAAAACCGCCGACCACATAAGCCCGGATCCCCATGGATTCCGCCCTTTCCCCAAGCCGAACCAAAAGTTGCAGTACCCATGGTTTCAGTTCCTGGGCAAGAAGCTCGGATATATTCTCAGTCCACGGCATTTGTAAAGCGATGGAACGCGTCTCGGAAGGCAGCGACCTCGGATAAAGCGCCCTCAGGATGTCTGTTCTCGTAACTATGCCTGATAATGTCGATTCGTCAACCACCGGCAACCTTCCGATATTGTTCAAGACCATAATCCTGTGCGCTTCCGCTACTGACGCCTCCGGGCGGATAGTGATAGGCCCTTCGGTCATGAAATCTCCAACCGCTACCTGTCCCAGCCCGTGGATTTTAGCCTTGTCCAGGTCTTTCCTGGTAATGATGCCTACAAGCACTCCCTCCTCTACTACAGGAAGCGCAGCATGACCGTAACGTATCATAATCCTGTATGCATCCTCAACGGAAGAGCCCGGGTCTACAGCCAAAACAGGGCTTGTCATTACCTCTTTGATTGTGACAGCCGGCTCAATGGTTTGAAGAAGCCTTTCCTCAAGTTTCGCGAGGATTTCCGATGGAGGAGTATCCGCAAGCGTTACGGACGCCGCCTGAGGGTGCCCCCCGCCTCCGAACGGCGCCAGAAATCTGGCGACATCCAGGATTTCCTCCCGGGAGCGTGCTACTACATAAGTGCGCTTTTCCATCTGTACCGCCACCAGGGCAACATCTGCGTCAAAATAGTCCCGTAACCTGTGGACGAAAAGTGACAGTCCTTCCACGTAGGAATTCGCCACCATGGCCGAGATCACAATTTTTGCGCCGTGAACGTATATCTCACGGGCATTCTCTACCAGCTTGTCCTGTATGCGCCTTTCTGCGGGGTCCAGGGACATTTCTATATATGCAGGGATGGCGGTCATGTCCGCTCCAAGAGCACGAAGCCTCGAGAAGACCTGTATGTCCCTTTCTGTAGTCGACCCAAAGGTCAAACCGCCCGTATCCTCATATACGCCCATGGCAAAAAGGGTGGCTTCCCGAGGATCGAAATATATGCCTTTTTCTATAAGGCGCTCTACCAATATTGTCGTGGTGGCGCCCACAGGCTCTATGGCGACAAAATCCCCCTTGATATCTTCACGGACCGCGGGGTGATGGTCATAAACGTGCACAGTCACTCCCGGCCGTCCGAGAATTGCAGCAAAGTCCGCGATTCTGGATGGAGAACGGGCATCAACGACTATGAGAGTGGTTATCTCGTCCATGTTCACTTGTCTTGGCGTCAGGATTTCCCAACGTCCCGTTTGGCGTTTCAGAAAATCCCTGACATTCCTCCCCGCAGCTCCAGAAAAACAGGGGACAGCCCCTTTGTATAACTTCGCGGCGGCTATCATGCTTGCAAGGGAATCGAAATCCGCGCCTATGTGGGTCGTTATAACCTTCAATCCCGACATGCCTCCCGTATCCAGTCGCGCAAACTTTTTGCGGTCCTGCGGATCCTTTCGGCCCCGGTAAAAATACCCTTTATATCCAAAGAAGCGGCGATTTCCACTATCTTTGGAACATATCGTTCAATAGTAAAGGCTTCCGCCCCGATAGCCCTTCCACTCGACGCGCTGAAAGATCTTGATGCTACCATTTCCCGGGAGAAGATATTCACGTAGGCCGCGAGGTTTTCGCTAACAAGCCTTTCGGCAAAATCGAGGGTGTCTTGTTTAGTTGCCAATTCCACAGAAACGGTAACACAGGAAGCCATATCGCGGAAAACAGAAGCCAGATCGGTCGCTCTTTTTGCCAGGTCTTCAATGTCCCCGCTATTATTCAGCACATAATCCGCTCTTTCTTTTTTCATTTCACCCGACAACAACCATTTTTCCCTTCGTTTTATTTCGCTTTCCGTCCAGTTTCTGGAACTGTTCCTCGCTATCCTGAGATCCAGCGAGGCCGTTAGATAGACCGTTTCGTCCACCCACCACGGGACACCATTTTCAAATAACAACGGAATCTCGACAACAATCCATCCATCCAGGGACAGGATGCGCCCTTCAATTACGTTCCTGACCAAGGGATGAATCAAGCCGCAAAGCCATCTGTATTCCTTTTCGTCATCGAAAACTATGGACGCAATGCGGTTGTGATCGGGTTTTCCCCCATCCGGGAAGACGTATTCGCCCCACCTTTTCCGCACAGACGCATCCAGGCTTCCCTGTTCCCATATCTCGCCCACTACGGCGTCGGCGTTTATTACATATGCCCCGGCCTGCTTCCATAAACCGGACAGTGTCGTCTTACCAGCTCCAATATCGCCTGTTAAACCGACGACCAACATCGAAGGAATCCTCCTCGCCCCTGTCTTCGGTCTCCTTGCATTCTTCAGGAATCTCCCAGAGAAACCTGGAAAAACCACTCCTGAGAACCGAACCGAAAAGAACCCTGTTCCTTGTTGCAGTCAGGTACAACCTTTCCTCTGCCCGTGTCATGCCCACGTAGCACAACCGGCGTTCTTCTTCCAGCTGGTCCGGATCATCCATACACTTGTAATGCGGAAATATAGACTCTTCCAGCCCGGTTATGAAAACAACGGGAAACTCCAGTCCTTTTCCTCCATGAAGGCTCATCAAGCTTACCTGGTCAGCAAACTCGGAACTTTCAAGGTCCATGTCAGTCATGAGAGCAATCTCTGCCAACATCGTTTCAAGACCGGCCGCCGGGTCGGCCACGGAAAGGAGTTCTCTAATATTTTCCAAACGCTCTTGCTGTTTTTCACCTGATTCAAAGGAATATTCACCTTCATAACCTATATCCTTCAAAATATACTCCACTATCCCGGGCACATCTTCGCGCATTGTCCATATGCGTCTCATGTGCTTACCCAGCTCCATGGCGCCCTTGCCGGCCTTGCCCTTCAATCCGGCGCCGGAATCCTCGAGTCTCCGCCAGGTTTCCTCTATTTCGTTACCGGCAGCATCACGTATCCATGCCGCAAGTCTTGAAAGACTTTTCGAACCAAGGCCACGGGAGGGGATATTCCCTACTCTTTCCAGGGAGGCGGTATCGAGCGGGTTGATAGCAAGACGCATGAAAGCCAGTGTATCCTTGACTTCACGGCGTTCGTAAAAGGCGGTGCCCCTGACTATGCGGTAAGGTATCCCGCTTCGAAGGAAACTTTCCTCATACAATCGGCTCATGGCGTTAATCCTGTAAAGGACCGCCATGTCTTTATATTTGTAACCCTGATTTCTCAGGTTTCGGATCTCCTGACTTACGAATTCCGCTTCTTCGTGCTCGTTTCCCATCAAAACGACCCGCACCGGACTTCCCTTGTCTCTTTCAGTCCAAAGGGTTTTTTCCCTTCTGTTCCTGTTGTTCCTTATCACAGCATTTGCCGCGGTAAGTATAGTCTCCGTTGAACGGTAATTTCGTTCCAGCAGAAAAACCTTTGCGTTGGGGTAGTCTTTTTCGAAATTCATGATCATCGACATATCGGCACCTCTCCAACCGTAAATCGACTGATCCGGGTCGCCGACGACCATGACTTTTCCCGAGGGTCCAGCAAGCATTTTGAGCAAATAGTACTGGGTCCTGTTCACGTCCTGATATTCGTCTACAAGTATCCACTTGTAGCGGCTGCGTTCGTTCTTTCTGAGCTCTGGATCTGCGGATAGCGCTTTTAAAGGCAAAACCAAAAGATCATCGAAATCTGCAGCCTGTTGCTCCTTAAGGAGTTTCTCGTATTTTTCGAAAACCTGTCCCAGGGGCGCGTCCAGTTTTCGGAACTCAAATGTCGGCGGGAAAACATCCCTTTTACATCTTGAAATCTCTTCAAGCACCCATCTTGGATCAACTTTATTGGGATCCAGTCCCAATTCTTTGAGAATTTTTCTGACAACAGTCCTTGTGTCTCCCCTGTCGAAAACGACTTTCACCTGACGCTTCAAAACAGCCTTGACTTCCTTGTCATAGCGTGAAAGAAACTTCAAGCCGTAGGCATGGAAGGTGCTCACATCCATCCGGTAAGTCTCCGTTTGAAGCAATTTCATTACGCGATCCCGCATCTGACGTGCCGCCTTGTTCGTGAAGGTCACTGCCAGAATCTGGGAAGGGCTCAGACCTTTTTCCGAAACCAGATAAGCGTATTTGTAGGTCAGAACACGGGTCTTTCCGCTTCCCGCCCCGGCAAGGACGAGCATTGGGCCGTCGGTATACCTTACAGCCTCGGATTGCTCAGGGTTCAGTGCGGACAGCAACTTGGAACCTGCTTCTATCATCGTCGCTTCTCCATCAGCCATCGGCCCAGAACATCCGTCCAGGCGTCAATCCCCTTTCCGGTTAAAGATGCGACTTCTATGCAGCTTGCAAGGGGATTCAGCTTCTTGACGTCTCCCCAGAACAGATCGCCGTCGAAGTCGATGTAGGGGATCAAATCAACTTTCGTAAGCAGTACGGCCCCGGCCTCGTGAAAAAGGTGCGGATATTTCAGAGGTTTGTCGGGGCCTTCAGGCACGCTGCAGACAGCTACCTTGTAATCTTCTCCAAGGTCAAACTCGGCCGGACACACCAGGTTTCCTACGTTTTCAACGAAAAGAACGTCCAAACCGGAAGTAGGAATTTCGTCCAGTGCCTTCCACAAGAGATGTGCTTCAAGGTGACATCCGCCCTGGGTGTTTATTTGCACCACGGGAGTTCCTGTTTTTGATATCCTCTCGGCATCTCTCGAGGTGGCGACATCACCTTCGACAACGGCACAGGAAAAGGGAATTTCTCCAAGTGTTGCTTCCAGCAACGTAGTCTTTCCCGCGCCGGGAGACCCGATCAGGTTTACCATTAATGTGCCTTCCTTGCGCAACCTTTCACGGATTTTTGAAGCAAATTCCTCGTCGGCTGCAAGAACCGAGCGCTTTATGTTTATTTTTCTGGGCATCTGTTTACTCCACCTCCAGTGATTCTATCTCCAGCTCCATGCCCTCGACCAATTCGACATCAGAGCTTCCACATTTTTCGCATAAAAAAAGGGCTTCATCACCATCTGTCCACATGTTTTTACAAGTTAGGCACTTTTTCTTCAATGGCACAGTTTCGAGAACAAGCTTTGCGCCTTCCAAAGCGGTACCTTGAACGGTTATGTCAAAGGCAAAATGCATGATCTCCGGGATCACCTGCCTCATGGCGCCTATTCTCAGGCGAATTGCACAGATTCGTTCCCAGCCATGCTCTTTCTGAAGTTTCAATAATTCTTCAATCAACGATTCCACCATTGAAAGTTCATGCATTTTCATCGCTCTCCGGTTCGGCTTCAAGGATGACGAAACTCTCGTGAAAGGGCGTTCCGTAACCCGGACTCGTGCCTGCTGTCGTCAGCATATTTGAGACCTTGCTCCCCTGAACCATGACACAGTAACCTGAATCCATGGCCTTGTCGAATCTAAGTACAGCCTGGATATCCACGTTTTTCTTTCTCACCCGCACCTTGTCCCCCTCGCGTAAGCCCCGGCGGTTTCCTTCGAGAGGGGAAACGAAGACAGCATTGAGGAGATCTTCATTCACTCCCCAGGTTTGGCCGTTTATATATTCTGCTGTGTGTACGGTAATAAACCTTAAGCCACGCCAATCATTCCTGCTTCGTTCAGGATGCAAGACTTCCGGCAGTCTTATAGGCCCGGCATCTTTCGTCCATCCATGAGATTCGTTGGTCCTGAAAACACCCTCTCCCAAGGCTTCCGTTTCGGGTGATCCCAG
>Ga0334894_1002982_pt1 | contig 10578 bp, 9 predicted proteins | sample GraSluR3_MG_6_FD_207225 | JGI IMG/M metagenome (GOLD analysis project Ga0334894, IMG submission 207225) | Sludge microbial communities from methane-producing bioreactor in Wageningen University, Netherlands - Granular Sludge_12_05 R3 | ecosystem: Engineered > Bioreactor > Anaerobic > Unclassified... | reverse complement strand
AAAAATTAAAATTATTTTTAGGATATGCAAAAGGAAGTTTAATCTATAATACTAAAACTAAAAAACTATTAATCCTTAGAGAAGATAGAAACATCTGTTCTTTTTGGTCAAAACCAGAAAAACAAGTTAAAAATAAAATTACTTTAAAAGATATCAAAAAAGATATTAAAAACAATTGTGGAATTGATAAAATAACAATTGTTAAAAATAAAATAGGGGAATGCCATAATTGGTATGAAAAAGAAGACAATAGCTTTAAGAAAATACACACAGAATACTATTATGCAACCACAGATTCTCCAGAAATGCCAATAAAAGATACTTGTTATGCATGGATTAAATTAAATGAAATTCAAAAATATATTTCTTCTCCTTGTCTTGGATATATTGCAAAAGCATTCTATGAAGATTATATTAAAAAATTAGAAAAATAAAAAGTTTACGTAAAAACGTAAGAAATCACTAATTTTTCTTACATTTTTTAAAAAGAAAACAACCAGTCAAAAATAACAAAAGATACTATTATTTAGATTTTTTTAAATGAGGGAATTTATCTAAAAATTCTTTTTCAGAATACATTTTTAATTTGTTTTTTTTAATATCTAAAAATTCTTTTTTAATTGCTTTTCCAACTTTATATAATTCTTCCTTATCTAGAACAAAATTAAAAGAATATTTATTTTTTAAAAAACTTTCTTTATTCATAACAATTAACCTCTATTTAAAATCTAAAAATAATAACATTTAAATAAACTATTAACCTACTATAATAATATATTTTACACATTATAAATATTTAAAACAAAAACTTGAAAACATATGAAGATAGGAAACTACACTGTTGGAGACCATGTAGTTACAACTGAAGGTAATAAGAAAAAATTAGTTTTTGATTGTAGAAATTGTCCTTATAATACATCAATTGCAGAAGATCCTAGATGTAGGTTCCATGCAATGAAAGTTTTAGAAACTGTTGATGCTGATGAAATAATCTTAGCTGAAGTTTATGAAAGAAACTATAATGAAGAACAAACTAAATATTTAAAAGAAATGGTAAACCTACTTTTAGAATTTGAAAATAGAGCTGTCTGGGTATCACAACATCTAGGAATAAAGGATATTGATTGTGATGAATGTTATCCTGAAAGACATAATAATATTATTAAATTTGCAAGAGAACTTTTAGCATATGATCCTATAGCCTCATATATTAGTCTTTTAAAAGAAATAGAAAATACAAAAAACAGAGGAAATGAAAGAAAAGGACAACCATGTGAACCATGTTTTGTTGCAAATGTTAAACATTTATCAAAATTAAAAGAAATGTTTGAAAAAACAGATTTTATAAGAAAAATAAAACCTTTATTATTAAAAATAAAAGATTTATCTGAAGTTACAGACATCTATAGAACAATTTTTGAAGTTGAAATTAAACCTGCATTTATTGGTTCAAAATTAACTTTTAAAGACATGGATACTTTAGAACTTCTAGATGAATATCAAGTATTAAACACAACTGTTCAAATTTTTAAACATCCAGAAAAAGTTGAAAACATTTATTTAATTAATCCTCCTGAATATACCTTATCACCAGATCATTATTTTGTTTTAACCAAAACAAAAGAAACTGTTGCAAACTATAAACCAGGAAAAGTAACTTTAACAACTGGAGAAAGTACAAGAAAATATTTCCAAAGAATATATCAATCAACAATTATTGATATTGCAAAAAAATATAATATTGAACTTTCACCTGATGATGTTTATTCACTTTCAGAAATTGTTACAAGATACACTATTGGATATGGGGTTTTAGAATTATTATTGTCTGATAAACAAGTTACAGATGTTTATCTAGATTCACCATTAGGTGCAAAACCAATTTATTTAGTGCATTCAAAATATGGACAATGTCAAACAAATGTACATTATCCAGAAAAAGATGCAGAAAGCTTTGTTGGAAAGATTAGAGCAATGTCTGGAAGACCATTTGATGATGCACACCCTGTCTTAGACTTTGATATGCCAGACTTAAATACCAGAATTGCAGTTATTGGAAGACCTCTTGCAACAGATGGTATAGCTTTTGCTTTTAGATTACATAAAGATACTCCATGGACTTTACCACAACTTATAAATGTTAAATCTTTAAATCCTTTAGCTGCTGGAATGTTAAGTTTCTTTATTGATAATAACTCAACTCTTTTAGTTGCAGGATCTCGTGGTGCAGGAAAAACTTCACTTATGACAGCTTTAATGCTTGAAATTTTACAAAACGCAAGAATTATTGTGCAAGAAGACACTTTAGAGCTTCCTATAACTTATATGAAAGATATTGGTTTTAATGCTCAAAGATTAAAAACAAGATCTGCAATTGGAGGATCAGGAGATCAATCTAATGCAGAAGTAAAACCTGAAGACGCTTTAAGAACAGCCTTAAGACTTGGTGACTCTGCTTTAATTGTTGGAGAAGTAAGATCAGTTGAAGCAAAAGTACTGTATGAAGCCATGAGAGTTGGTGCTGCAGGGAACGTTGTAATGGGAACTATTCACGCAGACTCAGCTTATGCTGTATGGGATAGAGTAGTTAATGATTTAGAGGTACCTACCACTTCATTTAAAGCAACAGACATTATTGTTGTTGCAAAGCCAATTAGGTTTAAAGGTTCTCTTAAAAGTTATAGAAGAGTTGTACAGATAACAGAAGTTAGAAAACATTGGAATGATGATCCTGAAGCTGAAGGCGGAATTTTAAATTTAATGGAATATGATGCTTCTAAGGATACTTTAGTTTTAAACGAAGATGCTTTAAAAGATTCTGAAATCTTTTCAAAAATATCAAGACTTACTGGAATGACAATTGAAGAGATTTGGGATAATATTTCTTTAAGGGCTAAAGAAAAGAAATTCCAAGTAGAATTTGCAAATGAAAAAGGAGTAATTGAGCTTTTGGAAGCTGAACATACTGTTTTTGTGCATAATAAACTACTTATTACAAAAGAAGACTATCTAGAAGAACATGGTAAAACAGATTATGATCAAGTCTTTGAGCTTTGGAAGAAATGGTATACAGAAAAGTTTGCTCCAAGGATGATGAAGAGAATAATTGAGAATAGAAAAAGTGAAGAATAGTTTTTTCCTCTTCACTTTAAATGTTTAAGTTACTTTTTTTAACATCTTTTAAAAAATATAATACAGACATAAACATATTTAAAATAATTGGAACTAATATATTGATGGTTGAAAGAATATTTAAAAAAATGAAGAGTATGGAAACTAAATTTAAAAAAGCAATAGAGCTTCTTGAAAAAACAAATGCTACTTTATCTGAAGGAGCAAAACTTTCAGGACTTAACTACAGAGATTTTTATGAAAAGGTCATAGAAAGTAAGGTATTATCAAAGACAGAGATCAATAAAAGAGAAATAGATGTTAAAGAAATTGATGATGTTTTAAAAAAAATAAAAGTTTAGAAAGAAAAAAATTATTTTTTATAAAAAATATCTTGGAACCTCTAACAAACTTAAAAAGATACAAGCAGGAATAACTAACCTATTTTCTACAAAAACATCTCCAGGTGGCAGAACTGATTTAGATAATATTAAATAGTCTTTAACAAAATTAACATTATTTGGTTTTATTAAAGTATTTCTATATTTTACTTCTATTGCTTTTTTAAAAACAATAAAATCAATTTCTTTTTTATCAACATTAAAATAAGATAAATCTAAATTATATAGATTATGTAAATGACTTGCAACAATGTTTTCAACTATAACACCTAATTTTTGTTCATTAAATAACAATTCTTTACTTTGAGCAAAATAATCTATATTTTTATAAAAATTTGTAATTGCATGTATTATAAAAGGATCTTTTACATAAAATTTTTTAAGAATAGAAGATTTATTTTCTTTAACTTCAAAAACAACTAATAGCTCTGACAAAGTATTTAAGTAACTTTTAATAACATCTTGAGAATAACCTGTTTTTTGTTGAATTGTAGAATATTTAATTTGGTTTGATAAAGAATCTATTAAAACTCTTAAAATTGAAATAGATTTTTGTTTATCTATTTTTTCAAATATTTTTTCTACAATATCTTCATAATATTTTTCAGATATATGATTTTTTTCAAAAAAAGAGTTAATGGTTTCTGGAAAACCACCAGTTAATAAATAATTATAGAAATATTTATTAATTTCTTCAAAATAATTTTCTAATAATTTATATTTCTCATAAATTAAAGAATTATCTTCACTTAGATCTATATGGTTATTTAATATTACATCATGTAGTTTTAGGTTTTCTTTTTTTAATATAGTTAAAATATATTGTCTAAAAGTTAATGGGCCCATAATATTTTTTTTTTCAGACCTTCCAATTAGATATTGCCTACAAGCATCTATTGCTCTTGGATCAGAACCAGTAACAAATACACAAACATCTTTTAATAAATTTAAATCTTTTAAAGATTTTAAAAATAAACAACCTTCTTTTAAAGACTGAATTTCATCTAATAAAATTATTTTTTTATTATTTATTTTAATATCATGTTCTATAGTTTTTATTAATTCACTTGCTCTTATATTTAAAAGAGTGTCAAAATTAATATAAGTAGAAGTATTTGGGTTATCTTGAGCAATTTTTTTTAAAAAAATAGTTTTTCCAACTCTTCTAGGGCCCTTTATTAAGTATATTTTGTTAGGAGCTATCTCTAATTGCTTTCTTTCGATGGAATATCTATTATTTTTTATTTTGGTAATCTCTAAGTCTTCTTTTCCTTGCCACCAAGGATTTTGTAAAATTATGTTTTTCCAATCAAGCATATATATCATATATGCTAACTAGTATATAAACTTTTCTAAAAGTTACTAGGTCAACCCTTGAGAAACACCCTTTTCTTAAAGGCAAGACCCGTGAAAAAAGCAAAAGTATATATATGAGCTACTTATTAACACAAAATAAAACTTTAAAAAATCATTAAAAATAAACAAGTAAAACACAAAGTAGTTTCTAACCGGTTAGTCTATTGACCGGTTTTAAAAATAAAACATACTAAACAAACTTAGAACTTGTTGTTGCTAAAAAAGAACCTAAAAGAGCAGTTATTAATTGTAAAACACCCATGTTAATTAAAAAAACTTTTGGAAAATTTAAAATAAAAACAAAAGCTAAAGAAACAATAAATAATAAAGAAAATTTAATTACAGAAGAGATTACTGAAGAAAACCATTTATTATTAATAAATCTTCTATAAGAAAATATAAAAACTAAGTTTGAAAGCCAAATAAAAGGAAGGTAGTATAAAAGAAAAGAAGTATTTGTACTAAAAATAATACCTGCACTTAAAACACCTAAAGAAGGTAAAAAAAGTAAAGGTAATAAATATTTAAGTTTAAAATGAAGAGCAGCTCTTATTAAAAAGAAATTAACTAAAGTACCAATAAGCCATTGAGGATGTCCTATTAAAAAAGGAAGGAAAAAAGAAACTATTGAATATATTGTAAACTCATAAACTTCTAAGTTTATGTATTTATAGTTTTGTTGTTGTTTATAAAGATTCATATTTTATTTCTTTTAATTATTATAATATTTTTAAAATCTATAGAATATTAGGTTACGATAAATTTAAATAGTTAATTTTAAAATTTATATCTATTTCTTTTAAAAAAACTATTTTAAGTGTTCAATAAAAAACTTCATTCTTGAAGAAGGAATATTTGAATAATCTTTATTTAAAAAACTTTCAGCCTGTGAAAATAATTCAAAATTAAGAGAAAATATGATATCTACAGGGTTTTTAGATTTCATAGATTTAGAAGCATGCACAACATCTCTTACAAATGCATTATAGTTTGGAACATGTTGTTTTACATACAATTTATTTCCTTGTAAATGATTTAAAATTACATTATATCTTTCCCTTATAGATGGAAAAGAATCATACACTTTTAAAAAAACTTTTTTATCACTCTTAAAATTAGAACTTTTTATGTTTGAAAGTAATAATTTTCTATCTTCAGGAACAGAAATATTTAGAATTTTTCCTTTTAAAGAAATAGGTGGTTTTCTTTCTATATTTTTAATAACCTTGAAAGAAGGTTTTTTATCTTCAACCTTATCTATTTTCTTTTTAGTAGATATAGAAGAAAGTTGTTTATTTGCAGAAATAAAAACATTTGATAATTTTTCAGGAGATTGTTTAAATAATAAAGAAGATGATTTAGAATTAATTTGTGCTAATAAATCATTTGCTTGTTTTAAATTTAAAACTTTATTTTCATAAGCCTTTTGAAGAGAAGATGCAAATCTTTTAAACTCAAGTAAAGACGAAGGGTGATTTAAAAGATGAGATCTTAAAGAAGTTGTATTTCTTTGAATTAAATTATTTATTTTTGTTTTTTTAATATTTATTTTTTTCATACACAATCAATAAAAATATTAGAAGAATAAGTTTTTAAAATAAATTATTTTATTTAAAATTAAATAATTATTTAGAATATATAAATAACAGTTAATAAAACTCTTAAAGAAAGTATATATATTAAAAATTTTAAAAGTTTTTAAGAAAAATAGTTTTTTTTATATTAAGAGAAATAGTTTTTTTTGTTAAAAAAATAAAAAGAAAAGAAAAAAGAAAGAAATAAATTTCTTCCTTTAATCTTTATTGTTTAGAATTTAATCTGCCATGTTTTCAATAACAGTGATTAAAGCTTTTGCAGCTTCAGCTGTGTCTGCAGCAGAGAATCCAGCAACAACGATGTTACCGTTTTCAACAGCACCAACAACATATTGACCAGCTTCTGTTAAGTATTCGTCTGTGATTCCGTTAGCTAAAGCATTAACTAAGTGTCCACCAACGATTATCTTAGCACCAGCACTTGTCATTGTTTCGTTGTCAAGGTATACTAATCTAGAATTATTAACATTCCAGTTAGCAGGTGTCATAGCTGTCATTTCTTCTCCACCAGTTACTGTTGAAGTGATTAATTTAGCTGAGATCATACCGTCTTCTGTTTCAACAACTGTACCAGGAGTAGTTAAAACAAGTTCTCCACCGTTAAGTGTAGTTGAAGATTCAGCTCCACCACCGATGAATACTTGTAAGTATCTCTTGAATTCAGGTATGTGAACCATAAATTCAGAACCATCTACTTCAGCATATGAACCGTATAATGTATAACCGAATCTTAAGTCATCAGCGTGATCTTGATCTAATGTCCATGTATCATTGTTATAATCAGCTTGAGAAGCATATACATTTGAAATTCCTGTTCCTGAAGTGAAATCAGTCTTTCTTGCTAAATCTTGTGTGTAAAGATCTATAGCAACAGAGAATGGATTATTGTCACCATCTAAAACAGAGAATACACCAACTGCTTTTCCTGAAGAAGTTACATTTCCGTCTCTATAAGCAAAGAAATTTTTATCTCCACCGTTTTGAGAATTAGTAGATGTATTATTATCTAATTCTGAATATTCAAAATTCCATTTTGCATTAGAAACTTTTCCAATTTGTATAGCTGTACCTTGTTCCATTATAGCTAAATCAAATGTATTTCCGTTATCTACAACAGTGTATTCTACATTATAATTTTTTTCAAGATCTAATATTAATGTATCACCATCAGCATAACCAGAATCAACTTCTACTCCGGTATCAGATGTTCCTTTGTAAACTTTTAATTCTGATGTGTTAGAATCATCAAAGTAGTAATCATTGAAACCGAATTTTTGAACACCAGCGATAGATGTTTCGTACATTGGGATTGTATATTCTCTAGCTCTATCATCAACCCAACTAATTTCATTATTACCTACTTTAAACTCATATAAGTTTTCTGTAGTTAATCCCATGAAATCAACTGAACCTAAATCTAATGGTAACTCGATTGATTCATCTATAGTAGCACCTGCTCTATCGTGATCTAAATCTTCAACATTCCATACTTTCTTATCATTGTATACAGTAATACCACTTAATGTTTTAGTAGTAGTGTTTGCATCAATCATAACTTTCCATTGTGAATCGCTTGAAGTTCCGTAACCAGGTAATACCTTATTATGTTCTAATTCTAAAAGACCATCAGAACCTATACTTAATTCAACAAAGTCAGGATTGTTGTCTATTTGATCAACAGAAACAACTTTAATTACATCATCTAAAGTAAATCCAGAGAATGTAACTTCATCATTAACTTTAAATAAACCTGATGCAACTTCTGCTCCGTTATCTTTTAAAGTTAATAAAACTCTTGTAGGTGTACTTGATGTAACTGAACCAACTTCTAAAGTATAGTTACCTATAGAGATTATGTCACCTGTTCTTTTAACAGTCTTACTTCCAGAACCAACTAAAGTTACTTTAGGTGTACTTCCGAATGTAGCACTTTGTAATTCATAAGATCCACCCATGAATTTTACAGGTAATGTGTCACCTATTGTAAAATATTCATCTAATGTTGAATCGAATGGGATTGGGTCTCCGAATGCTAATGTGTAAGTGATATCTTCTCTTTCAATGAAAGTCATTAAATCTTTTACTTTATTGTTCTTTGAAAAGAAAGTATCTAAATTTACATCTAATGTTTCAGTTTGTCTAACAGTAAAATTTGAGTTTCCTGTTATATTTCCGTATACATCATCATCATATAAAACAGAGTAGTCTGTGTTAATTATAGATAAATTTTTTTCAACAGTGCCTTTACTCATTTGTAAAGCCATGTCTTTATCTGATAAGTAACCGTCACCAGAAACTGTTGATGTACTTGAAGAACCTACTTCAATAGTTACGTCTTGTAAAGCAGCTCCGCCAACAGTACCAGCAGTTGTGTAAGCTTTTTTACCAATAGCAGCAGCTATGTTACCAGCCCATACTACATCAACTGGTTGTGCCATAGAACCTACTACAACACTAACACTTGGAACACCATTATTATACATTGTATCTTTAGTGATGTTCATAGAAAAGTTATCTGCACCAACGTTAGCAGCAACAACTGATCCAGCTAAAAGAGCTGAAACACCTAAAGCAGCTACACCAGCAACAACTTTTTTCATGTTTATATTTTTCATTTTTTATTCACCTTTTTATTTGTTTTTTATAAAACAAAGATTGAACCTGTATATTAAAATTTTGATTAACAAAAAAACAAAGTTAAAAACAACACAACAGATTCTCTTTACAAAAAACACTTCATCGTAATCTGTAGAATACACTACAGATACTAATGTCCTCTGTAAGATAATTAAAGAGCAGTTTTGTTTAAAAACCTTTCTTTTTTTGAAAGTAAACAAAAGGTTTTTAAAGGAATAACTTCAGAAATTAACTCTTCATTATAAGCATATAAGAGACTTCTTCTTTCTCTTTACTTATAAGAGATTTATCTCATAAGGTAAATAATTATTTGGTTTAAAAAAAGAAGAGTTTTACTTATAACTTAAAAGAATAGTTTTCTTTTGTTTTCCTCAAAAGTAATTATTGTTTATTCTCTTTAACTATATATAATATATAGTATATATAATATTAAAAAGATATTGTTTTTAAGAAAAAAAGAGTTTTTTAGGTAAAAGAGGAGTAGTAGATAATACCTATTAGAGGTTTATACTCTTCTTTATAGGTATTATACCTTCTTTTATAGAGAATAAAGAAAAAGAGCATATATTATAAGAGAAGAAAGAACTAATTATTTAAAAGAAGAGTTATAATAAAGAATCTTTACCTGATAATACCTAGGGAGTTTACTCATTTTACTCGTACCCTCTTTAAGCAAGAATCTCTATTGAATATAACTTTGCAGGAAATATGTTTTTAATAACCTCTTTAACATCTTCATCTTCTATAAATAAAGAAACTGCTTCTTTAAGATTTTCAAGAGTATTATTTTCATCATTTCCTTGACTAACTACATTTAATTCAGGACAAAGTGCTACAAATATTTTATCTTCTTTTGTAATTATTGCAGAAAATTTCATATATTTCATATAAAATATTATAATTATAAACAAAATTTAAAGCTTTGTTTTTTAAAAATTAAAAGCTCCTTTTCAAGATTCTGACAGGGATTGAATCTTTGGTTAAAAGCGCTTTTTTTATAATAGTTCTAGAAACTCTTCTCTTGTAATTCCCAAATCTTTCTTTATTATCTTATTAAGAAGTCCAAAACCAATCTTTTCAGAACCGTGATCAGGAATAATTATTTTTTGATGATTATTTTTATTTATAAAAGTCATATGGTTACCAGTATGTTTTACATATTCATAACCTAACTTAGAAATAATTTTGCCAACTTGTTTTCCTGTAAGTAGAGGTAAATCTGACAATTTTACACCTTTATTTGTTGTACAGCAATAAAAGAAGATACTTTTTCTTTAGATTTTAGATCTACTTTATATGCTTTTATAGCTTCTTTTGTTCTTTCTATTAATTGATCAATAGTTTTTGCTTGAGTATGACAACCGGGTAGTCCAATTACTTCTGAAACATACCAACCATCTTTATCTTTTTCAATAATGATATTATATTCTTCCATATTTTTTTCACCTAATATATTATAGAAATAAACAAAATTTAAA
>Ga0334894_1002970_pt1 | contig 10614 bp, 17 predicted proteins | sample GraSluR3_MG_6_FD_207225 | JGI IMG/M metagenome (GOLD analysis project Ga0334894, IMG submission 207225) | Sludge microbial communities from methane-producing bioreactor in Wageningen University, Netherlands - Granular Sludge_12_05 R3 | ecosystem: Engineered > Bioreactor > Anaerobic >... | reverse complement strand
AATGTCTTGTTTTTTTTGAGGAGAAAGATATTTTATTAGATAGATTAGAGGGATTAGAATCGAGTAATAAAAAGAATAAATAACTATCAGTCATTGAGAGTATTAACGAAGTAATCAATGACTAATATGGAGACTGCCTGGTATTCCAATCTGGATTACCACGCTTCGCTCGTAATGACATGACTGCCTTGATGATGGATGAATTTTATTTATTCTTTATTGCGAGATAATCTTTTATATTTCATTTTTCAAGGGAATGACAAATAAGACAATAAAACTTACAAACTATATTTTACAATATAAAAGTTAATAATGTTCCACTATTTTGTAGGAAAAATCAATCGTTATTGAAACAAAATTTATATTCAAAACAATCAACTTTGAATTGAAGTAAATTATCTATGAAAAAAATCAGATTGAGAATTTTTTATATATCCCCATTTGGATGATAATAAGAAAACCATTGTTTATTTTTCTTTTGATGAAATTACACAAAAAACAGTATTTGAAGATATGTTAAAAATAAATTGAATCTGAACAAAAACAGCGTTTCAAATTGTTCAACTTCCAAAAGATCAATTACAAAAAGCAATTAAAACATTGGATGTTAAATTTTTTCAAGCAATACCTGGGATATGACCGAAATCAGCAAAAAAAATATTGTTAGAATTAAAATGAAATTTTGATTTACAGGATGTGCAAACTATGGATATTGATCAAAAGCTATACAAAGACATCGTAAAATCATTGAAATGATTCGGTTATGATAGTGATAAAATAAAAACAATTTTACAAACATATCCAGAAAAAATCACCAAAATCAATATGGCAGAAGTAATTAAACGAATTATAGGACAAATGTAATATTTAGATAAAACAAAACCACGCCAAGGAAAATACCTAGCGTGGTCTTTTTTTACCAACCAAAATGCGGTGGTTGGTAAAAGTTTATTTTACCGACCAATGAAGTCGTTTGTACTTCATAATCGCCACTAAATATCAAAATAGTGCAATTATTGAAATTAGCTACGCCTTCAATTCTACATAAACCTTTTTTGAAAAAGGTTTTTGGATCAGGTAATTTTTCTTTTCCCAAAACTTGTCTAGGAAGTAAAAAAACAAAATAAGTTTGTTTTTTTTCGTTAAGCCCTTGTATATAACAAGGAATTTTAACTTCCATGTTGTTTTGGCTTTTTCTGGTTGAGATTATCTCATATCCAGAAATTTTTTGGTTTTTTTTGATTTTTTTGATGTTTTCCATATTGTCAAAGAAAAATTCTTTGAGACACACTGGAAAAGTTACGACAATTTTTTTGTTCATAAGTTTGTTTTTTGGGTTTGTTTTCTATTGTAATATTCTGGAGGTAGTTCTCTACACAGAGGATTACAAAGAAGTACTTCAATAGGAAGCGGTAGACTTGTTCTTTTGTCAAAACCAAAGTCTTTGGGACAATTCCTTATCTGCAACAATGTTTCTTCACATCGCTCGATAGTTTCTTTTGCCCTAGATAGAGAATCTTTAGCTATTTCTTTTTCAAGAAGTAATGATTCGAACAAGCCACCATCATCGCTACTAATCTTTTCTCTTTCACCACTGGTTTTTGCGATTTCCATTAGAGGTTTTAAATTATCCTCGTTCATTTTCTTTTTCTTCTCAAGCTTCTCAATTATTTGAGAAATTTCTTGATCTGTCAAAAATGGATGCTTCATAATATTTTGTTTTAGGTTTACAATAGACAACTAATTGACCTTATATAAATAATAGTAAAAATCAATAAAAAATATTGCTATTTTATAAAATATATATATAAAAAATATAAACCAAAAAAACAAAAAAATGGAAGAATTTGAAACTTTAGATGATGTTTTTGTTTATGCAAAACAAAAGCTTAAAAATGATACTATGAATATTCTTATATTCAATAGTTTTATGCAGAAAATTGTAAGGGTTGTATCTATTATAATGCATGATCACCACACAATATTAGAGGTTTTTAAATTAGCTCTTTTATTGAATATATTATCTAGAAAAGCTTATAATTTTGGTTTAGAGGTAGATAAAATAAATAATCTTATTGAAATAATATCAAATTATTCAATAGATGAGAGAAATGGAAACAAATCAATAATATTTTTTTTATCTGAAGTTGATAGAATGAAAGAAAATGAATTGATAAGACATTTCATTATTGCTTAATATAATCCCTGAGATATTTTCTCAGGGTTTTTTGTTATTGAATTTATAAAAAATTTTATTATAAAAACACAACAAAAAAACCAAAAAACAAACATTATGGAATTTATTGAATCTATCAAGCCGCTTGAATCATATCCACGAGGAATAATTTTTCGGCAGAGAGTGTGTGGTTTACAAAGTTTAGACGAACTTTGGGAATTTGCTCTAAATCATATTTTTTTGCAGGAAGAACTATTATTGTATGTAGAAAGACTTAGATTTGTCTTTAATTGCAAGGCAAAAAAAGAGTTTTTCACTGATAGTGTTCTGAGAAAATCATCTCAATTATTTCGTTTCTTATTGGTTGAGGCGAAAACATTTGATGTGATTGCTAAAAAAGAGGAAAGAGAAAACCCAATGATGTATGAAAAAATAAAAAAACAACTGGAATTATACATCAACGGAATAAATGTTCTTATCGAGCTTCGTGCAAATGAAATTTGGAATAATGAACATTTGTATGAAATGCTGTGTATCTCTATGGACCCAAACAAATTACAAGGTCCTATAATGAGAAAAATTGATAGAGTAACACTCATGGTCGCATAATCTTAGGCCCCGCTATTTTAGCGGGGCTTCGTATTATCTTGCTTTTTCCTAGCAAAATCATAATCATACAATAGTAAATTTTAAATTATTAATTCTAAATTTTTGATAATGAACATCCGTAACTTCTGTATTATCGCTCACATTGATCATGGGAAATCTACATTGGCAGACAGAATGCTAGAAATTACATGAACAATTAGAAAATTAAATCACAACCAAGTTCTTGACCGTATGGATATTGAGCAAGAAAGAGGGATAACTATAAAGCTTACTCCTGCCAGAATGCAACGAAAATGAGTAGAACTTAATCTTATAGATACCCCAGGGCATGTAGATTTTCAATATGAAGTTTCTCGTTCTCTTGCCGCAGTAGAAGGAGCAATTTTGCTAGTAGATGCTTCTCAATGAATCCAAGCTCAAACCTTATCTGTACTTTATCAAGCTATAGATCAAAATCTCACAATAATTCCTGTTCTCAATAAAATCGATCTTCCTGCAGCAAACCCAGAAAGAGTAGCAAAAGAATTGGAAAATTTGATCTGAATTGATACTTGAGAAATTATCAAAGTATCAGGAAAAACTGGGGAAAATGTAGACAAAGTGCTAGATGCTGTAATTGAAAGAATACAAGATCCCCAAAATTTCAAACTTTCTCATCCCAAAAAATATCGAACAGCTGGAAATGAAAATCAAGAAAACTCTCCAAATCTCACAAGAGCATTGATTTTTGATTCGGTTTATGATTCTTATAAATGAGTTCTTGCTTATGTAAAAATTATTAATTGAGAGATGAAGGCAGGAAATACATTACATCTTGTTCATTCGGAAAATATTATAACACCGACTGAAGTTGGATATTTTACCCCAGATTATAAATCAGATAAATTATTGAAAGAAGGTCAGATTTGATATATTGTAACATGACAAAAATCAGTTAGAGAGGTACAAATTTGAGATACAATAATTACACAAGAAACAATCAAATCGTGACTAAAAAAAAGTAATTGTATTATTCCCGGTTTTAAAAAAGTTAAACCATTTGTATATGCTGGTGTTTACCCTATAGATTCTACAGAATATGATAAACTCAAAGATTCTCTAGAAAAACTTTCGCTCAATGATAGTGCTATAGAATATGAATTAGAAGACTCTAAAGCTCTTTGATTTGGTTTTAGATGTGGTTTTTTGGGAATGCTACATATGGATATTATCAAAGAAAGATTGATCAGAGAATATGGTTTAGATACAATTTTTACTATTCCAACTGTTGTTTATTTGGTTAGATCAAAAAACTTGTCATTGGATGTTATTAAATTGGGAAATAATATTCAGAGTCTGATTCAAACAGGTCTTTGGAAGCAGCTTGTAAAGGACAAAGAAAAATATAATGAAGAACAATTTATTTATGAAATCCCAGTCCAACTACAAGAGCAACTAAAACCTTGGTTGGTTGTAAAGTCTGGTGCTGATATGGTGGAGCAGGGGTTAATTGATGAAATTCGAGAGCCTATTGCAAATGTAGAAATAGTTTGACCACAAGAGTTTGCAGGAAATGTAATGCAGCTTTGTCAAGAATATAGAGGTAAATTAAAACATATGGATTATATTGATTCTACTAGGGTAGTATGGCATTATGAACTACCAATGGGAGAAATGATAATCGATTTTTATGATAGATTAAAGTCAGCGACCAAAGGATATGCAACAATGAATTATGAGTTCAAAAACTATCAAAAAGCGGATTTAGTAAAATTAGATATTTTTATAAATAACGAAAAAGTTGAAGCTCTTAGTTGGGTTGTGCACAAAGATAATTCTTATTATAAAGGTAGAGACGCAGTAGAAAGACTTAAGGAGTTGATTCCCAAACATTTATTTGCTATACCAATTCAAGCTGGTATTGGAACCAAAATGATAGCTCGTGAAACTATTTCAGCCATGAAAAAAGATGTATTAGCAAAATGTTATGGATGAGACGTTTCTAGAAAAAGAAAACTTCTTGAGAAACAAAAAGAGTGAAAGAAAAAATTAAAAGCTATAGGTAATGTAAGTGTTCCAAGTGATGTTTTTATTAAAATGGTAGCGAGAGGATAATGGTACGTCTTGATAAATATTTAGCAAATTTATGATTAGTTAGTAGAAGATCTGCTGATAAAATTTTTAAATCCACAGAAATCTTGATAAATGGAGAAAAAGCAACAAAATCTGATACAAAAATCCAGTATGGTGATGTAATAACTTTTGGTGGTATCGAAATCGACGTATTGGAATCAGTTCATGTCATTCTTTATAAACCAGCTTGATATATTTCTTCTGATGAAGATGAAAATAAATATTTAAGTTACAGGAACTTACTTCAGGATTGTCCTTATGTAGAGATGCTTCATGTTGCAGGAAGACTGGATCATGATACCGAATGATTATTGATAGCAAGTACAGATGGTACCTTTATTCATCAAGTAATTAGTCCAAAACTAAACAAAGAAAAAGAATATGAAGTTCATCTCGGCAGAAATATTTCAGATAAAGATCTCGGGGAGCTAGCAAAGGGCGTAATCTTAGATGACGGCTACAAGACCCTCCCCGCCAAAGTCCAAAAACTCGAACCAAAAAAGATTCTCCTCACTATAACCGAAGGGAAATATCATCAAGTGAAGAGAATGTTGGAAGCAGTAGACAATCAAGTTGTTTATCTCAAAAGACTCAGAGTAGGTGAATGGACCTTGGATGGTTTGGAGAAGTGAGAGTGGAAGTATATTGAGAAGTAAAAAGAATCCTCTAAAAATCTATTTTTTAGCAGTTAAATAAGATATATTTGACAAAATACAAAAAAGGTTTATAATTAAAATAAACTTTATTTTTATAATTGATTAATTTATGAATTTAGACGAACGTATTCATCAACTTTTAAGCGACCATCAAGAAGTTAGATATGAGACAGCCAAGTCTGGCTGACATTGAGGTCAAAATGTAAACAAAAGAGAAACCAAAGTTCAACTTTTTCGAAATTTATTAGACTCCAAACATTTTGATGAGGATGAAAAAGAAAAGTTGTTTAATCATGCTCATCACAAGGAGCTTTGTCATCATGAAACAACTTTATTGTTTCATAATCAAGAAACTAGACATCAAAAACACAATAAACATTTAGTCCAAGAACATTTAATAAAATTTATAAAAGAAGCTTTAGTTTAATAACAAACACAAATGCAACTCAAAGATATAATAAAATTATTTAGAAAAAATTTACTTATCGCAGAGCTTATTCTGGTATGATTTATTATTATATTATGAGCTTTTACGTTTCATTTTGTAGAATGATGGAGAATTTTGGATTCTTTCTATTTTATTGTTAGTACGATGAGTACGATTGGTTTGTGAGATTTTTTACCTCAAACTGATATTTGAAAATGATTTTTTATGTTTTATGCGATTATAGGAGTGCCGTTTTTTGTTTCTATTTGAGGACTAATACTCGAAAATAGATTTAGAAAATCAATCGAACATTATCTCAAAAAAGTATATAGAGATTTGAGAAATGCAGAAGCAGAAATAGAAGCGGTAGAGGAGAATGTAATCAGAAAACTCAAAAAAAACTTAGAAAATACTCAAGAAAGTATAGAAAATATTCAAGAAGAAATTCAAGAAACACAAAAAAAATCTCGATGGAAATATTGGTTTAAAAACAAAAAATAAAAGAAAAAACCTGGTGATATACACCAGGTTTTTTAAATCTTTACCAATTTCGATCAAATAGTTGATCTGTAATTTCTTCCATTGTACATTCAAAAGAAATTTTTGAAATTGGTTTAAAAACTTTGTTAAGCCAAAGCTTAACAACAAATACGATTGCAATAATAGCAGCAACAATTATTGCTGAAAAGACAATAAATTCACTCATAATTATTTATTTTTTTGTTTTTTTTACAATAAAAATTTATAATGATTTTTTAATGATAGTCAATAAAATTATTTAATTTTGTTTGCTATATAAGCCATAGCCAGTGCATCCGCTGCATCATTATATTCTGGCATTTCCTGTAATCCAAAAATTTTCATAACCATCTTTTGTACTAGATGCTTTTCAGCTTTTCAGTTTCCTGTAATATATTTTTTAATTTCAATTGGCGTAAGTTCTTTTATTTTTATCTTGTGTTTCAAAAATAGCATCATTAATGCTCATCTGATTCCATAAACAAACTCTGCGTTATTTTGATTGAATTTTGTAAAAAACAATTTTTCTATACACATAGTCTGAATTTTATGTTTTTTTATTAATTTTTCAAAGAAATTATAAATCTGAATTATTCTAGTGAATTGATCTTCTCTTGTAGGGGATTTTTGGTCTTGTAGCAAAATCCCCGCATCGACGATAGTGTTATCATCTTTTATCAATGCGTAACCAAGTTTTCTTACTCATGGATCTATCCCTAAAATCATATATTCTCAGTGATTCAAGATAAAATTTCGTAACCATTATCAGTAATCAAAACTGTATATTCCCACTGAGCCCCTAAATCACCATTTTTACAATATAGATTCCAATCGTTTCATGGCTTTGGATCAAAATCTTTTGATGTGATTGCTGTAATTGGTTCCAAAGCTATAACCATTCAAGTTTTTAAAAATGTGTTTTTCATTGATGGATGTGGTACATTATATATATGTGGGTCTTCATGAACTTTGTTTCCAACTCAATGTCAAGTAAGTTTTTCTATAACAGAGAATCAATCATTTTTTATAGAAGAATAAATTTGGCGAGAATAGTTTATTAAGGGTTGATTTGGTCAAATATATTCAAGTCATCAATCCAAAGATTTTTTGGTTGCAATCACAAGGTTGTGTGCCAATGGATTTGCTAATTCTCATCCAACTACAATACTTATAGCAGAATCTGTGATTCATCATTTGTACGTAATTCCACAATCAATCTTCAAGAGGTCTCAATTTTTGAGAATATATTCATCAGGTATACCATGTACAACACAATCATTTACAGATAGACAAAGATTCGCTGGAAAACCATGATAATTTTTGAAAGCTCATTTGAGATTATTTTTTTTGATATAATCTTCTGCTATAAATTCAAGTTCTATTAAAGGTCTACCAACTTGTGTGGCATGATAAAGTTTGTAAAGTAGTTCAGTAAGATATTTACCAGATTCTCTAATATTGGAAATTTGTTGTTGTGTTTTGATATTGGTCATTTAGTTTATAAGGTTTATAAAATTTGTAAAATCATATCTGTCATTCTGACCTAAAGGATTTGGAGTTGCAATCTAGCTTATAAAGATATAATAATTTTCTTGCAATAAAAGACAACAAAATTTATTTCTCATTAAGGCAATATTATTTTAAAGATTTTATGTCTTATTGGGATTGTATCGCTGCTTTTTGGCTCAGTACAGTGTTGATTTGGTGATAATTTCCTTCTTTTTATTGCTCGACTATAATTTATCTAACCCATCTAATCTATCTAACCCATCTAATCTATCTAACCCATCTAATCTATCTAATCCATCTAATCTATCTAAGAACCAATATAAATATCTTATCCCAAAAAGCAAAACGAAAATTAGTTGAAATTATAATAAATATATTTAAAATTAAAAACGTTGTATTTAAATAATTATATGTAAAATGAAAAGAATTTTTATTAATACATTGATTCTAGTTATTTGATTTTCTTTTGTGAAGGCTATTGATATACAAGAAGATAATTTCCAACCTTATGAAGAAGAAATTATTTTGGAACTAGATAAATCAGATATTCCAATCAATCCAACACAAGAACAAAGAGAGATTCGATGTGACCAAAAACAACAAATAAAATCCAGAATATTATGATTATACAAAGATATCAAAGAAGATAAAGATAGGGATGAAAAAAAAGAAATAAGAAGCCAGATTTCTTATTTCAAAAAAGAATTATGGAAAATAAATGCAAAAATAGCTCATAGTTATAAACAACAATTCAAAAGATTTTTTTGAATAAAATAAAACTGCCCTTTATGGACAGTTTTTTCTTATTTTCATGTTGATCACCATCATCATTCACCTCTTTGACTTTCTGGAAGTTCTGATACTTCTTCTCGCATTACTTCATGGCATTTTTCTATAATAAATTGAGCTATTTTGTCTCACTGGTTGATTTGTAATGGTTCGTTTCCAAAATTTATCATAATCACTCAAATATCTCATCTATATCAACTATCAATTACTCCAGCCAAAACATCTATACCGTGTTTATATGCCAGTCAGCTACGAGGAGCAATTCTACCATAATAACCATGAGGTATTGCAGTAGAAATATTAGTAGGAAAAAGCTTTCTTTCTCCAGGTTGTAATAAATGACTTTCTGTACTGAAAAGATCATAACCAGCATCAGAAAATGTAGCTTGAGTAGGAATTTTTGCTTTTTCTGAAAGCTTTTTGAAAGGAATAACGACGTGGTTCATACTATATAGAATTAAAATTTAAAGAGATATTTCAGACCAATCATTTATTTTATGTACTCATAAATGAATCAAAGGATTATAATGACGATTCCATGGTTTATCAAGAAGATAGACTTTGATTCAAAAAGTGGCTAATTCCATAGAAAAATCAAGATTGTCTTCTATCATTATTTTTATTCAATTTTCTTTGCATAATTTCGATTTAGGAATTTCATTTTCGGAGAAATGATTAGCGAATAGAATATCTTCAATAAGTCATGGGTAAAAACGATTTAACCAACTTTTGGTATATTCAGATATTTCTTCTCTTCTAGCAGTTACTACAACTATTTTTCGTCAGTTATTTTTTAGTCCTAGAAGCTTCTCTTTGGCTCATTTTACAGGAAGTATATTTTCTCTTGCTGGAGAATTTAAAACACTTCAAAAAAAGTTAATAGCATCATCTCTAATCAAATTATATTTGGATATATTAGAAATATAATAATCTGATATATCGTCTTTGTATATTGCTTGTCATTTGACAGTATAATTATTGAACTTCAATACTTCATCTACAGTTTCTGCCAATACTTCATCTAGATCTACTCATAGTATTTTATTCATAAATAATATTTGATAATTAAAACAACAAACCAAGATTAAAAATCCCAATAATTTTTGCAAGAAGAAAACTCTGCTTTCAAAAAAGCAGAGTTTAATACTTAAAAAGTCATATCAGAGAAAAATAAAAACTCCTTATTTTTCTGTTTTTTGAGAAAATCATCCAATATTTTGTGATTTTCGTTTAAAACATATTCTTCCATTTTATCAATCTTTCGATTGAAAACCAAGACATTACGGCAAACAATATTGCTTTCATCAAAATATTGCTCAGACATCATAAAAGCAACAAGGTTACCAGACTCAATGGCGACTTTTTTTACAAAAGGTTTTTCGGACTCTATAAATTCCTCATTAACCAAACACCCAATTATTGTTATATTTTCTGATTGGATATTTGTTATTAGATCTTTCAATAGATCTTTTTGGGCAAATGTACTACCAAAAGTACATATTAACCACAACAAAATAATTAGTCTTTTCATGATTTTGTTTTTTAGTTTTTTTTGTTTTTTTGATTGTAACAGAAAATACTATAAAGAACAAAAGAAAAAAGTCAAACAATTATTTTTGATAAAAATATTTTAGAAATTGTTTGATTATTTCTTTGTCTGTCAATAAAATTCAAATTTCTCTATTGTTATCCATACTATTTGTAGAAAAATTTATACTTCAAAGATAAAGAATCTGATTATCTATCAACATCATTTTGGAATGTATATAAGGTTTTTTGATAAGTGTTACGATATTTTTTCATAATGTTTTTTGGAG
>Ga0334894_1002965_pt1 | contig 10625 bp, 9 predicted proteins | sample GraSluR3_MG_6_FD_207225 | JGI IMG/M metagenome (GOLD analysis project Ga0334894, IMG submission 207225) | Sludge microbial communities from methane-producing bioreactor in Wageningen University, Netherlands - Granular Sludge_12_05 R3 | ecosystem: Engineered > Bioreactor > Anaerobic > Unclassified... | reverse complement strand
TTTTCAAAGATAGAACCTGAAGCTTCAGAGATTGCTATCTATACAAATGACCCTTATTCTTTTTTTAGTAATAAAACAATTGTTGGTGAAATTGCTGATAAATTTAAAAAAAGAATTAATATAAGAACTGAAAAATCATCTTTAATGGATTCAGCTGAAGCCTACAATAAAATTAAAGAAATAATTCCAGAAGATGCTGGAATAAAGTCAATTGCTTTTGATGGAGTTTTTTCAGAGGTTGTAATTGAAGCAGATAAGCCTGGTGTTGTTATTGGAAAACAAGGGGATGTTTCAAAAGCAATTATTAAAGAAACAAAATGGATTCCAAAAATATTAAGAGCCCCACTTGAGCCTTCTGAAATTATTAAAAAAATAAGAGGGTATGCAATTAAAAATAATACTGAAAGAAGACAATTTCTAAAAGATGTTGCAAAAAAAATATATTCTCCTCCTGTAAGTAATAAAGAGTGGGTAAGGATGACTGCCCTTGGTGGTTTTAGAGAAGTTGGAAGAAGTGCTATTCTTTTAGAAACTCCTGATACAAAAATACTTTTAGATTGTGGTATTAATCCAGCTGATAAAAATGAAGAAGCACCTTTCTTTGGTGTTATAAGATTTCCTTTAGATGAACTTGATGCAGTTGTAATAACACATGCTCACATAGATCACGTAGGTTTCTTACCTTATCTTTTTAGAGCAGGTTATAGAGGTCCTGTTTATTGTACAGAACCTACAAAAGATATTATGGCTCTTTTACTTTTAGATGCAATTTCTGTTTCTGAAAAAACAGGTAGAGAAGCTCTTTATGGTGAAGAAGATGTTAAAGAGGTTATTAAACACTGTATAACTAAAAACTTTAGAGAAGTTACAGATATTGCTCCTGGAATAAGACTTACTTTCCATAATTCTGCACATATTTTAGGATCTGCTTCTGCACACCTACATATAGGTGATGGAAAACATAATTTAGTTTATTCTGCAGATATTAAATATGGTTTTACAAGATTATATAATAACATGGATGCAAATTATCCAAGAGTTGATACTTTAATTTTAGAAAGTACTTATGGTGGAAAACCATTAAATCCTTCTAGAAATAAATCTGAAGATCATTTAATAGAAGTTTTAAATGAAACTTATGATAAAGGAGGAATTGCTTTAATTCCTGTTTTTTCAGTTGGTCGTGCTCAAGAAGTAATGATTGTTTTAGAAGAATATTTTAGACGTGGTAAATTAAAAGCGGAAAATGTTTTTATAGATGGTATGACAAGAGAAGCTTCTTTAATACACACTGTTTATCCTGAGTATTTAAAAATGAATATTAAAACAAGAGTTTTACAAAATAATTCTCCATTTTCTTCAAAACTTTTTAAATCTGTAGATTATGAAGAAAATTCTAGAGAAAATGTTTTAAATTCTCCTGGTTCAATTATTATTGCATCTTCAGGAATGCTTACAGGTGGTCCTTCAGTTGCATATTTTAATGAACTTGCAGATAATCCAAATAATTCTTTAGTTTTTGTAGGATATCAAGCAAGAAATAGTTTAGGACAAAAGGTGCAAAAAGGTTTAAAATCAATGATAATTAATGATTCTAAAGGAAAAACAAAAACATTAAATGTTAATCTTAGAATTGAAACTATTGATGCTTTTTCAGGGCACGCTTATCGTCAAGAATTATTAAATTATGTTACAAGTTTAAATCCTAAACCAAAAACAATTTTAGTAAATCACGGTGATTCTTGTCCTGAGTTTGCAAGATTTGTTGCAAAGAAATTTCATATTAATACACTTTCAATTCAAAATTTAGAGAGTGTTAGATTAAGGTAAGGTATTATGTATTTTGTAATTACAGGTTCTGTTGCAAGTGGTAAAACAACACTTGCACAAGAAGTTAAAAAAAAATTTCCTTTTCAAAAGTTTTTAGTTGTTAATGATAAAGATTTTTCTAAAGAAAATAATATTGCGATCTTAAATGAAGAAACAAAAGATTATGAAATTGATACATCTCTTCTTTCAAAAAAATGTCTTGATCTTTTAAAAAAGAAAAAAAATATTATTTTTGAAGGTCATTTATTTTGTGAAGTTTCTAAACTTTTTTTAAAAAAAATGGATTTTGTTTTTCTTTTATTATCTTCTGAAAAATCTTTAAGAGATAGAATGGCTGAAAGAAACTATCCTGTTTTAAAAATTGAAGAAAATATACTTTGTCATAAAACTAATTATTTTCAAGAAAAATTAAATTCTAAAAAAATAGATTATGTGCCTATAGAGGTTTCAAAAGATCTTAAATTAAATTTAAAAAAAATAAATAAATATTTAAAATTATAAAATGTGATTAAAATGGCTCAAGCATTAGTTTCTGCAAAAACACAAACTGTTAAAGAAATTAAAAAAAAATCTTCTATTAAAAGAAGAAATAAATTAATTGTTAAATTGATATTAATTATAATTGTTGCAATATTAATTGCATTGATATTAAGTAAAATTGTTGTTGAAACAAGAACTTCTTTCTCAAGTAATGATATTGATTTTAAGTCAGTTAATTTTCATATACATGAAGGTTTTGAAATATTTGGAACTGATCAAAATTATTTATTAGTCTTTAATTACTATTATCAAGATTCAAATTATTTATCTTCTGTAATTGATGGTCTTGTATTTTCTCAATCAATGCTATCTGCAAAAAATAAAAATACTGTTCTTTTAATTTCTGTAATTGATAGTGAAAATAATCTTCTTTATTGTCAATCAAATAATGGAAATGTTTTAGAAAATGTTGAACTTACAAGTGAAGAATGTTTATCTCTTTTAGATACCAATAATTCTGTAATTATGGTTAACTATCCTTTTGGAGATGTTTTACAATCAGAAGTAATTTTAAATTTAAATGAAAAATTATTATTGATTAATCCTAAATCAAAAGAATTTGTTTATGATTCTTTATATGTCTCTTTTAATCAAATGTATAAAGATGCTAAAATGATTGAAGGTTCTTTAACAGATATTCAAAATAAACTAAGTAATTATGACAAAAATTCTTTAGTTGATAACAATATTGTTACTGAAAATATTGTTGATGAAAATATTTATGATCAAAATATTTTAATTGATGAAAATTTTTCTGATGATGATTTTTTAAACGATGAAAATTTTTCACAAGATATTAATAACTAAATTTTTTTTTTAAAATTAATTTATAAAACAATTTATATTGTTTATGTTCTATAATTATTATTATGTCTTCAATAAATCTTGATAAATCAAAAGTATCAATTTATAGAGATACTAGAAAGAAATTACTTTCTCAAATAAAACCTAGTACTTCTCAAAATATAAAAGAAAAAAGATTTATTGATAATGTTATTAAAAAAATTGAAAAATTACCTGGACCACATTTATCTGCTGTTTGTGCAGGTTCTTTTGGAAAAGGTACTAATTTAAGAGATACAAAAGATTTTGATGTTTTTGTAATTTATCCTCCTTCTCTTGAAAAAACAAAATTTATTGAAGAAGGTCTTTTATTAGGTCAAAAAGCTTTTAAAGGATATTTTTGGGAAAAAGCTTATTCTCAACACCCTTATATAAGAGGTGTAATTGACGGACATAAAGTTGAAGTTGTGCCTGCATATAAAATAGAACCTAATGAACCTATAATTTCTGCAGTTGATAGAACTGTTTTACATTTAATGTTTGTTTTAAAAAACATGTCTGAAACACAAAAAGATGAAACTAGACTTTTAAAATATTTTTTAAAACAAATAGGGTCTTATGGTGCAGATACTTCTGTTTCTGGATTTTCTGGTTATTTATGTGAACTTTTAATTTTATTTTATGGAGATTTTATAACAGTTTTAGAAAACGCTTCAAACTGGCAATACCCTGTAAAATTTACTTTACTTAAAGAACAACATGTTAATTTAGCAAGATTTTCTGAAAGCTTAGTTGTAATTGATCCTATTGATGATACTAGAAATGTAGCATCTGCTGTAAGTTTAAAACAATTAAGTTTATTTATAGCATCTTCTAGAAAATTTTTAGAAAATCCTTCTATTGATTTCTTTAATACTAAAGTTATTCCAAAAGTTACATATCATCAATTAATAGGGAAACTTGAAAATTTTTCAATAGTAATTGTAAGTTTTGAAGTAAAAGATATGTTAAAAGAAATTATTTGGTCAAAAGTAAAAAGTAATACTTCAAAGTTAATTACTCATTTAGAATTTTCTGATTTTGATGTTTTAAAATATGAAGTTTATCATAAAGAAGGTCAAGATAGATGTTATTTTGTATTATTATTAAATACTTTAGAACTTCCTAAATTTAAAAAAATTAATGGACCTTTAGTTTCTGATTTTAAAAGTTCTCAAAATTATTTAACCAATAATCGTTCTGTACTTGGTCCATATATTAAAGAAGATAGATGGTATGTTGTAAGAAAAAGAGATAAAACTTCTGCAAAGGCAATAATTTTAGATTTCTCACAAGTCTTTAATTTAAAATCTAAAGTTTATTCTGGAACAGAGATCAATGATTTATTTTTAGAAGATGATGACTTATCTGAATATTTGACTGATTTTTTTATAACTAAAGAGAAATTTTTAATTTAATTTTTTTAGTTATATATAAGTTAATTCTTTAATATTAATATCTTATTTTTTCCTTTTTTTCTCTAAGTGCACAAAATATTGTATATTTTAATTGTTTTAATTAGTTTTTTTTGTATAGTGATTAGTGGTTAATATATATATATATGAGATAATTCATAGTTATATTGGATTTGAGACCTTGGAAACAAGTAGTTTCCTAAAGAATGATTTTCAGGTGAGTTTTTTCATCTAGGAGGTGGTGATAAAGTAATATGACGATAAACGACTCGAACGATAGTTAGGGAAGCAAACCCAAACCAGGTTTATATGGTAAACTGATGTGATTTGAAGGCTTCCCTATCTTTAATAAATATTTTTTCTATTTTTTTAAATTCTATAAGCTTTATATATCTTTTCTATATATATTATATATATAGTACCTTTTTTTTATCAAAGACTATGTGGTAAAAAATGCAGAGGTGGCGGAGTGGTCAAACGCGCCAGCCTTGAGAGCTGGAGCCTTGCGCTACACGAGTTCGAATCTCGTCCTCTGCGCTTTATACTTTTAAAATATAGGAATTTTTATTATGATTAAAGAAAACATTTCTTTTCAAGATTTTTTAAAACTTGATATAAGGATTGGAACAATTGTTGAGGCTGAAGCTGTTGAAGGATCTGAAAAATTAATAAAATTAATAATTGATTTTAATGATTTTAAAAGACAGATTTTAGCTGGTATTAAAACAAAATATCAACCTACTGATTTATTAAACAAACAAATTCCTGTTATTGTAAATTTAGAGCCTAGAAAAATGATGGGTTTTGAAAGCCAAGGAATGATTTTAGCTGTTGGAGATAAGACTTTAGATGCTTTACTTTTACCATCTGAGCCTGTATCGGAAGGCTCGATTGTACACTAATTTTTTATAAATACAAAAAATGCAGAGGTGGCGGAGTGGTCAAACGCGCAAGCCTGGAAAGCTTGAGCCTCGTGCTACGCGAGTTCGAATCTCGTCCTCTGCGCTTTTTTCTTTTTTAATTTAATATTTATTTTGCAGAGATGGCGGAGTGGTTAAACGCACAAGTTTCGAAAACTTGATTAAGGTTTTTTCCTTTACATGAGTTCAAATCTCATTCTCTGCGTAGCTGGTTTCGGTCAGCTAGCACCCAATGGTTTTGCTTTTGTTAACGCTTATTTAAACTTTTTTTTTAAAAAAGTACTTTGCTCCAAAACTTTTTCTTTAAATAATAAATTAGCAAATTATTTAAAACAATTGTTTTAATTATTTATATGAAGTATAAAAAACCACATAAATTAAATATAGGCGATAAAGTTGCAGTTATTGCACCTTCTTCAGGTCTTTCTAAAGTGTTTCCTCATGTATATAAAAATGGAATCGAAACATTAAAAAATTTAGGTTTAAAAGTTGTTGAATATCCAACAACAAAAAAATCATTTGATTTCATTTATAGTAATCCTAAATTTAGAGCAGATGATATAAATAATGCTTTTAAAGATAAAAGTATAAAAGCGATATTTACAGTTATTGGTGGAGATGACTCTAATAGATTACTTTCTTTCTTAGATACTAAAACAATTATAAAAAATCCAAAAATATTTATTGGTTTTTCAGACACAACAACCTTAAATACTTATTTTAATCAATTAGGTTTAGTTACATTTAATGGTCCCTCTATAATGGCGGGCTTTTCTCAAGTTAATTCTTTAGAACCTAGATATTTAAAACATATTAAAGAAATGTTATTTGAAAATAATTCAACTTATAATTATTTTGAATATAATAAGTATGCAAATGGTTATTTATCTTGGAAGGAAAAAGAAAATGTGGGTAAAACAAAAAAACAAATTAAAAATAACGGTTGGAAATTTTTACAAGGTACTGGTAAGTTTACTGGTTACTTATATGGAGGATGTATAGAAGTTTTAGAATTTACCAAATCTACAAAATACTATCCTAAATCAGATTTTTTTAAAAATAAAATTCTTTTTTTTGAAACTTCTGAAGATAAACCTTCTATTGATCAAATAAAATATATGTTAAGAAATTACGGTCTTCAAGGCATTTATAATAATATTTCTGGAATCATTTTTGGAAGGGCTAGAGATTATAGTAGTGAAGAAAAAATAGAACTAGATAAGATGATTTTAAAAATTGTAAAAGATGAATTTAAAAACAACAAGATTCCAATAGTTACAAGCTTTGATTTTGGACATACAGATCCTCAATTAATTTTGCCATTAGGTATAAAAGCAGAAATCGATTGTTCTAAAAAAAGTATACGCTTGATTGAAAAGATTTATTGTGATTAATTTTTGTGTACTTTATTTTTTTTAAATTAATAATATGTATGGTACTTTAGATATTAAATATTTACTATAAATAATTTAAGTGATTAAAAATGAAAATACTTTTTGTTTGTAAATCTAATTTTGGTAGAAGCCAAATAGCAGAAGCTTTATTTAATGATAAATCTAAAAAACATATTGCAAAAAGTGCAGGAACAGAAGACGGAAGAGTTATAGGTCATAAGTTAATTGATTTTCCTGAACATGCAAATTTATTTTTGTGTATGGATGAGAATGGTCTTGATATAAGAAATAAATATTCCAAACTTTTAACTGAAGATATGATAAATAATGCAGATAGAGTTTATGTTATGGCTGAAAAAGAAACTTGGCCAGCTTTTTTAAAAGAATCTAAAAAAGTAATTTTTTGGAAAGTAGACGATATGTGTGGAGAATCTTTAGAAAGATTTAGATATACAAGAGAAAAAGTAAAAAAATTAGTTGATGATTTAATATTAGAAATTGAATAATCTCTACCCTAAAGCAATTAATATTCCACCAACAACAACTAAAGCAGCCCCAATCCCTGTCTTTAAAGTTATTCCTTCACCAAGAATAAAAAAAGCTAAAAGTAAAGCAAAAACAACACTCATTCTATCTATTGGAACTATCTGTGATACCTTAGCCCCCTTTAAAGCAATAAAATAAAATAACCAAGAAAGAGCACCTGCAATTCCACTTAAAACAATAAATATTAAAGCTTTATGATTTGCTAAAATAGGCCCAATATTTGAAACCTTTCCTTGAATAACAATTAAGCCTACAAGAAATATGGCCATAATAACAGCCCTTATAGCTGTTGCTGTATTTGTATCAATTCCAGAAAGTCCAATTTTCCCGAAGATTGCAACAAGAGAAGCTGTAAATGCAGAAAGCAAAGCAAAGATTATCCAAGACCAAGTCATAAGTATTTTTCACATTATTTTTTTTAAAAATCTAAATATATATTATTATAATCTATTTAAAATACTTTTGCCTCTCTTTAATATTTATGACTGAAAAAATGATTGTAAATCCATACCAAGTAGAAGGAGAAGTTGATTATCAAAGACTTGTAAAAGAATTTGGTCTTCAAGAAATAACTCCTGAAATTTTAGAAAAAATAAAACAAATAACTAAAGATCTTCATCCAATGTTAAAGAGAAAAATCTTTTTTGCACATAGAGACCTTAACTGGGTGTTAGATGAATATCTAAAAGGAAATAAATTTTTTCTATATACAGGTTGTGGTCCATCAGGTCCAATCCATCTAGGGCATGCATTAGTATGGTATTTTACAAAATACCTGCAAGATACTTTTGATGTTGAATTATATTTTCAGTTTACAGATGATGAAAAATTCTTATATAAAGATAAATCTTATGAAGAAATACAAAAATGGGTTTATGAAAACATGCTTGATGTTATAGCTATAGGCTTTGACCCTAAAAAAACATTTTTCATAGTAGATACAAAGCATGCTGGTCTTCTTTACCCAGAGGCAATAAAGGTTGCAAAGAAATTAACTTTTTCAACAGTTAAATCTTCTTTTGGTTTTACAGATAGTAATAATGTTGGGTCTATCTTTTATACCTCTATGCAAGCAGTTCCTTCTTTTCTACCATCAGTTTTAAAAAAGAAAAACATTCCTTGCCTTATTCCTCACGCAATAGATCAAGATAATCATTTTAGAATAACAAGAGATATCTTACCAAAGCTTGGTTTTTATAAACCTGCAAGTATACAATGTTCTTTCCTTCCTCCATTAACAGGAGCTTTTGGAAAGATGAGTAGTACTGGAGAAGCTAAAGGAATATTCATGACAGACTCTCCAAAAGAGATTAAAGATAAAATAAATAAATATGCCTTTTCTGGAGGACAACCAACTTTAGAAGAACATAGAGAAAAAGGTGGAAACACAGAGATTGACATTCCTTTCCAATATTTAAAATATCTTTTTGAAGAGGATGATGAAAAATTAGCAGAGATTGAAAAAGATTATTCTTCTGGAAAGATGTTAACTGGAGAGATTAAAAAATATGTTATTGATAAAATAACTGCTTTCCTTTTAGCTCATCAAGAAAGAAGAAAAGATGCTCACAAGAAAATAAATGATTTTATTTTAAAGGTTTAAATGAGAAAATCTATTTTCCTAGTTTTCCAGGCCTTTCAAAAACAATTGATTTATGAGCAGAAAATCTAGTTAAGTTCATTATTAAATCAGCAAGAAGTTTTGCATAGATAGGTGGAAAATTTAAAAATTCTACAAAACCAATAACCATTATAAAAATAACAATTACTGCAGAAAAGTTAATCACATAATATCTTCCAAAAGCAAAAAGGTTTTTCTTAGAAAAAGCTTTTACTTCATTTTTAAAAACAAATCTTTTATGAAGATTAAAATTTGTAAATGTCTTTGTAAAATCAGAAATAAAAGTTACCCATAAGTAATTATAAGCAAGTATATTATGTAAACCAAAAATCATCAATATATCTATAAATGTTCCTGCAAGACCTAAGACTGCATATTTTAAAAATCTCTTCATTCTATACATTAAAGGAAAAGAAATTAACCAATAATATATTTGATATACAAAATTACTTTTTTTAATAGTAATTAATGAGTGTGTAAATTTATCATTTTTATCCAAAGCCATATTTTAAAAACTCTAATTAACTATATTATATATTATTTATAACCCTTAAGTTTTAAAAAGAATAACTATTTATATCTTTTACATATATAATATATTGTTATGATTTTTTAATAACTATTAAACTTTGATAAAATATGTCCGTAGAGAAATATAAAGCAACAAATGATAAAGATTTATTTGATGAAGTAGAATCTTCTAATAGAAAGTATGTTAATGAAGATACTATTAAAGATATTGAAGAAAAATTAAAAAAATCAAGAGAAGAACATCCTTTAGAAGATGTAGAAGATTTTTCAGAATCAGAAGATTTAGAAGATGATAATGTTGAAGTCGCTTCTGATTTAGAAGAAAACTTAGAAGAAGATAATTTTGAAAAAGACCTAAAAGAAATAGATTCTAAAGAATCAGATTTAAAAGAAGATTTTACTAAAAACCCAAATATATCAAAAGAAATTACTAAAGATAAAGATATACCTGATAAAAGTTCAGAAATTATAATTAAACCTCAACTTAAATTCTTAGAAGACTTACAAGACCCTAAAGTAGTTTATTTAGGTAGAAAAAAATCTGTTTTAAAACAATATGGTAAGATAGCTACAGCATATATTGGAAAAGTTGCTGAAAATCAACAAGAAGGCAAACAAGTACATGTAGATGGTCTAAATCCGCACGTAATTTTCTTAGATGGTGCAAGAGGAACTGGTAAGAGTTATCTTTTAGGGGTAATTGCAGAAGAGCTTGCAAGAACAAACCCATATATAGGGCAAATAGTAATTGATCCTGTAGGTGTTTTCTGGTCAATGAAATTTCCAAATAGAGATTCAAAAGAATTAAAAATTTTAGAAGAATGGGGTTTAAAGGCAGAAGGTCTTAAAAACTTAAAAGTCTTTGTTCCAGAAGGTATAGTTTCTCAAGTTTCAAAAGATACTTATGATGACACTTTTTCAATGTTTCCTTCTCTTTTAACTCCAGAAGATTGGTGTTTAACTTTTGGTATTGAAAGATTTTCTCCATCAGGCTTACTTTTAGAAA
>Ga0334894_1002960_pt1 | contig 10637 bp, 12 predicted proteins | sample GraSluR3_MG_6_FD_207225 | JGI IMG/M metagenome (GOLD analysis project Ga0334894, IMG submission 207225) | Sludge microbial communities from methane-producing bioreactor in Wageningen University, Netherlands - Granular Sludge_12_05 R3 | ecosystem: Engineered > Bioreactor > Anaerobic >... | reverse complement strand
CTATCCTATGCAGGATATCGGGGTAACATCGAACAATTCCACCGCCTTCGGTTACTGGACGCGCTATAATGGCACACCACTGTACGATGCCCAAACCAACTCGACGAGCGTAACAGCTGCCGATGCTCAGAAGTATCTCGAACTGTTCAAGGATTATCGTGACAATGGTCTTATCCCCCCCGCGGACATTGCGGCCGGCTACTCTGAGAACAACGCCGACAGCGCTGCGATCATCGCAGGAAGGGTAGCCATTGGATACTTGTACACCAACCAGCTAGGTGGCTACCAAGCGGCTACCACCGATGAACTGGATCTGATCGAATTTCCAGGAGCTGCAGAAACCAAAGCTCTCTGGCAGGCTCCGAGTCAGTTCTATACAGTGAACAAGGATTCAAAGAATCCCGAAGAGACCATCAAGTTCATCAACTTCCTAGTCAATGATCCCGACGCGGCAAAAATTTTGGGCAACAATCGTGGTGCATCCGCTTCGTCAACGGCCCGCGCTGCAGGAGCTAGTTCCGAAGCAGACCAAAAGGTCCTCGACTACATGAGTGTCTCGGGACCCCACTCTTCAGCGGAAACTGATCATGTACCGAACGACACCGAATTCAACAGCACCCTCTTCTTGATCTACCAGCGGGTGGCATTCGGACAGAATACCCCCAAACAGGGTGGAGAAGAGATTGCGGCACTACTCCAGAGAATGATTGAGAAATAACAGTCATTGCAAAGGCAGTCTCCATCAGAGGGGACTGCCTCTCTATTTCTCTGTTCCCCGACATGATACACTAATATGGGAGATTTTCATGATCCTCAGAGAGCACCTTCAGATACGAGACCCCTTCGTGTTTCCAATGCCTTCAAAGCAGTGCTACTACCTTTTCGGCACCACCGATCTGAATCCATGGAATGAGAGGGGAGAGGGTTTCGAGGCCTATATAAGCGAAGATCTCATCCATTTCGAGGGACCGCACACGGTATTCTCTCCCTCTCCAGACTTCTGGGGAACCCACGACTTTTGGGCTCCCGAAGTGCACTATTACCATGGAATGTATTATATGTTCGCAACATTTACCTCTGCAGAGCGGAGAAGAGGTACTCAGATTCTCACCGCTTCATCGATACTCGGACCATATGAGCCAGTAGTGAATCAAGCAGTGACTCCTCCTGAGTGGGAATGCCTCGACGGAACCTTGTTTGTTGACCAAGACGATACACCCTGGATCGTATTCTGTCATGAGTGGGTGCAGGTGAATGACGGAACGGTGTGTGCCATGAAGCTTGCAGATGATCTGACTGAAGCGATCTCACCTCCCATCGTGCTCTTCCATGCAAGTGAAGCCTCTTGGCCCGATGTCCGGGAACGCCGGGATGGGAGCCGACTGCTCGATGCACGCGTTACCGATGGACCATTTCTCCATAGAATGGGTGACGGAACACTGGTCATGTTGTGGTCGAGTACCACAAAGAAGGGGTACGCGATGGGACAAGCCCACTCCATAAGTGGCCGGTTAGCGGGCCCCTGGATACAGAACGAAGCTCCTTTGATCGCTTCGGACGGTGGACATGGGATGGTGTTTGAGGATATGTCTGGTAAACTGAAGGTTGTGTACCACACACCGAACTCAACACCCCATGAACGTCTTACTCTGATCGATGTGGTCGAACACGAACATTGGCTTACGAAAAGAACTACTGGAGAAGAGACTTCATGATAGACCGTCGATCACTCGTACGAAGGCACAACCCCCACCCATATACGTGGGACTCCGAGTCTCCACTCTCGCTTGGGAATGGCAATTTCGTCTTCACCGCAGATTTCACCGGATTACAAACATGTACGGACACAAAAAGAACTTCGATACCCCGCTGTACCATGAGTACATGGGGCTTCCATTCGTATGCCGATGCTCCATCGAGTGCTGACGAACTCCGTTTGGAAACCTTCTCCTGTTCCGATGGAAGGACTGTGGGGTATATGAGTGATCCTACCAATCAAGAAGCGCTCTACCACAGATTACGGGTGAATCCCCACCGGTTTCATCTGGGAAATATTGGACTTGGATTCGCATCGCTCAAAAGAGATGGCTCCTCGACACTTCCCCGAGACACCGACATGCTTACCCAGATCACTCATATGGAACAATCGCTGGATCTGTATACAGGATTGTTGACCAGCAATTTCACATATCGGACAAAGAGTGTTGAAGTACTCACTGCAGTGCATCCTGACATGGAGGCCTTGTCCATCAGGATACACTCCCCTCTCCTACGTGAGGGAACATTGGGGCTCTCTATGCAGTTTCCCTATGGCTCGCACGAGATGAGCGGAGCTGACTGGGATAATGAAGAGCTTCACGACTCACACCTTGTACCTGATGGCGATTCCCGATTCGTCATCAAACGGACCATGGATGATATCGATTATACATGTATCTTGGAGTGCTTTTCGGATAATCGTATCCAGTGTGACCATCAGGGACCCCATGCATGGAACTTCACTACCTCTAACGAATCACTGGAGCTTACCATTTGCTTCACGAAGAGCAGTGTTGTGGAACAGCTTCCCTCCTTCGAAGCAACACAAGCAGCAAGTTCCGCCCACTGGAAAGAGTTCTGGCACACAGGGGCTGCCGTCTCGTTCGAAGGAAGCCGTGACGAAAGGGCGCTAGAACTTGAGCGCCGAGTGGTGCTCTCCCAGTACCTGCTGGCTATCCAGTCACTCGGATCCCTTCCTCCAGCTGAGACGGGACTTACCTGCAACAGCTGGTATGGGAAGTTTCATCTGGAAATGCACCCCTGGCATGCCCTGCATGCGGTGTTCTGGGGAAGGCCTGCACTTCTAGAGCGAAGTCTCACATGGTATGAGACGATACGTTCCGGAGCGAGAGAGCGAGCTAGGTCGCAAGGATATCGTGGAGCCCGATGGCCAAAGATGACCGATCCCTCGGGAAAAGATTCTCCCTCCACTATCGGCACACTGTTATGCTGGCAACAACCGCACCTGTTGCTGTTCGCCGAGTCACTCTATCGTATCGATCATGATACACGAGTGTTGCAACGGTATCGGGAGCTAGTGGAAGAGACAGTGACTTTCATGGTCGACTATCTCCAGTGGGACAAAGGGAAAAAGCGCTACGTACTCGGTCCACCACTGATTCCCGTTCAGGAGAATCATGATCCGAGAGACACTCTCAATCCGATATTTGAAATCGAATATTGGAGATGGGCCCTCCAGATCGCGGTAAAATGGAGAGAGCGTCTGAAAGAAAACATTCCGACCAAATGGATCGAGGTACTTACCTCACTGAGCCCGCCTCCGCTGGATGCGGAATCTCGGCGATACCGAGCTCATGAATACTGCAACGACACCTATGGACACTACGCAACCGACCACCCAGCTGTGGTGCTTCCTTATGCACTCATACCAGGGCCTTCCATCGATAGGACAGTGATGAGTCGTTCCATCGATGCTGTTTTAGAATCTTGGAACAGGGAGAGTCTTTGGGGGTGGGATTTCCCTGCTCTCGCCATGACCTGCGCACGCCTCGGACGTTCCGAAGATACCGTTGATATGCTACTTCTCGATTCACCTAAGAATACCTATCGGATGAATGGCCACAACGCACAGATAGGTCATGATGCCCTTCCGCTCTATCTGCCCGGTAACGGAGCCCTACTCCTCGCTGTGGGCATGATGTGCGCAGGATGGGAGGAAGAAGAGCAACCGACATCAGGCTTTCCCCGTGATGGAACCTGGACAGTCACACATGAGGGATTTTACCGGTACTTCTGATCTGATCCTAGGCAGCAAGCACTCCCTTTCCTCTGATCGAAACACTCGCCACTGGCGAACGGTACAGACGCACGTCATCATGTTAGGGTACGGGTGGGAGGAGTACATGATCCATTCACCAACATTTTTGAGGAAATCAATCTATTCTGTTCTCGACTCAGTACTGGAAACAGGAATTCCAGCGATCGTTGAAAGGAATGGGAAACGGCTGAAGATTGTTCCGGAACAACCGGTTGGCAAACTCGACAGACTCGAACCACAGGCTTGTGTGATCGGAGATTCGGATGACCTCGCCGGAGTGCATTGGGCCAACCTCTGGACCGAAGAACCCGAACTCCGATGATATTCCTCGATACCCATGTCGTGATCTGGTTGTACACAAAAGAACTCAGTAGATTCAGCGATAGAGGAATACAGGCGTTGGAAGAAGAGGTGCTGAACTACTCTCCCATGGTAATGATGGAGCTACATCTGCTGCATGAGATAGGAAGAATCAACATCGAACCAAAGGTGATTCTCCATTATCTTGAACATGCAATCGGATTGGAGCCCGATCCTCTCTCACTACTTCCCATAGCTGAAACAGCCTGTTTCATTACTTGGACCAGTGATCCATTCGACCGTATGATTGCTTCCCATGCGAACTATCGAAAAGGAAAACTGCTTACACGTGACGGGACTATGCTAGAGAATTGCCGATATACCTTTTGGTGAAGAAAATCGCCCAAACTTATCTTGAAAACCTACAGGCAGAGAGCGGGAGAGCGGAGAGTGGACGCCCCCGCTACTCCGCTCCTTCAGGTTTTTGAACGGTGCCTTTCAACGATTCCATTTCCTTTTGCAGTACTTCCATCTTTTTCTTCAATGAACCCACCTGAGCAATCGCAGATAGTGCAAATATGAATGCAACTGGTGCCAACAATCCTACAAATTCCATTACAAACCTCCGCTTTCCGGAATTTTTCTTTTTGCCACATCGTACCATGGAAAGGCCGATCACGTGTACATGAGTGCAAGAGTCCAAACGGAATTCAGATGATCATCTACCGATAAGATACGTACGAAATGCCTGCAACCCCTCTTCCATATTCTTTCGACCGAATCCTATCCTGAATCTATCCTGCAAAGTCGTCGCAAGTGGTGAATAGTAGACCTTCGGAGGTAGTAACAAGACTCCGCTTTTCCGCAGCAGATCCTCGCAAAACGCGTCTGCTCCCTCTTTCCCATGATACTGTGGATACCCGACACATCCACCGTCTGGACGTTTCCAGGAAAAAAGTTCAGGAAATTCTGTAAAGAATGCTTCGAGCAGCTGGGCATTATGGTTGACCAGAGTTCTATTTCTTTCGAGTATCTGATCTTTTACTTGCAAAGCGATTGTAGCGAGAAACTCGCTCGGAGCCGAATTGCAGATGGACAGATAGTGCTTATACCGTTCCAACCGTTGGAGCAGGCCGCGATCCTGGGAAGCGATCCAACCGATACGCAGACCTGGGAGTCCGTAGGCCTTTGACATGACATTCAACGAAATTCCCCGCTCATAGATATCGGCAACCTGGGGAAGCCGCAACGCGACATCCCGCTCGATGAGCCGATACACCTCATCGCTGAACAGGTAGATATCTCTCTCTCTACAGAGATCGACGAGCGCATAGAGACAATCTTTCTCCAATATCGCTCCAGTGGGATTATGGGGGAAGTTGATGGAGATCAAGGTAGTATTCGGCCTGAGCGCCTGTCTGACCTGGTCGATATCCAGTTGCCAGTCATCCTCCGGTCGAAGAGCTACTCCGGTAACATCACAGATTTCCATCGGTATGGTTTCCGAAGCCTGATAATTGGGAACAACCACGATTGCATGGTCGTCTCGGCTCAGCAGGACTTTCATTGCAGCATAGAGCCCCTCTTCCGCTCCAGCAAAACAGAGGATATCGGCAGCCTCCATGGTATCGTAGGTTCGTGCAATCTCATCGAGTAGCTCAGGGGATCCATATGTCTCAGTATACCCAAGCCAGAGCCGCTCAATATCTCCTTTTCGATCTTCCGAAACGAGGTCCAACAACTGCCCAACGGTCATGCTCTCGATATCCGATGCAGTCATATGGTACTGTGCACGGAACTCCCATTGTGAAAGATACACTTCCAACTCAAAATTTCTCATGACGGACTCCTCCTCAGTAGTCTACCACGGATGTGTCCACACACAGAAGTCGTCATGCTACACTCGGATACACACCCATTCAAGGCAGGGAGCTCACTTCTTCTAGAAATCGTACCAGATACTAACAGCAACATATTGCTCGATTGGTAGTTGATCCCAAGCTGTAGGCTCCAGGTCCTCGGTATAGTTGAAAACGGCAATCTGAGCTCTGCCGTGAAACACCTCCATACCGATACGTGCTCTTCTCTTCGTATCGACTTGGCCAAGGATTCTGCCGAACTGAAACGTGGTGCTAGGAAACAGCGACTTTTTGGGAAGGAACCTCCAGCGCGACTCTGCCGGTAGCGCTACTAGGCACATATAAGAAATGCAGAGGATCAGAAAGGTACGCTTCAGGCCACGTTTGGAACCCAAGACAGCCACCTTTTCGAACCCACCTATCAATCATGACAGGGACCAACACCAAGCCACTCATGCATTGAAAAAATGACTGACGTGTGGTGAAAAGCATTCGATGATTGATCATACTACAGGTGCAACTGAAAGGAAAAACAATTTTTCTCCAGAGGCCTTTCATTCGTGCTACTATCCAATGAAATAGGATCAGGAGTGTGCTGATATGAGATTCAGCAAAGGAGCAGGCTGTGGGAATACGAACGAAATTGCACCCTTCGTGGTTTCAGGGCTCGTCCAAAGATCAGCCCTATTTCGAGGGGTGGTACTTCAAGATGTCCACTGCCGATTCGCAGGTCCCAGTCCTTGCAGCCATTCCGGGCATAGCAAGAACAGATGAGAACTGGCATGCGTTCATTCAAGTCATCACCAAAGAGCGGAGTTGGTATGTCAGATACCCCTATGAAGCCTTCCATAGCGCACAAGACTCGTTCCATGTCTCGATCGGACCGAACAGCTTCTCTCTGCACAGCATCACCCTCGCAATCGACCAGAAAGATCTGCATCTGGAGGGGACGACTTTGCATCACCACAGTCATCCGTTTCCCGTCTCACTCGTACGACCCGGAATCATGGGCTGGTACGCCTATGTCCCCTGGATGGAGTGTTTCCACGGAGTGGTATCCACCCACCATGACCTCACCGGAACACTGCAGCTCAACGAACATCAATTGAATCTTGACGGAGCAGAGGGGTATATCGAGAAGGATTGGGGACGTTCTTTTCCCAGTGCATGGATATGGCTACAGAGCAACCGTTTCCCTTCCCACGACGTCTCATGCATGCTCTCTGTGGCGAGAATTCCTTTTCTCAGAAGAACGTTCACCGGTTTTCTCAGCTTCGTGGCAATCGAAGATCGCTTGATCACTTTCGCCACGCATACTGGAGCGAAGATCGAGCAGATCGAAAGCAACGAGAGTCAGGCGATCGTGAGCATTCGTAGTGGGAACACCCGTATCCGATTCAAAGCAGAGCTAGGCGACACTGCCAGACTCGTAGCTCCTCGACAAGGCGCTATGGAACGGATGATAACAGAGAGTGTCACTGGTAAGATCCAGCTCACACTCGCTGATACTGAGAAGGGGGTGTGGTTCGACCAGACTGGTCAGCATGCTGGAATCGAACTCTCTGAGGCGCAGAATATTACCATAGACTAAACCACACTTTTGTCAAACGACAGAATCAGGCCCCGCAAATAGTACAAATCTATGACAAACTGTACAGACTTCTCCTTGGTTTCGAGACCCAAGAGGTGCTATGATTACAGGTGGTTTTAGACATCCGATAATCATGGAGGAAAAATCATGAAAACCCTCATCATCTACAGCTCCAAATATGGGTACGTGAAGGAGTGTGTGGATAGAATTAAAGCAGAAATCGGGATGGAAACAGAGGTTGTCGAGGCGAAGAAGGGGCTTCAGGGGAGAAAGATCTCCGAATTTGACTTGGTCATCATAGGTTCGGCCATCTACGCAGGATCGACCACACGTGCCGTGCGCACCTTCTGTACAAAACATGAGCAGGAGTTGCTCGCTGTATCCCACCTCGGTCTGTTCCTCTGTGGTACCGATCCCGATACGATAGAGCAGAACTTCCAGAAGGGGTTCCCCTCTGCACTGCTCGAGAAGGCTGAAATGAAGGAGTGGTTCGGCGGTAGACTCGTACTTTCCCAGTTCAAAGGAATCATGCATGCAATACTGAAGAAAATGTTGAAGGGAGAGCAGGAAGTACATGCTGAACAACCCGAAGCTCTCAACCGATTCATCCAACGGTTACAGCAGCTGTGAGATCGTGTTGTTACTGAATACAAAGCTCAATCACCTCGTAGCACGTAGCGTTTGCAGAGCATCTTACCAGTCGGGGCCATTGAAATGGATACATCCAGGAGGCAAAGACGAAACCTTGATACTCTTGAAGAAAAGAGAGTCGTGTATGAACGGTCGGGGGACCTCATGGTGATTTTCCGATTCCAGCACATAGATGCATGGTTTGCCCACGCTCTCCCATCCGGCGTTCACATAGAGAGCCTCCACATGGGGGCGGCAGAACAGTAGACCGAAATCCAAACTCCTTTTTTCTGCCTCCACCGCGATAGCGTGAACCATTCGAGATGCAATTCCTTTTCCACGCCATGCAGCTGTCACATACACATTCTGAATACCGAATATCGAGTAACTGGCACTCTCAATGGTAATGACCCGCTCGACTATGCCTATATGGGCAATCGGCTCGTCCCCCTCATCGAAAGCGACCACACTCCATGTGGGCATGGCCCCTTTCCAACCACGAGAGTCCTGAAAATACCACGCACTGTGAGGAAAGGCCTGACAAAGCTGCTCCCTCACTTTCGCATCGAGTGCAGGATTGAAATCGTGTTCTGGTACTACTACGATGTTCACCTTTGGTTCAGTCATCATCTTCCTGCTCTACGTTTCGTATAGAAGTCAAACGCCACTGCAAACAGCAGCACCATGCCCTTTATGGTCTGTTGCCAGTCTACGCTCACACCCATGATCGACATACCATTATTGAGCACACCCATGATGAGAGCGCCGATGATCGTACCGAATATAGTACCCACACCGCCGGTAGTCGATGCACCACCGATAAAACAGGAGGCTATAGCATCGAGTTCGAAGCTCTGCCCCGCCTTCGGTGTGGCTGCATTCAACCTTCCAGCAATGACGATTCCGGCAAAGGCAGCCAATAGACCCATATTCGCATAGACGATGAAGAGTACCCGCTTGGTATTAATACCAGAGAGCGTTGCTGCCTTCGCATTTCCACCCATTGCATATATATGACGGCCAAAGGTGGTTCTGTTCGTAATGACGGTGTAGATAGCAATCAGAACGATGAGGATGATCATGATGAGAGAGATCCCTCGATAGGAGGCTACCGTCACAGTGAAAGCGTTGATAATCGCTACCCCAAAGACGAGCTTGATCAAGGTTGCCAGCTTGGAGGGGACCGGATACTGCAACTTCCGTTTCCGATTGTTCTTCAAGATTTCAAGCAGAACAAAGACCAATGATGCAACAATTCCAGCTACAATAGTCAGTAGATGCTTGCCTCCTGACCCACCGAGGATATCCGGGATGAACCCCGAGCTGAGAGACTGGAATGACGAAGGAAACGGCCCAATGGTTCTTCCCTTCAGAATGACCAATGTCAATCCACGGAAAACGAGCATACCAGCAAGTGTAACGATGAATGAGGGGATCTCCATATAGGCTATCCAGAACCCTTGCCACATGCCGATCAGAATTCCGACTCCAAGCAACAGAACGATAGAGACCCAGACATTCATTCCACCTCTGATTATAAAGGTTGCCGATACTGCACCAATAAAAGCGACGATTGAACCAACTGAGAGGTCGATATTCCCTCCCGAGATGATACACAGTAACATCCCCATAGCAAGAATAAGGACATAACTGTTTTGCAGGATGATATTCGTCACATTCAGCGGCCTCAGGAGAATTCCACCTGTAAGTACCTGGAAGAAGAGAACTATCAGCAACAAGGCAAAAGCCATTGCATATTCTCGAATGTTCCCTCGTAATAATTTTCTCATTTCCATATTCGCATACCTACTTTCAACTATTTTTCAGAATCGATTTCATGATTTTTTCCTGACTCACTTCAGCCCGGCTGAACTCACCTACCATGCATCCCTCTTTCATGACGTAGATCCGGTCACAGAGTCCAATCAGCTCCTCCATCTCAGAAGAAATCATCACAATATATCTACCTTCATCCGCCAACTTGTTGATGGTTGTATAAATCTCATATTTCGCACCAACATCGATACCACGTGTCGGTTCATCGAGGAGAAGAATCTCTGGCCCGGCGAATATCCATTTACTGAACACCACCTTCTGCTGATTCCCTCCCGAAAGGGTCCTCACTTTCTGGTGAAGACTGGAAATCTTGATCTTGAAAAGCTCCCTGAGCTTCTCACACTCGACAACCTCAGCATCTTCGTCGACCATCATGCCATTACTTATGCGAGACAGATTTCCCAGCGTGAGGTTGAACCGTATATCATGCATAAGAATCAATCCCTCTTCCTTCCTGTCCTCGGTCAAATAGATGATTCCGTTCTTGATTGCATCTTTGATCGAGTGGATAGTGAGATTCTTACCGTTCTTACGAATCGTTCCACTTATTTTGGTTCCATAAGCTCTTCCAAAGATACTTTTCGCCAGTTCTGTCCTTCCAGCA
>Ga0334894_1002947_pt1 | contig 10674 bp, 24 predicted proteins | sample GraSluR3_MG_6_FD_207225 | JGI IMG/M metagenome (GOLD analysis project Ga0334894, IMG submission 207225) | Sludge microbial communities from methane-producing bioreactor in Wageningen University, Netherlands - Granular Sludge_12_05 R3 | ecosystem: Engineered > Bioreactor > Anaerobic >... | reverse complement strand
AGATCCATCATATTGTATGCAGGGGAAACCCCGCAGGAAGTGGAAAAAATGGATCTGAAATGCCCCATTGATGAAGTGTCCTTTTACAAGGATGTAAGGGAGTTTGAAGAACTTGGGATTGAACCTGAAGTGTGTCCTTGCGATTATTGCAAGGTACCATCAGAATGCCCTCACAAATGCATGGGTGGGGAATAATGATAGTGGATTCAGTTATAGTTTCTCGTCATGCTGGAATGATAGAGTGGCTACGTAGACAAGGGATCAAAGCAGAAGTGCTTTCTCATGTTGAACACCCAATTCAAATTTGGAATCGGGTTGTTTATGGCAACATCCCGTATCATTTAGCGGCAGAGGCGCGCATTGTCATTACAGTAGATATGCCAAAACTTCGCGTAGATCAACGGGGTAAAGAATTATCCCCGGAAGAGATGGATGAAGCGGGGGCAACTCTTGTTGCATATCGTGTTTTGAAGCGTAGAGTAATCACAGAATGTATAAATGATAGTGCCTGTGTTTTTATCTCTGATGTTCCGTGTGGGGGGGATGAATAAGATGGCTACCAATCATCCCTTTACCCAAAACGCCCTTTTTGAATTAAAAGACGGCAACTGGATCGCAAAAGATCCAAATGGCGGGACCTTGAAAATCCCGGAATCACTACTGGTTAAGAAAACTGTTGCAAACACATATTTAATCCGCGCAGGCGGCATGGAATTTCGGTATTTCCCGAATACTAACAGGGTAAATCTGACATTTCTCGAAGGCGATTCTGTAACCTATACTCTGAGATGGGTGTATGGCAATCGGATGAGTGACGGAATGTTACTCAATCTTACCAAGAATGGCGATGAAACCAATGTCTTGGCTTGGTTTAGGACCTCGCGCGGTGGTGGAGAATACTTCCTGATTGAGATGATGTAGGTGATAAAATTGGAAAACACAGATTTTTGGAATGGGTATTGTAAATGCGATACTTTTGACGATATCCCCCGTATTGCGGATACGGTAGATATTGAACGGTATTGTAGGGATAGCAACCATCTCGCGGACGTTATTCGTAGGGTTTTGGCTTGAATTTAAGGTGATTAAAAATGAATCTGAATATTCCTATCAAGTTGATTGATAATGTCTGTAAAAAACGCGGTATTCAAACCCTATCAGAGATGTTGTATGAACACCAATCAGAATTGATGCAATTTTGGATTAAGAACAAATGTTCACAGTATGTTTGCTATGGATGCAAAGATCCTGAAAATCCGTGTGCATATGCAAGTGAAAGCGGATGCATTCATCCAGATCATCCAATGAAGAAATTCAAATCGAAACTTGAAAATTCAGATGGGGTGGGTAAATCAACTACCAACGATTAAAATCATTGGTTTGCCCTTCCATCTCTTTGATCCCAATAGAATCAAAGCGGAGTGCGATAGGTTGGTTGATTGGGCAACCCGTAGATGTGTGCATAATAACCGTTTGCTCCCGGAGGGAGTGTCCTTGCACACATTTGTATCGACTGTTAGATATATAAAATTAACGGCATTCCTCCCATGACTAAAGTCATGGGTTTCTTGCCTGTTAGAGTTAGATCATGAGGTATGGTGATTAAAATGACAAAAAAATGTAGCAAATGTAATTACGGGGATGGCAGTGATGTTTGTCGGGTATGGGGAATCCCAAAACGCAAAATACAGCTGAAACAGTGTTCTGAGAAATTTGGTCACGAAATCATGTATTGGGGTGAAGTAACCTGCATACGTCCTGACGAGTCCAGAAAAATCATATTGTTTGAAAGATTTAATCAGCTTGGTAAAAAAATATTTGGCAAAGAGTGGGTTGATTCACATGAAGTTTGAAAGCGTAAAAAATATAGACAAATACCTTAAAATGCTGTCTTCCGATCTCGTAAATTATCTCAAAAAGTTATCAAAAGAAGATTTCTCAATTAAAATGTGGGGGAGAGAAGTAAATTCCTATTTCGATGATGAGCATAATAAATGGAGATGGGGTTCATTTGCCTGTAATATTGATTATGAAGATTTCCTGTGTAACATTCAGATATATGGATCCGATAGCCAAGAAATTTTTGTCCGTATTGCGGGAACTCCATATGGGACACTATCAACAGAAATTGAAGATAAAACTCTTGCATCATGTATTCGTGAATTGATTGTAAACGATTTATTTTATCCAGAAAACGGTGATTTAAAATGAATGGAGTATCTTTCAATCCAGAAAGCTCAGTTAAGATCTTATCAGAGCTTCATCGCATAAATCAGGATATTTTGAAATACCTTAATTCGCTTAAGAAAGCAAAAGAATACAACGAATTTTTTAATGAAAATGTATTCTATATCCACAAATCTTTTGAGAATCCACTCACGGATCAGGAAAAGGTGGTGTATGTATCCTTATTGTGTTCAACAGACGATCCCCGAATAAAGTATAGTGTGGATTCCAATTTTATGTTGAATGTGTGGGATGATGTTACAAAACCATCTCTCGAATCAACATCTCTTATTTCAGAAAACAAACCATTCGTCAGATACCTTATGAAAAAACATGGGGGTATTCTTGTATGAAATGCAGGTTGCCTTCAACCATTCCTGATTTACTTGCAACCGTGCGCGAATGCAATAACCGGATTGCAGAAAGGGTTAGGCGAGAATACAATCCAAATCACATCTATGATGCATCGGAAGATATGATTCAGATAATTGATGAATGCAGGTGCCTTATTGACATTATCAACGAAAGAAAATTGGCATTGAAAGACATACCTGTATTCACTCAGGTATCGGTTCAATTATCAATGCCGGGAAACCACACAAATAAATCACAATACATGGTTTCGGTAACTCACGCTCCAGTAATTGATAATAAGGTATTAGAATCATCTTCATATTTTCCAAAAGATTCGGGTAGGTTCTTAAAATTTGCATATTTTGGAGCTGATCGTGGGATGGCATTTGGGTATGCGCGCGATTGTTTTGATAGGTTTGCAACTGATTTTGGCGGGGAAATATATGTTGTTCATCCAATCATTCCAACAGAAGATGAGAAATCCTATTTGATGGAAGATGGAAGGAAAATGCGTTGTTCTAATGAGCAATCTTATTAAAAAAGGAGATTAGGTATGAGTCATATTGATGAAAACCCCGATTCTGTACATCTGTTTGTAGCATTAGATCGCAAAAAGGACAATCCCTTAAACTCAGGGAAAATGGCAATTCGTCAGATAATTCGCAATTATGATGATGATCTGTCAATTATTCAGGCAAAATGCAATCTCAATCAGGGGATGTCGTTTCGGTTATATCGGACCGTAAACTCTCGATCTTTAAGTAAGGCATTCAAATTATTTCAGCACAAATTAATTGATATTCCTGATCCTAAAGGGATAGAATCTTTATGGAAATCTTGTTTGTTATCTTCAAATGCATCAAATGAACGGAAGTTCTTGATAGATATTGATTCAGATTGTCTTGATGAACCATATAATAGATTGATTGATCTTGGTGTAAGAATCCATGAATCTGTAAAAACACCAAAGGGGTATCATATTGTTACGGATCCGTTTGATATACGAAACTTTCAGTATGATAATGTTGAGATAAAAAAGGATGCATTGATTTTTGTAAAAATGATTCCTGTGAACACCATTTGATAAAGAGGCATGGAGTGAAATAATATGGTAGAAAAAATTAATTGGTCAAATGAAAATGTCGAAAAATATATAAAATCATTACCGGAAGATTTTAGATTTTCGATAATCATATTTTAGAAGTGATGGCGGGGCATTGGATGATAGGGAGATGCTTGAAAAGAAAATGAAAACCCAATTTGATGTGTAGGTAGAGAGATACATATATATATTATTGAGATCCATCATATTGTATGCGGGGGTCAACCCTGCAGGATGGTAAAAATGAAAACATACGAAATAACAGCATATTTCTTGATAGAGGATGAAAAAAACCCTATTGAGGCAATTAATGAGTGGTTGAAGACAATTTCAGAGTGCGAAAATCCCGCATCTGAATTTAATCGTATTGTTGAGGTAAAACTCTTACAATCATAATTTTGAAGGAATTGGTGTTGTAAATGGGTATCTTAAAAAAATTAAGGGAAATCAACAATAAAATAAAGGATTTTTGTTCCGATGAAAATAACTCTGATTATTTGCTTGTATCTATTTTAACTATATTGGTGTTTTTTGCATCTGTCGCGGCATTTATAACTGTGGGTGCTATGAATATGGAAGATAGCATAGAGTTTGAAGAGGCAACTCCTGAAACACTCACTATCTATGATAAGTCATATTTTTATCATGAAGGCTATGTTGTAGATACCGATAAAGGTTTATTCCAATGTAATGCAGTGATCGTACAAAATACAATTCGTGGTAAAACGTACAATGTTCGGGTTTATGATAGAAAAATTGTTGAAGTTCTCGGTCTTTCAACAGGGGATGAACGATGTCAAGTTTAAGTGTAATATTAAGCGTGGGTAAAAATGGGGGTGTTTATTGGAGTAAATGCTCTTATGGGTGGAGATTGGTGTTTTTTTGGGTTGCTATCATTATCACCATTCCCGAATTTGATGAGCTTTGGAATACTGTGATTGATGCGGTTGAAGAGAGTGAAGAATCGTGGATTGAATTACAGCGTTCCTACAAGAGAGATATGGGTGTTGATTAAAATGAGTTCTGGCGATACTCTAAATGTTGGTGACGATGTTTTTGTAGTTTACGGGGGTCCGGGAGAAAGATTAGAGAAGACAAAGATCTCGAAAATAACAAAAAATCATGTTTTTGTCGGGACACAAAGATTCTCGAAGAAGACGCTTGTATGTAAATCAAGTGCATGGGATTTCTTGTATTTGGAATTACCCACTCCAGAATTAGGATTAAGATTTAAAAAACAGGTTTTGTTTAAACAAATCAGCCATCTCGCGTCAGAAATAACGGCAATATGTTCATCTCCCAAACTATCTCAAAAACATCTCGGTTATTTCAGTGTGGATGAATTATATGAACTTAAAAACAGTTTAGAGTATGTACAAAGAGATCTTTCAATAATGGTTGCAAGATCAACAATTTATTCGACAGAAGAAAAAAAGGGTGATCTCTCTATAAAATCTCCAAATAAGGTGTAAACGATGCGTGAAACAAAATTTGGTAATATGTATGAAATTGGTATCGATCTGGTAAACAAGGGGTATCTGTTACTTCATTCATGTAATGCCGTAATCTATCTGAAAAACAATCCATCGGATGATGAATGTCCCCTTACAGCAGTAATAAAAGATGGACCCCCGTATCTGAAAGACATTCCGTCTGAAGTCATAGGATATCCTATAATGGAGAAGATTATTAGTGAAAGAAAATCATTGTTAAAAATCCTTGAAAACGAGTTTTCTGAGATTGGTATCAGGGATTTAGCAACACTACATGCAGTTCTCTCATCTGCTCCAAAAGGACACGAAATATTATTGTGCGAAATTCATATCTTTTCAGATTTCGATTTAAACTCATGCGTGCTTGTCGGATCAGATGATTTCATTGCGGCAATGCCTGATTTGGTACGGTCGTTAGAGCGTACATCAGAAAAGATAAAAGAACAAATTTTTACCAAAAAGAAGGTGTAAACGATGGGTGAAAACGAGTATCCAAAAATAAATTCAATGTTTAAGCGCGATGAAAAAGGAAAAATGATTCCTGAATTTTCAGAATCCGCATTTAAGTATCTTGCAAAGAACGAATGGATAGGGACTGAAAAGGTTGATGGGATGGGTGTAAGAATTGAAATCATACCTTTAATGGATGGTGATGGATGTTCAATACAATTAATGGGTCGTACAGACAATTCCCGCATCCCTCAAAACCTTTCAAAACATTATTGGCGGTTATTAGTTGATAAACTCTCAATTCAGAATATTAAAAAGGTGTTCCCCCATTTAAGCAGTTTCCACTCGATTACTCTGTATGGGGAAGCGTACGGGGAAAAAATTCAGAAGGCAGGGAAACAATACTGTCCTAATGGTGGCGTAGGTATTGTGATATTCGACATCAAAGTAGCCACCGCCAACCTTGACGGCGATATTCGTGAAGAGTATTGGTTAGAACGGCACAATGTTGAAGATATCACAAAAAAGTTAGATCTCGATGTTGTACCCATTATTTTCAAAGGCTCGTTATGGGATGCCATAGCGTTTCTCTCCAATGGGGTTCCGATAACTCAAGTCACTCGATTCCCTGCTCAGATTGAAGGGCTTGTATTACATCCTGTGGTGCCTCTGCAGGATAGGCGGGGGAATCGTATAATAACCAAACTTAAAATAAAAGATTTGAGAAAGTTTCCGAATGGTTTTCCAGTTTCGGAAATAGATCTCGATAATTGATTTAAAAAAACGGGATGTGATTTCAATGGTTGAAAATGAACCTGATTTGAATGTTGATATGATAAAAATGACGAAAGATACGCTTGATGTTCAATTCAGTGGCGATACTGCGGCTGTTTTCATGGAAGAGTTCATAAAGTTCTTCAATTCGTTTGGCGGTGAAAACTTTGTTACGTTTACTGTCACTGATGAATCAAATGCATATGCAATTACAATTGAAAATTTGAGGGGAAAGAAATCTCCCGCAGATCGGATAAAAGAATTGGAAACAAAAGTGCATCAGTTAGAATCTGAATTGAAAAAGATTCGTGAAACTCCAATTGGCGGGGAAACAAAGAAAAAGACAGGATCTTTCTTTAACGAAGACGAAGACTCTCAGTTTTTCACGGAAAAACCCTATTATCGCCAAGATAGTTCTATGGGGGGAAAATAATTTTTTTAGGATGGGAATTATAATGACAGCATCAATCTGGAGGAACGGTCATGGCAAAAAAAGGATTGAAGAAACTGATGGGTCAAAGCATTGTTGTAACAGGAGATGTTGAAGAAATATCTTGTGTTGTACCGATGTATGGTGAGAAAATCCCGTCTATCTTGATAAAAAACATCTTCTTGGATGGTGATAATTCTCAACAGCTGACAGATCATATCTGGATAATTCCTATGTCAATGGCTCAGTTTGTGGATTTCCCACAAGTATCTATCCATGATAAAGTGAGGTTCAGGGGGTATGTAACGTATTATCAGCGTAAAAACCACCAGAGAAGCCATTTTGATAATACGATCTCAAACATTTGCGATTTTGAGATAGTATCGTCAAATTTATCTCAATCTCAGGTAGGTACGGGCGTTGAACAACAAACAATCAAAGAACGTGGTGATGTATTATGAAAGGAAATCAATGTTGGTGTGCGTATCATAGACGATATGAGGATGCTTCAAAGTTCCCTCTTGCCCTCCGCAAAGATGGCGGGTCCTGTAATGATGCAATAAATAAATGGTCATTAAATGAAGAAAAGGGTCAATTTTGGGCACCTCAGATATTGGTGCATTGCAGTTATCATAACAGGCTTGAAAAGATAACTGATTTCTATCCAAACGATATCCAGAAAAGAAAGAAAGTAGCCTGTATTCGCTCGAAAAAGATCTATGCGTGGTGGTATGATCTCCAGAAGAAGGATGCAAAAAACCATCTAATTTCTCGAAACCGGAAAGAAAATAGGAAGAACTTTTTACAGTTTTTATCGGAGATAGAGCATTTAATTGAATCCGGCAAATATTCTTTGAATAATATCAAAGGGTCGTTACATGAACATTTCAGTCAGAACCGAGCCGATATGATGTTCTGCTGGAATCACATGGAGTACGAGCCGAAACATTGGTTTTGGGAATCACAATTCCGTTCATCGGTTGCACATCCCAAATGCAAATCAAGCATTTTGGCATGGCGCGCCTATGTTAAATTACAGCCAAAGGGTACAAATGGCTTAATGACTGTTCCGAAACCCGAATTGAGAAAAGAGTTTACCAGTAAATATCTTCCTGCATGGGAAGTTGAACATGCGGAAGAAGTAGGGATTTTGAGGTCAAAAGACATTGTGATGGAAAAGCCGTTTATCTCGGAAAAAGAGATCTCAATTCCAAAAGATGAAACTTCGGGATCCATAATTCCTGCATCTGAAACTCAGGAAGTTGTAAAGGATGTGGATGTATCTGAACCAAACGAGGTTGTAACCCCGCAGTCATTTTGTATTGATGATTTAGAAGATAAAACCAAATCTCTTGAATCTACAACAAAGTGTGAATTATGTGAAAAAGATGATTTGATTGCAATGAGGGATTTAGAGATTACATCCTTGAAAATGCAAATAGAAACCTTAGAATTAAATTACAAAAAGGCAATTGCCTTAGTCAGTTTACAGACGGACAAGATTTTGGGGATGAAACTATGATTTATGGTGTAGTTAAGATTGGTTCATCGGGTCATTCCAACTCGTTGATTGTAACAATCCCTGCAGATATCCGTGCAGATTTGGGGTTACAGGTTGGTGAAAAGCTCTTGGTATCGGTAGATGATATGGGGCGCATCATTTATGAACGTCAGAAACCGTTGAAAATAGTTTCTGCATCAACAGTATCGGCGCATCAGGGAAGCGCGGACAATCTGGATGATGGCGGTGAAACCTAATGTCTTTTGAACCTGATTCGTTAGAATACGGCATACTATATTCCTCATATGGTATGGGAATAATTTCTTTAATAACCTTTTTTTGTGACGTAGTTTTTAAATTCCTTAATTCCGGCGAATTATTTTTACATCTTGGTTACATCTTTTTAATGGTAGCAACATTTTTAATGGTGGTTAAACGGGTGTTAAAAGGTCCTTTTTCTCCACTATCAAAACACGATTTGAAATTAGTGGGGTTTGGCGTTTTGGTATTCCTGATAACAATACCCTGTCTTCTATTCATAGCATCATGTAACGACCAATATATCTCTGAAACAGCGCATCCCGGTCAATATTATTATGATCCGGCAATACACGGCGTTAATGCAGACAAGATTGAAAAAATCGAATATCCGTTAGTATTGTTGTATAACGGCACTTGGATGGAAATGCCGTGTCAATGGTTATATTATGTGGAATATACAAAAGAGACAGATACCGGATTATGGCAGGTTTTGAAGAGAGATAATATAACGCGCTATTCAGAGATGGTAGAAAAGTATTCGTGTCCGGTTCCGCGCGCAAATATGTATGCAACAAAACAGGCGGCACTTCGGAATAGTGGATATACCGAACCGAAATTTTGGGAATTTTGGAGATTTAACGAAAATGTTCCGGTAATGAACGCTACCTTTTAATTGGTTGGAATTAAATTGTAATGTAAACAGGGAATTGATATGCCGTATACGTGGGAACAGGTAGAACTCAAATTTGGTAAAGAGATTGCCGATTTGATGAAAGACTCCACATATTTGGTGGGGATTGGTGTATTGTTAGATGAAAAAACTCAAAAAGCAATCTATTTCAATCGGGATATCCGGCGCGCCTATAACGATGTATGTTACAGGCATGGATTGAAACCAATTGTAAAAAACATTTAACTTTATGAGGTTGGTAGGATGGGATTAAAATACAATTATTTTTTATGGAAGGGGGATTCTGAAACCCTCAAATCAAAACTACTCTCTGCAAAATCATTTGAACCAAAAGACAATCAATTGGTGCTGGATGCAGAACTTGAATTTACAAAAAAGGTTGATGATTTATTCAAGAAACTACATCATCCACATAAAAACCCGGAAAAAGCAGATTTTGATGCATTAAGATCAATACAAAAACCTCAAATTATTTTGGATTATGAAAATCGTCAAAAATCTGTACGTTTTTTTTCCATTTGTTTTAAACAGCTCCTTGATACAGAATATGTATATGGTGGATTTAGTTCAAATCGGTTATTCCCGCGCAAATACGAGTTTGTGTTAGCGCGCATATTTGAAGAATCGGGAATATCAGAATTTGGAATAATCGATTACCATCACAATGAAAACAGAGGTCATTTTAAGAAGATAAACCTTTTACAGAAAGATATGTTGTATTTAAAGATGGATGATATTGAAAAAGAGAACAATGATTACGAATCCTATGCGTTACGGGTCCAAAAATTCCATCATTACCCGCTATTATCTTTACATACCCATCTCGATAATCCGTGTTGGAATGTTGATAATGTGTGGGATGCTGAGGTTGAATTTAGGCTACCTAAACCGAAATTTGAAGATGAGTGAAGAATGGGGGTTATTAGATTGAATTATAAGTATACTGCACGGAAAACAAACATGGATTTGAATATCCGCATTTGTCCTGAATGTAAACGCTCTTTACCGTTGAAAAAGTTCCCGGTGAGTGTGATTACAAATGCTCGAAACAGGTTATGCGAAGATTGCCAACCAATGTCAAATCAATCGGATTTGGGGGTGCAATTGTAATGTCGCGGTTTATAGAGGTTAGTGATAGATTTGAATGTCCGTATCGTGTAAAAAAGGAAACATATGGTATTGGTATAGTTATTGGTGCATGTAGGCACCCAAGATCTCTCAGCAACTATTGTCGGGAATCCGATTCCGATCCGTTTCCACACAATTGTCCATTGAATCAGTTTACAAAAGTACCTATATTACGGTTTGATGATTCTTTTGATTTCTATGAAATGTTAAAAAAGCAAAAAATTCATATTGCATATGCAATTCATAATTATGAGGCACCAGAAG
>Ga0334894_1002946_pt1 | contig 10674 bp, 4 predicted proteins | sample GraSluR3_MG_6_FD_207225 | JGI IMG/M metagenome (GOLD analysis project Ga0334894, IMG submission 207225) | Sludge microbial communities from methane-producing bioreactor in Wageningen University, Netherlands - Granular Sludge_12_05 R3 | ecosystem: Engineered > Bioreactor > Anaerobic > Unclassified... | reverse complement strand
CAAACTGGTCTGAAGGAACCAATATTGTTTCGGATAATGAAAATTACACATTTACAATAACGCGTAACAGGGAACTGGTGGCAAACTTTACAGAAAATCCACCGGAACAGTTCATCGTTGAGTTGTCAAGCAATCCGGCTGAAGGAGGAACCACAGACGGTGGAGGCACCTATGATCTGGATGCATCAGTTACCGTAACGGCCAGTGCCAACGAAGGATACTCGTTCACAAACTGGTCTGAAGGAACCAATGTGGTTTCGGAAAATGAAAATTACACATTTACGATAACCGAAAACCGGGAACTGGTGGCAAACTTTACAGAAAATCCACCGGAACAGTTCATCGTTGAGTTGTCAAGCAATCCGGCTGAAGGTGGAACCACAAACGGTGGAGGCACCTATGATCTGGATGCATCAGTTACCGTAACGGCCAGTGCCAACGAAGGATACTCGTTCACAAACTGGTCTGAAGGAACCAATGTGGTTTCGGAAAATGAAAATTACACATTTACGATAACCGAAAACCGGGAACTGGTGGCAAACTTTACAGAAAATCCACCGGAACAGTTCATCGTTGAGTTGTCAAGCAATCCGGCTGAAGGTGGAACCACAAACGGTGGAGGCACCTATGATCTGGATGCATCAGTTACCGTAACGGCCAGTGCCAACGAAGGATACTCGTTTACAAACTGGTCTGAAGGAACCAATGTGGTTTCGGAGAATGAAAATTACACATTTACGATAACCGAAAACAGGGAACTGGTGGCAAACTTTTCAGAAAACCCACCGGAACAGTTCATCGTTGAATTGTCAGCAAATCCGGCTGAAGGCGGAACCACAAACGGTGGAGGCACCTATGATTTGGATGCATCAGTTACCGTAACGGCCAGTGCCAATGAAGGATACTCGTTCACAAACTGGTCTGAAGGAACCAATGTGGTTTCGGAGAATGAAAATTACACATTTACGATAACCGAAAACCGGGAACTGGTAGCCAACTTCACAGAAAACCCACCGGAACAGTTCATCGTTGAGTTGTCGAGCAATCCGGCTGAAGGCGGAACCACAAACGGTGGAGGCACCTATGATTTGGATGCATTGGTGAATATATCTGCCAATGCCAACGAAGGATACTCGTTCACAAACTGGTCTGAAGGAACCAATATTGTTTCGGAGAATGAAAATTACACATTTACGATAACCGAAAACAGGGAACTGGTGGCAAACTTTTCAGAAAACCCACCGGAACAGTTCATCGTTGAGTTGTCGAGCAATCCGGCTGAAGGCGGAACCACAAACGGTAGCGGAACCTATGATTTGGATGCACTGGTGAATATATCTGCCAATGCCAACGAAGGATACTCGTTCACAAACTGGTCTGAAGGAACCAATATTGTTTCGGAGAATGAAAATTACACATTTACGATAACCGAAAACAGGGAATTGGTGGCCAACTTCACAGAAAATGAACCTGTTGGACCTGAGGCAATCGATCTGGGATCTGCCGGTGATTTTTCAATCTTAACACAATCAGGAATTTCAACAACAGGAGTTACTTCCGTTCAAGGCGATATTGGTGTAAGTCCGGCAGCAGCATCAGCAATAACCGGATTTGGTTTGATTATGGATACCAACGGCCAGTCGTCACACACGACAATTCCCACGCTTGTTACCGGAAAAGTATATGCTGCTGATTATGCCCCGCCAACACCAAGTATGTTGACAGTAGCCATTTTGGACATGCAAACCGCTTATACTACAGCCAATAACCTGGTAACCCCTGCACCTGTTTCGGAAGCGGGAGCCGGAAATATTAGCGGGCTGACATTGGCTCCCGGTTTATATAAATGGAGTACCGGAGTTTCAATCAACCCTGGTGCCACCGTTATTTTATCAGGTGGTGCAGACGATACCTGGGTTTTCCAAATCGCACAGGATCTTACATTAATGTCTAATGCACAAGTCATATTGCAGGGTGGCGCACAAGCCAAAAATATAACCTGGGTAGTGGCTGGTCAGGCAGTTCTTGGAACAGAAACCGTATTGTTTGGGACAATCCTGAGTAAAACCCTTATTTCACTCAATACAGGGTCAACAGTTACAGGCAGGTTATTGGCTCAAACTGCTGTCACACTGAATGCAAGTACAGTTATTAAACCGTAATAAAATGTGTTTATCCCTTTCGGGGGATTTTAAAAAGCATAAAATATATTTTATAAAAACAAAAAAATGGAAAATACAATATCTAAAACAAATTTAAAAAAGGGATCGCGCATGCCGCGGTTCCCTTTTAACCTGATTCTTAAAAGTGTTATTGCCGGCACTTTTATCCTGGCTGTTGGCCAATCACCCCTTCAGGCTCAGGAAACTTCCAGGGTAACTTATACACAACCATCGTTTCGGTTTGGTGTTGCAGGTGGTGCAAACTTCAATTTTTACCAGGGTACTACCCAACATTTGACCAATGACTTTATGGTTCCCACAGCTTTTGGCGATGGCCAGGGAATCGGGCTTTTTGCCGCTCCAGTCCTGGAGTTTCATCGTCCCGGGACAATATTGGGATTCATGCTTCAGGCCGGATACGACAGCCGCAGAGGTTCATGGGACCAGGTGCGGACACCCTGCAACTGCCCGGCAGATTTGGAGACCGGCCTTTCCTACCTTACGGTGGAACCAAGCTTGCGCATAGCGCCGTTTAAATCAAATTTCTATATCTACGGCGGACCGCGTCTGGCTTTCAATCTCGACAAAAGCTTTTTATACCAGGAAGGCATTAGCCCGGATTACCCAAATACGCCGGCAAGGCCCGATGAAAGCGGTGATTTTAGCGAAATGAACAAGTCCGTCATCTCGATGCAAATCGGCGCCGGATACGACATCCCGCTTTCAGCAGAAACAAAACAGAATAAAGTGATGCTCTCTCCTTTTGTTGCTTTTCATCCATATTTTGGACAGGATCCCCGGACAATTGAATCGTGGAACATGACCACTGTAAGAGCAGGCCTTGCGCTGAAGTTTGGTCGTGGCAGTAGAATAGGAGTAAAGGAAGATATTTTTGTGCCTGTAGTGATTGCTGATCCTGATGTGACGTTTACAGTTAACGCACCTTTAAATCTTCCGACTGAACGACGCGTCAGGGAGACATTCCCGCTGAGAAACTACATATTCTTCAACGAAGGATCTACTGAAATCCCAAATCGTTATGTTTTGCTTCGGAAGGATCAGGTAGAAGATTTCAGCGAAGACCAACTGGAAGTATTTACACCGAAAGAACTGACCGGCCGTTCAAAACGCCAGATGACAGTCTATTATAATGTACTGAACATCCTTGGCGACCGAATGGTGGAATATCCGAATACAAGTATAACCCTGATCGGATCTTCGGGGGAAGGTATTCCGGATGGCAAAGCAATGGCTGAATCGACAAAAAAATACCTGACAGATGTATTTGAAATTGCCCCGGCGAGAATCCGGACCGAAGGCCGTTTGAAACCTGTAACCCCATCGGAACAACCAGGTGGCAGGCTCGAGTTGGCTTTACTTCGCGAAGAAGACCGCAGGGTTACTGTTACAAGCGGCTCTCCTGAATTGCTGATGGAGTTCCGTAGCGGCAATGATGTGCCGCTCAAACCAGTTGAAATAAATGTTGTTCAGGAAGCGCCAATTGACAGTTATGTTACTTTCAATGTTGCCGGCGCAGAAGAAGCGTTCTCTTCGTGGTCGATGGAACTGGAAGATACTCAGGGAAAAGTTCAGGAATTTGGCCCCTATACCCAGGAATCGGTAAGCATTCCGGGCAAAACCATTTTAGGTACAAGTCCAAAAGGCAACTACAAAATAACAATGGTTGGCCTGACAGAGAGCGGTAAGCAGATCAAAAAAGAAACTACGGCGAACCTTGCACTCTGGACCCCGCCAGTAGCAGAAGAAATGATGAGGTATAGTGTTATCTATGAATTCAATAACTCTGAAGCCATTGCAATGTATGATAAATATCTTACCGAAGTTGTAACACCAAAAATTCCTGAAAACGGATCGGTTATCATACATGGGCATACCGATGTTATTGGTGGTGAAGATTTAAATCTGAAATTATCAACTGCACGGGCAAATGATGTAAAAGGTATTATGGAAAAAGCATTGGCCACAGCGAACAGAAACGATGTTACATTTAAAGTTCATGGATTTGGTGAAGATAAAAGTATAGCGCCGTTCGACAACCAATTTCCGGAAGAACGTTTTTACAATCGTACCGTTATCATTGATATAATTCCTCCAAAATAAGTTTTGATTCAATAATTATTAATTCTCACTATCGAAAGAGGCCGCAATGGCCTCTTTTTTTGGTTTAATTCAAAAAAATATGTTTTTCGATAACCGGAAACAAAATAAATGACCAGCAGGAATGTGTGAATGATGTAAGTAATATTTAAAATTGTGTAACAATTAAATACGCTTCAACCTATACCTTTAATCCATAAAATAATTTAAAAGAATCAAAATGAAAAAAGCTATTTTTTTTGTATTCGTAATGCTATTCACCTTGAGTGCAACAATGGCATTTGCAAACAATTCGGATTCAAATTCCGAAGCGGAAAAAGCTGCAGTTCCCGTGAAAACGGAAAACAAACTGACCGATGAAGAAATTGACCGGATTACCAAACGCGTTGAAGAAATCCGAAAAATGGATAAAAGCGACCTGACAGGTGAAGAAAAGAGTGAGTTGAAGAATGAGCTCAAAGAAATGAAAAAAGATGTAAAGAAAGCCGGCGGAACGATATACATTGGTGGCGCTACGCTTCTCTTGATTATCATCCTGGTACTCTTGTTGGTTTAATTAAGGTAGTATAAAAATTTGTGCAATATTATTTTAATGTTGCACATTTTTTTGTTTATACTCTAATGAATTTAGTTGCAATTCATTGATAACTAAGATGAAAGCCAACGGAGCGAGTCCCCCTTTGGTTTATATTTTCATTTTGGAAACGGATGTTTAATACCAAAGGGGGATTTCAAGGGGATTCAGGATTCGTCTCAATCCCTTTAATTGGTGTCATTTTTTTCATGGCAACAAACGCAATTCAAGGGGGACAAGCTCCGAACAACGCCATAAAAATGGAAACGTCATACCCTGCTAAATAAAAAACCATGGCAGAAATCCAATTATTAAAAATCATTCTGAAAATACCTTCCGGAACCTGTAGTTCCCGGAGGTTATTATTCACTTTTTTGTTTGTTTCACTGTCATTTTACCAAACTTTTTCTCAAAATTATTTCCAGCAGGAAGTCAACTACAAAATAAATGTTTCCCTTAACGATACACTCCACGAACTACATGCGTTCGAAAAATTGGAGTACATCAACCATTCCCCCGATACGCTTCATTTTATCTGGTTCCATCTGTGGCCAAATGCCTACTCAAACAACAACACTCCATTAGCCAGGCAGGTATTCCGGGTGAACGGGAAATCAAAATTGTTTGATGATCCGGAATTGAGCGGATTTATCGATTCACTGGACTTTAAAGTAAACGGTAGCCAGGTTCAGTGGAACATCTTACCCGGCCAGCCCGACATCTGCCGGGTTGATTTGAACGAACCCCTGCATGCCGGCGACACAATACATATTACCACACCCTTCCGGGTAAAAATCCCCAAAGGCGTAACATCAAGGTTGGGCCATATCGGCGAATCCTATCAAATTTCGCAGTGGTATCCCAAACCGGCCGTTTATGATCGGGATGGCTGGCACGAGATGTCGTATCTCGATCAGGGTGAATTTTTTTCCGAATTTGGAAGTTTCGATGTAAGCATAACATTGCCTGACAATTACATTGTGGGTGCAACCGGAAACCTGCAAAACCAGAACGAAATGGATAAGCTTGAAAAACTTGCCGCCGACACCTCATGGACAAAAGCTTCGCACATCGGAAAAGTTCCTTTTCCGGCTTCATCAAAACAGAAAAAAACAGTTCAATATATGGCAGATGGGGTGCACGATTTTGCCTGGTTTGCCGACAAACGGTTTAATGTAAAAAGGGGAAAAGTAAAACTTCCCGGTTCGGGCAGGGAAGTAACCACCTGGGTGATGTTTACCAACAGGCAGTCAAATCATTGGAAAGACGCTTTGGATTATGTGAATGAGTTGATTTATTGGGCTTCAGAAAAAATTGGCGATTATCCGCATGAAAATTTCACGGCAGTTCAAAGCGCCCTGAGCGCCGGTTACGGAATGGAATACCCGGGGATTACAGTAATTGGCATGGTTGACGATGCTTACTCGCTCGACGAAGTGCTGGTTCACGAAATTCTGCATAACTGGTTTTACGGGGCACTGGCGTCCAATGAGCGAACATATCCGTTTTTGGACGAAGGGTTAACAAGCGCTTATACAGCCCGATATATGAAGGAGAAATATCCCCTAAAAAAGCTTTGGCAGGTTTATTTTAAAGACTGGAAACTGGCCCGCTTTTTAAATATCGACCAGTTGCCTGTAGAACGGATGCAGGAACTGGAATGGCTGGTTCAGGCCCGCAGCAACCTCGAGCAGCCCATGAACCTGCCCGCAACCGGGTACAGCGATTTGAATTATGGCATCATGCTGTACAATAAAGCCACAATCGCCTTTAATTATCTGCGGGCATCTATCGGGGATTCGCTTTTTGACGCAACCATGCATGAATATTACCAAATATGGAAATTCAGACACCCCCACCCCAACGATTTGCACAGTGTATTTGAAAACGTTACAGACAAAGATTTAACCTGGTTTTTTGATGATTTAATGGGAACAACCCAACGGATGGACTATAAAATGGTTCGGATGGAGAATCAAAAACTGCTTATAAAAAATAAGGGTGAACTGGTTTCGCCGCTGGTTATAGCCGGAATGACCGGAGATTCCATTTATTTTGAAAAATGGGTGGATGGTTTTGAAGGAGAGAAATGGATTGAACTGCCCGAAGGTGATTATTCAGAAATAAAAATCGACCCCAATCATGTAATGCCTGAAATTTTCAGAAAAAACAACAACATCCGAAAAACCGGCGCTTTCGCCAGGGCAAATCCCATACAAACCCAACTCCTCTTTACCATCGAAGACCCTGAAAAACACACGCTGATGTATTTGCCGGTTATCAACTGGACCCGCGAAAACGGATTTATGGCGGGCATGGCGTTCCACAACGGCTTTATTATTCCAAAACCTTTGGAATATTTTGTGATGCCGTTTTATGCATTCGGCAATAACGATTTGGCAGGGTTTGGCCGAATAACTTACAACATTACGCCGTTCGATAATTTCATAAGGCTGGCAGCCCTTTCTTTGGAAGGAACCCAGTTCGGCGCACCGGGCAACCAAAACTACCAAAAGGTAAAAACCGGTGTCGAGTTGCATTTCAGAAACCGGGACATGACTTCCCCGTTAACTCATAGTCTGTCTGGAAATTACATTGCAGCCTCCGGCCTTTATCAGATTGAATTTCAGGAGAAGGCAAAAATGGATTCCTACATCCGGCTTGGTTACCGGTTGGAGAGGAACGGCATTATGAATCCGTTTTCGCTGCATGCTGGTTTTGAATCCGGGAAGTCATACCAAAAAACTTCGGTTGAATTCAATTACAGATTGAGTTACCATGGGAAGGACAATGGACTGGAAATGCGGTTATTTGCAGGAAACATGCTGAAAGAAAATTCGGAAATTCCTTTTTACTCATTTTCACCCGGCGGAAGAAGTGGCCGCGAACTGTATCTCTTCGAAGGAACGTACCCCGACCGTTTTGCTGTTTTTCCGACCCGTTTCTGGTCGCGGCAAATGAGCTTGTCCGAAGGAGGTTTGGTGTCGCCGGTGAACGACGCCCTGGGTTACAGCCACTGGCTGGTTTCCCTTTCATTAACAAGCAGTTTGCCCGGCAAAACCAGCCGGCTGCCTGTAAAACCTTTTGTCAGTCTGCTTTTAAACGATAAAGGTTTTAGCAGCGAAAACAATTCACCCGTTTTCTTTGAGGCAGGATTAAAAACAGGTATCGGAAATATTTTCGAAATTTATGTTCCATTGCTGGTTTCCAAAAACCTGGATGCAGCCAGTGGTTCATTCAAAAACCGGATTCGTTTTGTGTTTTCACTCGACACGTTTGGCAAGGAAAAGTTATTCTCAAAAGGGGGAACTTAAATTCCCAAAAGTTTGAATTATGTAACTCTTTTATAAAATGATGTAATACTTTTTAGAATTTAATACCCGACCTTTAAGAGTTAGAATTTAAATTTATAATTGTGCCTGTATCAACAATCGGTATGGACATTAGTGGTTCAAGAGAAACTCTTTGGCTGATCAATAGTTATATTCCTATGCAACAGATAATTATAATGAGATGAAAAAATCAACAGCTACAGACATTCAGGGGAAAAGGGCAAAAAGCAATAAATCAATCTTAAGGAAGGAACTATTTACCTCTGAAGCCCGCTATCGCCGCTTGTTCGAATCGGCCAAAGATGGAATTCTTATTCTCGATGCCGAAACCGGGAAGATTGTTGACGTAAATCCATTTTTAATTGATTTACTGGGCTATTCAAAAAAAGAATTTATTGAAAAAACAATCTGGGAAATTGGTGCTTTTCAGGATATTATTGAAAACAAAGATAAATTTCTGAAATTGCAGCAAAGCGAATATGTGAGGTATGAAGATTTACCGCTTGTAACTTCAGATGGACAAAAAATTCTTGTTGAGTTCGTTAGCAATGTTTATTTAGTAAACAAAAATAAAGTTATTCAATGCCAAATACGCGATATCACTGAACGAAAAGGCAAGGAAGATTCCTTAAAAGAAACACATCGTGAAACAAGTGATTCTTTAAACATTCTGTTGAACCTTATGCAAGTACCAATTATTATATGGGACACTTCCATGATAATAAAACGTTTCAATCACAAATTTGAACTTCTGAGCGGTTATGATTCGGCTGAAGTTATCGGTAAAAAAATTGATTTTCTTTTTCCAAAAGAAAAAATTGAACCAACACTTGAACTGCTAAAAAATCATCTTGATGCCGAACATTTGGAAGTAGCCGAAATAACCATTTTAACAAAAGACAATCACATCAAAACCGTTTTGTGGAATTCATCACGTATTTTGGATGAGGAAGGAAAAAATATTGTTGCAACCATTTCACAGGATATAACCGTTCGAAGACAATCGGAGTTGGCGCTTCGAAAGAGTGAATCTCACCTCCGCGCACTTGTAAATACTATCCCCGACCTAATCTGGCTAAAAGATCCGAACGGGGTGTACCTCTCGTGCAATCCAATGTTCGGACGTTTTTACGGGGCCGGAGAAACGGACATCGTTGGGAAAACCGATTACGATTTTGTTGACCGGGAGCTGGCCGGCTTTTTCCGCGAAAATGACAAAAAAGCCATGGAGGCAGGTAAACCTGTGAGCAACGAAGAGTGGGTTACCTTTGCTGACGACGGTCATCGTGCCTATTTGGATACCATAAAATCCCCGATATACGATTCGGACGGAACACTGCTTGGCATTTTGGGCATTGGCCGGGACATTACCGAACGCAAACTTGCTGAAATGGAATTGATAAATGCCAAAGAAAAGGCCGAAGAAAGCGACCGGTTAAAATCGGCCTTTCTGACCAATATGAGCCACGAAATACGCACGCCCATGAACGGCATACTTGGGTTTACCGGGCTGCTGCTTGAGCCCGACCTGACCAGCGAACAAAAAAAGGGATACATCAACATTGTAAACCAGAGCGGACAACGAATGTTGAACACCGTTAACGACATAGTGGAAATCTCTAAAATTGAAGCAGGTATCGTTACCGTCGATTTAAAAGAGGTTGATGTCCAGGCCAACCTCCATGAACTTATCCGGTTTTTCACTCCCGAAGCCACGAAAAAAGGGGTGAAATTAATGTTGGAAAATGAGGTGCCAAAAACTGTTGCCGTAATTTCAACTGACAAAAACAAACTGGACTCCATTCTTACCAACCTCATTAAAAATGCCATAAAATATACACCGGCAGGAGAAATCAGGGTTGGCTGCATCCTGAAGAAAAACGTTCTTGAGTTTTATGTAAAAGATACCGGAATTGGCATCCCCACCGAACGGCAGCAAGCCGTTTTCGATCGTTTTGTGCAGGCAGATATTGAAGACACGCATGTTTTTGAAGGAAGCGGAATTGGTTTGTCTATTGCAAAAGCTTATGTGGAGATGCTGGGGGGCAAAATCTGGCTGGAAAGCCAGGAAAAAAAAGGCTCAACATTTTATTTTACCCTGCCGCTTACCAACTGATGATTTTTTGTAAAAAGTTGATTTTTACGACTTAACCCCGGCGGTCTAATACGTTTTCTGTCAAGGGCATTGTCCAGTTTCCTGCAAAAAATATCAGGGAGGCATGAGTGCAGCCGGAGTCAATGTGGGAATAATGTAAATTATTTACGAAATAATGTAATCCTTTCCTTTTTTACAACAAATACCTTTGTATGGTAAGAAATAAAATTTCATCATTATGAAAACAAGACTACAAGCAATCTTAGCCTCAATTATTCATAAAAAAAGGGAGTTTGTTACCTAAAAATTGCTGAAGTATCAGTATTTTTAGGGTGTACAACAACAAACATCCCGTAGCAATGTTAGAAAAAAAAATTGAAATAAACCAAAAAA
>Ga0334894_1002942_pt1 | contig 10679 bp, 11 predicted proteins | sample GraSluR3_MG_6_FD_207225 | JGI IMG/M metagenome (GOLD analysis project Ga0334894, IMG submission 207225) | Sludge microbial communities from methane-producing bioreactor in Wageningen University, Netherlands - Granular Sludge_12_05 R3 | ecosystem: Engineered > Bioreactor > Anaerobic >... | reverse complement strand
CTAATATCTGCCAAGCGGTATTTCACAAAATTTAAACAAGTCAAAAAAAAGTATTGCCTTCGCTAAAAATTGCCTTATCATGTTTTATGTATATCTGATCAACTAGCATGAGCTTTGGCTTAAATATTCAGATCAGCAGTTATATAGATGTGATAAACTGATCGTCTTTCAGCTTTTTGTTTGGCTGAAAATGCCATTGATGAGAAGACGTCAAAATAGTCTTTAAACGCATGGTAAACATAGGATTAGCGATGCTCGCCGTGCCAACTGAAATATTGTCTAAAACCAATAACAAAAATAAGATACAGGAGATCAAAATGACAAACTATCCGGAAAAGTTCCACGACCTTGTTACTCGTCTACAAGTAGTTCTTACTGATATTGACTATGCGCAAAAGGCTTGCTTGCAAGCAGGGCGTATGGAATGCATGCTTTTAAACTACCTTTTTAGCAAAGGGGAGCCGGCAAACATGAATGAATTGTCGCGCGCGCTCAATGTGTCTCACAGCCGTGTGACAAGGATTATGGACAATCTGGTGAACAAAAAGCTGGTCACTCGTCGTCCTAGCGATGTGGATCGTCGTTGCTGGTTTGCCATCATCACTCCAAAGGGAAGTAAACTCGCAGAAAACAGCCAGAAAACCGTCTTGGATCAGCAAGAAAGCCTTCTTGACAAGATCCCACAGAAAGATATCGACGATGTTTACAAAGCTTTCAAAAAATACGTTGAAAAATATGAAGAGGTCCTCAAAGAGACCATGATCGAACTCTAAAGGAGAGATCATGAGCAATACACTAGTAACCAAATGGACCGGCGATCTTGGCTTTGAAACCGAGATCAATGGGCACACTCTCAAAATGGACGTGGCAACTGGCAATGGCGGGCATGATGCCGGCCCACGTCCCAAACCACTTCTCTTAGCAGCTCTCACAGGGTGTTCCGGGATGGATATCGTGTCTATCCTAAAGAAGATGCAGGTCAAAGACTATTCCTTCTCTATGGAAGCAGATGGCATGACTCAGGACGAACACCCGATGGTCTATAAAACAATCACAGTCAAATTCCGCTTTAGTGGCGAAGATCTTCCTGAAGACAAAGTGGTCAAAGCTGTCAATCTTTCCACCCAGAAGTATTGCGCGGTCAATGCAATGCTCAAGGAAGCTGCTGAGATCATAGTGAAGATCTTCATAAATGATAAAGAGGTATCGCAATGAAATTCATTTTCATATTAGTCCTAATTTCAATGGTCGCAGTGCTTAGCTGCAGTCCTGCCCAGGAATCTGCCAATGTGGAATCCGCAGAAGAGATCTTGCCGGCTTCCGGATCTGAGGATTATCTGCCGGGATCTTGGACTGAGGATTGGGACTTGGCCATTTCAGCAGCCAAAGAGATGCAACGCCCTATCTTGGTGAACTTTACCGGTTCAGATTGGTGTGGATGGTGCATCCGCCTTGCTGAGGAGGTCTTTAGTCAAGATCTGTTTAAGAAATATGCCGAAGAAAATCTTGTGATGTTGAAGCTGGACTTCCCGCGCAACATCGCTCAAAGTGATGAACTGAAACAACAAAACAGCATGCTGCAACGCCAATTTGGCATCCAGGGCTATCCCACTATAGTGCTCGTCGATGAAGAAGGCAAAGAGATCGCTCGCACCGGATACCGTCCTGGGGGCGCAGCAGATTATGTATCCCATCTAAAAGAACTTCTAAACTAAGCCAGTCAATATACATCAAAAAAAGCCGGCTCATGGAAGTCGGTTTTTTTTTGATGGGGAGATAGACTGCGGATCGGGATAAGAATATGTTTGACAGGATCTGCGCTCGATATTCTTTGCTTTTAAGTAGCTAAAGTAATGCGAGAGAAAGAATGAGCCTAGTCCAATGCATAGATTTGGGGATCGAATTTGCCGGTGAATATGTCCTTCGGGGAGTGAATTGCACAATTGAGCACAATAGCAAGATCGGTCTCATCGGACCCAATGGGAGTGGAAAAAGCACTTTGATCAAGATGATCTTGGGGGATCTACGTCCCAGTTTGGGCAGGATCCAAACAGCGAAAAAACTAAACATAGCATATCTTGCCCAAAATGCCACGATCAACCCAGGTCTAAGCCTAATGCAGTATATTGAATCTGCGCGAGAAGACATATCCCATCTCAAACGAGAGATGCATCACTTGTCTGCAAAGCTCGAAGAAAAACACGATCTTACTACTCAAGAAGAGCTAAACTTTGTCATCGAAAAGATGCATCAATGCGGCGCTTTTGAGCATGAAAATGAGATCAAGCATGTCCTGCTATCCCTCGGCTTCCCGGAGGAGCAGTGGTGTAAGGTCATAGCTGACTTCAGTGGGGGAGAGCAGACTCGGATCTGCCTTGCTTACCTGCTTCTAAAAAGATATGATCTCCTGATCCTTGATGAGCCGACCAACCACTTGGATCTATCAATGATACGATGGCTGGAAAACTATCTGAGGGACAATCCCCGGCCATATTTGGTGGTTTCCCACGATCGCGACTTTCTAGACCGCATTACCACTTCGATCTACTATATATCAGGAGCCAGAATTTCAATCAGCAAAGGCAATTACAGCTCCTTCTTTGAAGCTCGGCAGATTGCCCTGCTTAGCCAACAACGCCAATATGAACGACAACAGAAACAGATCAAGGAAACCCAAGCTTTCATCCAGAAAAACATCGCGGGACAAAAGACAAATCAAGCCAAGTCCAGACTTAAGGGCTTGGAAAGAATGGAACTCGTGGAAGCACCGCAAGCAGATAGTGGGATTACCATCAAGCTTCATAGTGCCTCACGTAGCGGCAACGATGTCTTTCGTCTGGATGATGTCAGTTTCGGCGTCGGTGCTGACTTGATTCTGGCGGAAAATGTCCAGCTCAAAGCTCACTGGCAGGATCGCATTGCCATCATCGGGCCAAACGGCTGCGGGAAGTCCACATTGCTCAGGATTCTGCTTGGCTGCCACCCGATCTTATCCGGAGAGCTCTATCTGGGCGCAAGCCTCAAGATTGCTTATTATGACCAACATCAGAATACTCTGGATGAATCCTTGACAGTGATGCAGACTCTGTGGCAGCTGGTTCCATCTGAGCCGCAAGGCTACGTCCTCTCCTGGCTGGCGAGATTTGGATTTAGGGGGGATGATGTCGAGAAAAAAGTCTCTGTGCTGTCGGGAGGCGAGAAGTCCCGTCTGTATCTGAGTGTCTTAATCCATGAGAAACCCAATTTATTGATTCTGGACGAGCCCACGAACCATCTGGATATTCCGATGCATGATGCTCTCTTGGAGGCACTTAAGAACTTTGATGGTAGCATCATCTTTGTATCGCACGATAGACATTTTATTCGAGAATTGGCGGATAGCTATTGGGTATTTTGCAGCAAGATTAGCGGCGGCAAGATCTCAAAGACCATCACTCAGACAGATGTCGGAATAGATGAGGCTATCGAAATGGCGTTCAGTGAACCGGAAGTCATCAAAGCAAAGGCTCCTGAGCGCGAAAAGAAACGCAAGGTAAACCCTTGGCATCTTGATCAAATCCACAAGAAGATTGAAGAGAAAAGCGAGCAGAAACAGAGCTCTGAATCCAGGATCTCACAGATTCATGAAATGCTCGCAGATTCGCTTACGTACAATGATAGCAGCAAGGTGAAAGCTCTTAATGATGAAGCGGCTAGGTTGCAAGGGATGATCTGCGAGATCAATCAACAGATCGAGAATCTTGAGAATGAATATCTGGAGCTGGCTTGTGAAGACTAAACGCATCGGATTCACCACATCCTTGCCCGTTGAAGTGCTTTATGCTGCAGGACTTGTGCCGATTGATCTTAACAACATCTTTCTCAGCCAGGATTCATCTGCCCATATTCATGATGCAGAACTTAAGGGATTCCCACGTAGCCTATGTTCTTGGATCAAAGGCAATTTCTCATCGGCTTTGTGCTCGGATCTTGATGAAGTGATTGGAATCGTTCAGGGAGATTGCTCAAATTCCGGTTCACTTCTAGAAATGATAAAGGAAGAAGGAATCCCTGTGTATCGCTTTTCATTTCCGCCTCAACGCGAATATGCTGCCCTTGACAAAGAGATATCGTCTCTTGAAGAGCATTATGGGGTGAGCCGCAAACAAAGTCAGGAAGCCAAAAAGTGGCTGGATTCCATCCGAGTTAAGCTTGTGGAGCTGGATAGATTGTGCTATTCTGAGCGTCGTGTGAGCGGGAAAGAGAACCATCTCTGGTTGGTGAATTCCTCGGACTTTCAGGGCGATCCCCAAAGATTTGAACGGGAGCTTAATGAGTTCTTGTATGAAGCCAAGCAGAGAGATGCTTTGCCCACCAATCTGCGGCTTGGATATCTGGGCGTGCCACCCATCTTCCGCGATCTCTATGATGTCATCAGCGATTTAGGCGGAGATGTAGTATTCAACGAGGTGCAGCGGCAGTTTTCGATGCCGCATCTCGTGGAGGACATTGTGGATCAATATCTTATTTACACATATCCATACAGCGTTATGGACAGGCTAAAAGATATCAGAGAGCAGATCAAGCTCCGCAGTTTAAACGGGATCATCAGCTATACTCAAGCCTTTTGCCATCTGCAGATAGATAACCTTCTTCTGAAGAAGCACATATCGCTACCCTTCTTAAATCTGGAAGGGGAGCTGCCGGAAAGGCTGGATTCCAGAACCGTCCTTCGTCTAGAAAGCTTTTTTGAGGTACATGCATGAAGATCGTCTTAGGAATGAGCGGAGGCGTCGACAGCACAATGTGTGCGTTGATGCTATTGGAACAAGGACATGAAGTCATAGGCGTGACTATGGCAAAGTGGAGCCCATCCAGCAAGGTGACATGCTCCGACAAGCGTGGATGTTTCGGTCCATCCGAGCCTCAAGCAGTAGCATCCGCGGTGAAACTGGCAAAAGAGCTGGGCATTGAGCATCATATCATCGATCTGGAGATGGAGTTTGCCGAGACCGTCCTTGATTATTACGTGCGGACATATATAGCTGGCAAGACGCCAAATCCCTGTGTGATATGCAATCGGCACATCAAGTTTGGGGCGATGCTCCAAAAGGCCAGGGCTTTGGGAGTCGATTATGATCGATTTGCCACCGGACATTATGCCCAGATCAGCCATGATGAGGCTAGTTCTCGTTGGCTTCTTAGGAAGGCAGTGGACTCCTCTAAAGATCAATCCTATTTCCTGTCCATGCTGTCTCAAGAGCAACTGGCTCAGACTCTTTTCCCTTTAGGCGGGATCAAGAAATCTCAGATCAGGCAGTTTGCCCAATCCAAGGGCTATGACTATCTGGTGAAAAAGAAGGAAAGCCAGGACTTCTTGGAAAGCAACGACAATAGCTCTCTTTTCGCTGATTACTCTATCGAGCCGGGAGACTTCGTTGATCAAGACCTGAAAGTCCTTGGTCGTCATCGGGGGCTGATTCACTATACGATAGGGCAGAGGAAAGGTCTCGGGCTTGCCGGATTTTCTGAAGCACAATATGTCATTGGTCTGGACGAGAAGACCAATCGGGTGATCATCGGTCCTGAATCTGCTCTCTATAGCGATTCTCTGTGGGCTGTGGGGCTTAACTGGATATCCATATCAGAGCCTGAATCCACTCTTGATTGCACAGCCAAGATTCGTCTTGCCGGCAATCCAAATCCCTGCACAATCCAGAAGATGGGAGACTGCTCTTATTACGTCAAGTTCAGAAAGCCCATCTCAGCCATCACACCCGGGCAAGTGATCGCTTTCTATCATGATGACTTGGTCTTGGGAGCCGGCTTTATCGTGTGATGCACTACTCCCATTCGATCGTGGCTGGTGGTTTGGACGATATGTCATAGACGACTCTGGAGATTCCCTTGACTTCGTTGCAGATGCGACTTGAGACGTGCTGTAGGAAATCAAAGGGAAACTTTGTGACCTCCGCCGTCATGCCATCAACGCTATTTACCGCCCGCAAAGCACAGACTTGTTCATAGGTGCGTTCATCTCCCATGACTCCGACGCTTTGGATCGGAAGCAGCACGGCAAATGCTTGCCATGTTTCATGATACAGATTCCACTTCCAGAGCTCGCTAATGAAGATCTCATCCGCTTTTTGCAGGAGTCTCACTTTGTCTTTGTCGACCGCTCCAAGGATTCTCACCGCCAGCCCGGGTCCCGGGAAGGGATGACGATAGACCAATTCCTCAGGAAGATTCAGCGTGATGCCAACTTTGCGAACTTCGTCTTTGAAGAGCTCGCGTAATGGTTCGATCAGCTTCATCTTCATCTTTTCGGGCAGACCACCGACATTGTGATGGCTCTTTATCGTCACTGATGGTCCGGCAAAAGACACGCTCTCAATCACATCCGGGTATAAAGTGCCTTGTGCCAGAAAGCTCGCATCAGGATATTTAGCGGCTTCATTCTCAAAGACTTCAATGAAGGTTTTGCCGATGATCTTGCGTTTCTGTTCGGGATCGCTGACGCCTTCCATGCGTGAGAGAAACATCTCTGAGGCATCCACATAATCAATCTCTAAAGATGGGTAAGCACGGAACATTTCGCGCACGCGTCGTCCTTCTTCATGGCGCATCATCCCGGTGTCCACAAAGATTGGGATGAGCTGATTACCAATGGCTTGATGCAAAAGTGCCGCTGCCACAGAAGAATCCACTCCTCCGCTGAGGCCTAGGATCACTCTATCTTTGCCAACTACATTCCGGATCTGCGCAATGCTTTCTTGCACGAAAGATCCCGGGCTCCAATCCGGATTAAGCCGGGCAATGTTAAAGAGAAAATTCGCTAAGATCTGTTTGCCACAAAGGCTGTGATGCACTTCCGGATGAAACTGCAAGGCATAGATCGGTTGCGTTTGATGTCTAAAGGCTGCATGATCCGAATTCTGTGTAGCAGCAAGAATCTTGAGGCAGGGTGATAGGTCTCGCACCTTATCGGCATGGCTCATCCAGACCTGGGAGCCGTCCTGTATGTTCTCAAAGATAGGATCATCGACTCTGATCATGATATCAGCTTTGCCATATTCCCGTTTTTCCGCGGCTGCCACTTCTGCGTCGAAGTGTTCCGCGACCAGCTGCATTCCATAGCAGACACCCAAGATGGGGATATCCAAATCCCATATGCCGGGATGCGGCTTGGGGGCATTGCTGTGTCCGATCGAAAACGGGCTTCCCGAGAGCACGAGGGCTTTGGGCTGCATTTCCCGGATCTTACCTATCGGGTAGTTAAAGGGATGAATCTCGCTATAGACACCGGATTCACGGATTCTGCGAGCGATGAGCTGAGTGTATTGTGAGCCAAAATCTAGTATCAAGACTGTGTCGTGCATTTTTTATCCTCTCAAGAAGGGGTTATTTTGAATTTCCATGCCGATGGATGTCCGAGGTCCATGTCCCGGGAAGACGACCGTATCTTCAGGCAATACAAAGAGTTTATCTCTGATGGAATCGATGATCTTCTGGTGACTTCCACCGGGGAAGTCTGTGCGACCGATGCTCATCTCAAACAGTGTATCGCCAGAGATCAAGAGCTTGTCCACCAATAGGCAGATACCTCCGGGAGTGTGTCCCGGCGTGTGGATCACTCGGATTTTATTTTCTCCCATCATGATGATGTCGTCGTCTTTAAGCAGCCTATCGGCGGGATAGCCGGGAAGAGGTGTGCCCATGAATTCGCTGAGATTCTTCTTGTTGTCAATCAGCATCTTAGCGTCATCCTCATGGATCATGATCGGGCAGTCGAAGGCAGCCTTAAAAAAGGGATTCCCGCCAATATGATCTCCATGCCCGTGCGTATTGACAATGGCTGTTATCTTGAGATTTCTTTCTTTAATGATATCGATGAGCTCTTGATTGGGAGCTGCGGGATCGATCAGAATTGCGTCATGAGTCACATCATTCCACAATAGCCAAGTGTTTGTCATAAAAGACGGCAGGAGATTGAAAGATTCGATTCTGAGCATGTTCTTCCCTCTAATTATCTTGTGATAGCCTAAGACCAATCATGGTCTCTGCATCTGCTTTATTTGCAAGCTGTTCTTTAGTGCTGCCGTCCGGCATGGTGATCTGAACGATTCCCGAAGCCGGGGCTTTACTGTGATAAAACCAAAAGAAATCAAGAGCCATAGACAGTATTTTGGACGAAGGGGAATCATTGGTGATCAATCCCAGTGGGCCGGTATAGTCCCGCGCCTTGAGCTTGATCAAGCCCTGTGAATTGCCATCAAGGATAGAGTTCTCCCGCTCATCTCTGCCGATGATCAGTTTGCTGGAGTCGTCTAGCCGAAAATGCCTACCAAACTTCAGAAGCTCTAGATTTTGGGCATCCATTTGATCCTTTTCCATGAGGTCACGCAGGCGGATTGTGTAATTCTTGTCCGTTAGCAGACAGCCTCCCGCGGGAGTGGGAAAATCTTTGATGCCAAGCTCTTCTGCCAGTTCCAACTGCCGATATCGTCCTCGCCCTGAGATGTCCAACATATCATCAATATTCACCCAGCCTTCTCGGATTGGGGTCGTGTCACGCAGGAGCTTCTGCGATAATGGGCGAATCAAAAGATCACGATATCCGCTGAGACGTCCTACTCGGTTCATAGCGTCTCGCCGTTGGCTCATGGGTCTTTGTCCCAAAACTTCACCGGAGATCAGGAAGTCTGCCCCGATATCGGTCATCATTTCTCCGGCAATCCGAAACATCAGAGCATGGCAATCAATGCAGGGATTGATCTGTTTGCCAAATCCACTAGTGGGATTTTTCATCATCTCAAGGTGTTCTTCTGATATGTCTCTGACGATGAGGTCGATTCCATTTGCAGCCGCGGATTCTAGGGCTCTGGCAGATGGCATATAGGGCGTGAGAAAGTACACCGGATGGATGGTGTATCCGGCTTTTTGCATCCATTTTACCGCCAAAAGGCTATCTAAGCCTCCGGAAAATAGAGCTATAGCTGCATGTGAGGATTTGTCTTTTGTCATCATTGAATCTAAGCTTTTTTATGGCTGCAATGTGTCAAGCCTTTTAGGTGCATTAAGACTTGAGATTGCCAAATTTTAAAAGAAGTGGAAGCTCATTTTCTTCATAAGGAATAGCCTTGGACAGAAAGTATGGACACATGGCGTCCAATCCGGCGGCGGGTCAATTGCGTGGGATGGGCGTGATAACAATGGACGCTCATGCGCTGAGGAGTCCATATCGTCACGCAAAAATCGGGGAACATTCAATTCTCAAAAAAGCTTATCTTCAGGAAAGTATAGTACTTTGGCTAGGGATAGAATACAAGTCACTGAAAGTGAATCTGAGTGTGCAAAACATTCATCACGATAGCGTGATAAGTATTCATGTAACAACATTTTTCTTGACTAAAACCAATTATGGTTCAACCTTGGTAACATATCCATAAAATAAATTCCCACATATAGATACTCTGTGCAGAAACCCAATGCGCAGAAATAATAAAAAAGAGGTAAATTATGGAATCCGTGAAGTATGGGACATATCTCAGAGCCTTCATCCTGGTGGTGTTGATTCTGGCTGTTTCAGTTTCTATGTTTGCTACGGATAATACTGGCAGTGAAGAGGTTAGTGCTGGCAGCGAAGAGAATGGTAAGAGAAGCATTGATTGGTTTACTTTGCTGGTCATGATTGGCTATTTGGGTGGAACCCTTCTTATCCTTCCTATTGTAATCTACACAAATCTAAACGAAGTAATCAAAACACCCATCACAGAAAGCTCAGGCACTCAGCCTTTTGGAGATATGAGCGTAGAAGAACGCAATCATCGCAGCTCCCTAGTAATCAAGAAAATCGAATCCAAACTGGATAGATTTGTGGATGATGAGGGCGATGAGAGAGTAATGATCAACCGCGGCTATCAGGCAAGATTTATCAAGAAAGCATTGGATTATATCAATACCAGACTTTGCCCTACAGATGAAGAGATCATCGAAAGTGTTCAAGCGCACTCAGATCACTATCTGGTGCGAACAAAGCGTGTGTTTGCAGGATCCAAGCTGATCATCTTCTGTAGTGCTGCTCTGGGAATATTGATCGCCTGGGGTGGTTTGTGGGGTTACTTCGCATTCCACGTATTGGGCTTGATCCTGTATTTCCTGGCAAGCAAAATCCCTACATATGGGATAGAGCGCGCGGCTAAGCGATTTAGTGGTGGAGGATTCTTTGGCGGTGTGTTTGCCGGACTCTTTGCTAGTGCAGCCACAAAGCATTATGTGAAGTATGGTGATGGACCATGGGAACGTGATGGAAGCTCCGAGCTTACCAATAGCCTTGGTATGTATGCCTTTATGGTCATAATAGCTCTTTTGATAGGATTGTTCACCGCTCTTTTGGGCGTGATAAACTTTCTATTTAACTATAGCACCAGCTTCTTGACTCCATTTGCCAAGGCAGATGATGCCTGGTTTGAAAAGAACATTGCCAACGAGATTGAACATGCTGCATAGATGAGATAGAAGTGATCCTATGATCCACTAGCTACTGAACATCTAGCGTTTATATGTGATATGGCAGGCTTTTTCGTCTATCTGATCAAAAGGCCTGCCAGTTTTGTGGGTTTGGGACATCATGACTATTGAAAATGCGAATCTCGACTATTGCAGACCATCCAAACAGATCTTGACAGATCCATGGCAGT
>Ga0334894_1002921_pt1 | contig 10749 bp, 3 predicted proteins | sample GraSluR3_MG_6_FD_207225 | JGI IMG/M metagenome (GOLD analysis project Ga0334894, IMG submission 207225) | Sludge microbial communities from methane-producing bioreactor in Wageningen University, Netherlands - Granular Sludge_12_05 R3 | ecosystem: Engineered > Bioreactor > Anaerobic > Unclassified... | reverse complement strand
GGATTCAGGATTCGAACTTACATTTGACGAGTTATACGCCTATTCTTCAGAAATTGATCAGCCTGCCGGCGGCTTAGGGCCATCCCTGCCCTCCTCCACCCTCCCACTTGCATATATCCCCTTGTTTGGTACGACCCTCATTATTCTGATTGCACAAAGAAAAAGCCCATTGGAATAAGCAACAACTTTAAATTACATTCTGATCAGGACCAGCAGCGTTATGATGCGCAGGTCTTTTTTAACGTTAATAACCCTGGAAAAACGCCTCTCCATTATTATTACTTCATTATTCCTTCCGCTTAATTTCACCTTTTATTAATGTTTCATTACAATTGAAGTTTCCGCATTGACAACTACGCCAACTAAGTGATAGTATAGATTAAGATAAATTAAGTGTTTGCGCTGGGTTGAGTCTTGTCTTAATTTGTTTTTTACTATCTTTCCCTGTTTTATCGGTGAGTTTTATTGAATAAAGGGTAAGGCGATTCGTTATGGATCGTTTACCAAGTACATTATTAATGTACTTAGATTTTCATCCAATCACAGTTAAGGTTATTCTAATCTGTGAGACCATACAAAAGTGAGGACCACCATGTTTGTTGTAAAAAATCACCAAAAGAGAATGAGTGTTCTTGCCCTGTTTGGGTTGTTCATGATTCTCTCGATGCTGTTGACTTCTGTTGTAAATGCCCAAACAATGGGCGATCAACAGGTCACTGAAGAGATCATCCTTGCCAGCCCAGATTTTGTGGATTCAACAGGGAATGGCGGCGAAGAGGATGGCGGTGTACCCACTGCCACGCCAACGCCTGAAGAAATTCTCGATGAAACTGACTTCGGTGAGGAAGACCCTGGTCTGGGAAACCCTGATGAAGGAGAACCCGGAGAGGAAGATCCCGGTGAGGAAGATCCCGGTGATGAAGATTCTGGTCTGGGAAACCCTGATGAAGGAGAACCCGGCGAAGAGTTCCCTGGTGAGGAAGACCTCGATGAGGGAGACCCTGAACCATCAGATACGTCAACGCCACAACCGGAAGATAATAGCGAACTCGCACCTCTTATGTTCCTTGGTATTGAGACTGAAGAAGGCCCGAGGACTTTCTATTATCCAGATATCCGTGTGTCAATCACCAATAGCGGTGATGCTTGTGGCCCCAATTTGACCCTGACCATTTCGGTCGAGAATAAAGAAAGTTATTCAGTCAATAACGTCTCAGTCACTGTATCTATCGTATCTGGTGGTAATTACATAAGTCACCCATCTTTTCCTTTAACTATCACTTTTGACACAATTTCTAAAAAGAGTACAGAAAGCGAATCAATTTCACTTACCACAAATGTTGACTGGGAAAATGCACCACATAATTCCCAAATTAAGATTAAAGCTTATATTGACCAACCCATACCAAATAAATCCCAATTTAGATCAAACACCACAACAATCAAAAAGCCCAATAACTGCACGACGATTACCTGTCCAAATACCGGAAATGGATGGATTAAAGTCGATTCAATTAACGCTTTATCCTACATGTATACTGCCCCTGACGGAAAACTTGTTGAAAGTGTTTGCTACAAAGCAGGTACAACCAAGATCGAATACGATGTCTCTCCACCGGAATCCCCTCATACCGTCAATTCAACTGTATTGAATCCTGTGGGGAACAATTATCAAAATATCAGCCATGCAAGTTTTAAATTAGTTGATGTGCCAGTCAAGATTGACCCTCCCATTGATGTTGCTCAAAACTGTGTATGGAATGGGAGTTCGGACATTTCCGTCACATTCACCATGGAGGGTGTTGCTTCACTCACCTGGGCTAGCGGCTCAACATATACCCCCAGCAGCCCGGAATGGTCCGGTAACACATTGATCCTGAGCAACCTGACACCCGGTACATATGATTTCTCATATATCGGTGCCGATGGATACAATGATGGCAGTGTGTCTGCTCTGCTTCTCGTTGGCTGTGAACCGGCATCCTTTGATATCGATCAATCCTGTCAATGGGTTGATTCATCCTCAAAAGTGGATGTGACTTTCTCAAACCTGGTCGGAATTACATCAATCACCTGGGATGGGATCGAATATACCGAATTTGTTACGGGATCGCTAATCCTGGAAAACCAGACCTTGGGGTCCCATAATTACTCCTGGACAGTGCAAAGTGGCTATACGGGCAGCGGTTCTGACAGCATCCTTCTTATTGGATGCGAACCTCTGGATCTGATCCTGTCAGAAACCTGTCTGGTGAATGGTAATCATCAATGGACGGTGACAAATCCCAACCCGGATCCAATTATCTTCAATTGGTACACAGACGAAACGCCGCCCCTCCAATCCGGTGGGCCGTTGACAGTCCCTGGCAAGATTGGAGACACAAACGGAACCGTGACTTTTACATCGGATCCCTCCATGCACACGATGAATGTCGAATATGCTTATCCTGAGGCGGGCCTTAGCAACGTTGTCATCTCCCTGACGACCGAATCAGAATGTGCAATGCCTCATAACACTCTCCAAATCGAGCCGGTTTGTAGTTTCCCAACAGATTTGGTCAGGACATGGAAGATCATCAATAATAACAGCTATCCAGTGAACTACTGGATCACGAAAAACTACTACCAGGCTGAATACAACCTCATTGCTCCTCCTGGAGTGTCCTACATTCAGACTGGCCTTTCAACATGGATTGTTAATGTGTTCGAAGGGTATAGCTGGGTTGCGTCAGCCATGAGCACCGGGCCTTGTTACATTGATCTCACTTTAGACTATAGTTGTCTGGATAACGGAGATCACTTATGGACAGTTTCCAATCCAAATGCGGCCGAAATTGAATTTCAATGGAAGAACAACCATGGATCTTACAGTGACTGGATAAGTCTTACTGGAAATTCGTCGACAACGATCACAATTGCGGATTCCAGCATCCAAACGATGTATATCAACTACCGAATCGCACTGGGTGGCGGCAAATATCTAACAGGCTCCACCTTCAAATTTGCTTTCCAATGCGACACCTTCAATCCGCCCACCATCGACGTTGAATGTGTGATGAAGCACGGGGTGATGAAGCATAAATGGACCATACATAATCCCAACAATTTCAGTATCTGGTACAAATGGTCGTCGACATCAGGCGAATCCGATGATGCTTTCAAAATGCTCTTGGCAAACAGCTATTGCCATGATTGCGATACAGGTACTTTCTACACAGACTTTTCTGCGCAAACGCTAACCGTATATTACAAGAAGTTCGCTGGAGAAGTGAAATCCTTTACAGTTAATGCAGAAGCATGCGATCTGGTTGATCTCGATATCGAGATTACCGGTGGCGGGGAAAGCTGTGAAGATTTTGATTTCAACATTCGAGTGACCAACACAGCTGCCCATCTTACCGCCACCAATGTTGATGTAACAATTTCGGTTACAGACGGCGCAGTTTATATTGACGGATTTGCAGGCAATCCTCTGGCCACTCAATCAATCGGCAATCTTGGCCCCGGTCAATTTGTTGATATCCCCTTGTCCATTGATACAATAAATAGTTTGTGGATGCCTGCCGCAGCCGGGACAACCATTGAATTTGAAGTGGCTGCCGCTTCCGATCAGGACAACAGTTCAAAATCAGGATCAGCGGTCCATCCCGGAAGCTGTGCACTAAATCCTGAGATTGACTACCAGTGCCGTGAATTTGACAACAGCCACATTTGGTTTGTAAATAACCCGAATCCATTCCCGATTGAGATAAAATGGAAAATTGATGATAGCGAGTATACGGGTTCCTGGCTTGAAATTCCAGCTGGCGCTGAAGTTGATTTAGACCCCACATCCAGCGTATTGCAGACAATGACTCTCAAATACCGTTATGGGAGTAATCCTGAAATTGTAATGGATCCCCAAATCGCTGAAGAATGCAAGACCTCCGGATTGGAACTGTCATTTGTCTGCGGTTATCCATCTGACACTGAACTATACTGGCAGGTTGATAATCCATTCGATTTCGATGTTGATATCACCTGGGAAGTACTGGTATCGGGCGAAAACGGATCAGCGTCTGTCCCTGCGAATGGAAATACAGTCTTCACCACAGGCTTGAATGCTGATACAGTCACCCTGTCTGTCAATGGCAACGAAGTTGATCAGGCAAACAGCGGTGATGCCTGCTTGTTTGACCTTGAGTTGACCTACCGATGCCTTTACAACGGAACCCATCTATGGACCGTGACGAACAATAACAAAGACGAGGTTACCTTCAACTGGTACAAAAATGGGGTTGCGGGCGGAACCGGGATTGGCGTCAAAGCTGAAAGAACTGCGACCTTTACCACAAACAATGGCGAACATACCGTCCGGATTGAACATGAGGATGATATATTCGGTACGAAGGTTGTAGAATCCTTGGCTGAAGCCTGTAAGGTTGTTGAGGAACCAGAAACCCCCACCTCATACTCATCCATATTAAAACAACCCGAAATTGGTGTATGTCAGGAATGGTTGATTTTCCACACCTATCGTGAAGGCAGCCTTGAGATTTTCCGTCTGGATGGCATTGAAGGTGTGGGTGATTACCAACTGTTCAATTTATCAAAGAGCGTGGCAATTGACACCCGGCCGAGCCGTTCATTTGACGACGCCTGGGTAGCCTTCCAGAGTAAACGTGACGGCAACTACGAGATTTACTACACGGACAGTGCCGGCAATGAGCAAATCCGCTTGACGGATAATCCCGCTGATGACATCAATCCCGTCTTCCGGTCCAACAATACCGATATTGTCTTCCAAAGCGACCGTAACGGTAACTGGGATTTGTTCATGGTGAATCGAATCACCGGCCTGGAAATCCAATTGACGGATCATGAGTCAGATGAGATCAACCCATTCTTCGCCCAGAATTCAAACCTGTTGGTCTATGAAAGCAACCGAAACGATAAGTGGGATGTCTTCATCCTGAACATTGCAACAGGTGTTGAATATCAGGTAACCAATGGCGAAGAAGATGAAATCTATCCCGCCCTCTCACCTAACGGTCAAAAGATTGCTTACCTGTCCCAAGTGGACGGTATCTGGCAGTTGTTCGTGATTGGCATTGATGGCACGAATAAATTCCAAATGACAAATGCTGATGGCGACTCTTTCAATCCTTCATGGTCCCCTGATAGCACAAGGCTCGCCTATCAATCTGAACGTGAGGGCAACCTCGACATCTATTCCTATGATCTGAGAAATGGCACTGAATACCAAGTTACCAATAATGAAGGTAAGGATTACGGTCCGACTTGGGACTGTGCCGGCATGAACCTCTCTTACACAACGCAGCTTAATGGTAGTGCTTCGGATATCTATGCCATCTTCTGGCAAGGTGGTGATCCCAGCTTCCTGACCAATCATCCTGGAACGGATAAATGGTCAGTCTGGTCACCAACCATGGAAATGGCATCCCGGAGCAAATAATTTTTCAATAGTCCTCACTATTGGTCATCGGGGGTGGGTTGTAAGTTACCCACCCTCGATTATTCTTTAATCCACACGCTAATATCCTTTCCATATGTTAAATTTCCTGTTTCACAATTTCTCTCAAATCATATTTTCAATTTAGGACAATTCTGGTATCTTTATTCCTGATACAATTTCCGGAGTAATGTAGGCATGAACGTAAGGGAAATGCAAAACTACGATGACGATAAGTCAGACTCGCTATAAATCGCTAATCCTGCTGGCGAAGCAAAAACTCAGAGAAGGAAATCGCAGAACGGCCAAAGAAATCGCTCATTATGCGGTTGTGCATTATCCCAATGGGTTTGAAGGGTGGTTAATCCTTGGTGGGTTATCAGCCCCTGAAAATCGATTGATATATTTGTCTCACGCAAGAGATATTGCACCGAGGAACCCCCTTGTCATCAACGCCATGGCATGGGCTTCAACTCAATCACCATCCCAATCATTGCCCCCTCGTCAAAAAGCATCTCCTATTGAGTTTACGCAGCCGGTCAGGGGGATACCTTCGATTCCCTCTGATGTCGTAGCCGAGAATAGATATCGAGTATGGGTTGGTGCTGGCCTGTTTATTGTTCTCCTAACTGTTCTTTTCTTCGGAATGGGTCTCTTAGGGAATTACCCGAATCTCACTAACAGGAATTTCAGCATGTTGAATCCGGCATCCTTTATCAAGCCTTCTCAGACATTTGCACCAGACCTGTATACCGGGCAGGACAATCCTTTAGATGAGACTGAAGGTCACTCCCTTGTAACACCTGGGCCGACAATACAACCAACCCCCACACCGACCCCAACGATCATCCCGGATCTATATGGCTGTTCGATGGAGATTTCTTTCAGTTCGGGACCATTAGAAGGCGAAGGGACAAATTTCACCATGCTCGCCAAATCATATTTTTATGATAAGGGTGATAAATTTGATATCGGAAAAAATACCGGCATTTTCTATGATGACTTGGGGTATGTCATTCTCCATTCAGGTTATCAGGATGGAAACCTTTTGTCGCCATTGGAAATTGAGTTCCTGAGAAAATTTCTTGAACTTTGGGGAAATAGTGGAACCGCATATATTGACGATAAGATTCAAGAGCTGAAGGGATCTGAGGTGATTTGGCGCTGTGATAACCGCCAGGTTATGACAACGATTGTTGAAGATGTCATCCGCTTGTCGCACGAGGCATCCAACCAATTATGGCTGGAACCTTTCAGCATGTTTCAGCTTATTGACGATCGACCAGGAATCGCTTCTGAATGGGTTGGAGAACTGGACTATTCAGATGAAAAATCAATTTACCTTGGGTTTTGCGGTTGGGGGCCACCTGAAGTTTTATCCGGCAGAAGTGTCTATTACCGCTACCTTGTCAGATTTAGTATTGTCAATTGATTCCTGATTTTGTAACCAATAATTTTATCATTCCGATCATTATTATCACAGTTTTGTCTTCTCCTTAGCTTTTTCATTAGGTAGCAACCTGGGGGCTACGGTCAATATACCAAAGAAATAAACCTCTCCCGTGTTTTTGCAAGCTGGCCTATATCTCACCCAAATTTTATCCTATTAGTACCAATCCTCCGCTTAATTTTTTATCAGATTCCCAATAAAGCCAGATTAATTATTATTCAATAAATAATTTGCGATATTTAATTATTAATTTAATTGTTACACATTTGTAATTAATCCTTATTTACAAATCGGAGAGTTCTGGTAATATTAGCTTAAGATTAATTTCGTGAGGACTATTCTGAAAATCATAATAAGAATCATGCATATCAAGTTAATGATTTATTTATTTTCAAGTATTAGTCATTCACCCCATCGTATCAAAAAAAATTACTTCTTATCCGGGTCCTCACAATTTAGGTCGTTATGCAGAGGAGCATAAAATGAAAAAAAGCATCTTCATAATAACTATGATTGCCGCCATACTCATCCCTCTTGCGGTGGTTTATGGCAGTGAGTATGGCAATTCACCAAAATCGGAATGTGCCGGTTTCGATTACTGGCGCAAATTTGATCAGAATGGAAGTGTTGAAGAGCAAAGTACCGAATTAAACCCGATCAGCGTCACTCTGACATCGCAGAACAATGACGGTGAATTCACCAGTTTTGATTGGAGTTCAACAACCGGCATCTGGAAAATCGTGGTGAAATCAGGAAATGATGGCACCAATCAATACGAATATAATTCACCTTTCCCAACCAATGGTCCCGGCTCCACAAATGAAGAAAAGGAGATCAGTCATCTCACTTTCTGCTGGAACGAACCAGAGCCTGAGCCTACACCAGAACCCACACCCGATCCCATATCTGCAATCACCCTGACAAAAACAGCAAATCCATCAACATTTTCTGCTGAGGGTGATGTGATAGATTACAGCTATGTCATCACAAACACTGGAAACACGCTCCTGTACCCGCCTTACACCGTTTCTGATGACAGGATCTCTGTATCCTGTCCATCAACACCCGAAAGCCTTGCATCTGGGGCTACCATCTCATGTATGGCAGCATACACAATTACGCTTGAGGACATGAATGCCGGCAGTGTCACCAATGTGGCCGTTGCTGCGGTTCAGAATGAACAAGGTCAACATGTCACCTCTAATCAAGCTGATGCAACAGTCACATTAGACCAGGTCAAAGCTCTTGGTCTAATAAAAACAGCTTCACCTGATACCTTCAGCTCCATGGGTGAAAGCATCACTTACAGCTACCAACTGACAAACAATGGCAACAGCACACTAGCAGGCCCGTTCAGCGTGATCGATGATAAGGTGACCGTCTTCTGCCCTGAAGATCCGGACATCTTGAATCCATCTGAAAGCCTGATCTGCACAGCTGCCCATGTCATATCCCAAGCAGATCTGATCGCAGGAAGCGTTACGAATATCGCCAGAGGTTATGCAGAGGGTGGAAGTGTTGCTTCAAATACCGACACAGAAACAATTGAAGGCCCAAAAACAGAACCCTCCATCAGACTTGATAAGGAAGTGACTGCCGTGAATGGTAATCCAGCGCTGAGCTTCTTTACCCAGGTTGGAGATGTGATTTCTTATTCTTTCACGATCACAAATACCGGCAATGTAGCGCTTAACAATATACTGATCTCAGATCCCTCAGCCGTAATCGCTGGCAGCCCGATCGAAAGCCTTTCACCCGGGGAAACTGACAACACAAGCTTCACTGCAATCTATACAATCACCCAAACCGATCTGGAGACAAGATCATTAACAAACACTGCTTCAGTGACCGGTCTGGCACCAGACGGTTCAACTGTATCAGATGATGATTCTGCAGCTATCGAATGGCGTCAGGAAACAGGGTCCATCCAGCTTATCAAAGAAGTCGCGGCTGTAAATGACGTTCTCGGTGAAGAAAAATTCAGCCTGGTCGGTGACAAAATCACCTACGCTTTCACCGTGACAAATACTGGAGATGTGACTCTTTTCGATGTCATTATTACGGATCCCAGCGCTGAAATACAAGGTGGTCCAATCGCCAATCTTGCGCCAGGTGAGAGTGACAGCACGACCTTCACTGCAACTTATTACATCACGCAGAATGACCTCAACCTGGGCTCATTTACAAATACAGCAATCGTTGCTGGGACCTCGCCTGCCGGAGAAATGGTCACTGACGAAGCTAACGCAGTGATTGAGAAAGATCCAAGACAGCTTTATTAATAAAATCAGATGTAGCGAGACAAATTACTGCATCTTTTCTTTACGTGACCAGTGTATTGGTCTGAGGAGAAAATCATGAAATCAAAAACCAGATTAATCATTTCGATAATTGTGATCATGGTAACCCTGGGAGTTGGTCTCAGGTCAGTTGTTATTGCTGAGACTCCCACATACGAACTTGCTTCTTCGTCAGGTGTCTGGTCCTCTGTGGTTGGTGGTGGCAGTACTGTCACGGGCGAAGGAACCAGTGAGATCCGCTGGGGCAATCCAACCACAGGAGGCCAAAAGAGCGGCCTTCGTTTTGATGGGGTGTCCTCACAGACTTTCAGTGAAGGTGAAACTTTCACTCTTGGAACACTCACCCATATGAACTGGCCTGTTTATGAACCTGCGGCAACAGGGGCTACCTTACATATTACGTTGAATTTCAACATCCCTGATATCACACCAAACCCTCAGTTCAGTTTCAACCTTGAAGTCGATGAAACACCAAATACAAGTGATGAGTCACAATGTGATCCTTGGCACACACCAGGCAAACCTCCCTGTGACGATATGATTATTTTTCCAAACTATTTTGGTGAGGAGACTTTCAAAATTGGTGACAAACTTTATACCTTGAGGATTGAAGGGTTCGTCAATTCAGCTGGTCAAACAATAGCTGAATTCATCACCCATGAACGTGAAGACAATGAGGTTTTCCTCATTGGTTCGCTATCCTCCGTCCTGGTTGCAGAACCCGATATCACAATCACAAAGAAAACGAATAATATGGATGTCGAGTCCGCCCCAGGACCGTACCTATATGTCGGTGAGCCTGTGACCTGGCAGTATATTGTCCAAAACACCGGTAACGTTGACCTGACTGAAATTACCGTGGTTGACGTTCCGGAAGGGTCGGTGTCCTGCCCTGAAACGACCCTCGCTGCCGGCGAACTGATGACATGTGCGCTATCCGGCACTGTATCCGCCGGGCAATACACCAATACCGCCACAGTTACCGGGTACCCGTCAGGAGGCGATCCTGTCACGGATTCAGATACCAGTTATCACTTCGGGGTTGATCCGAGTATTACCCTTGAGAAAACGGCCGATCCCGTGGCCTTCACTGCTGTTAATCAAACAATCACTTATACATTTGCTGTTGAAAATACCGGAGATTCAACACTGACGGACATCAAAATAACTGACCCGCTGACCGGAACCACGAATTTACCTGTGACACCCTCAACCTTAGCACCAGGAGAAATCGGAACAGCCACAGCCACGTATTCAACAACCCAGGCTGACTTCGATTCTGGCCAGGTCGTGAATACAGCTATCGCCACCGCAAAAGATTTAAATAGCAACCCGGTTGAGGATGAGGATGATGCAATTGTGGAAGGCCCAAAAACAGGGGCGTCAATCAATCTGGTCAAGGAAGTCGCGGCCGTCAATAATGACCCCCTGATCAATGAATTCAGCCAGATTGGTGATCTTATCTCATACACATTTTCAGTAACGAATGACGGCCCATTTACTTTGACGAATGTCACGCTCACAGACCCAGATGTATCTGTCAGCGG
>Ga0334894_1002910_pt1 | contig 10766 bp, 9 predicted proteins | sample GraSluR3_MG_6_FD_207225 | JGI IMG/M metagenome (GOLD analysis project Ga0334894, IMG submission 207225) | Sludge microbial communities from methane-producing bioreactor in Wageningen University, Netherlands - Granular Sludge_12_05 R3 | ecosystem: Engineered > Bioreactor > Anaerobic > Unclassified... | reverse complement strand
CGATTGAGATTTGCGCGAGGGTTTTCCGTTGTGAACTGCCTGTTCACCTTGCATTCTTGTTGTTTCTGTGACTTTCCCGGGCAGACTCCTCTTTTCTGATTCTGCCGATACTCTCGAGCCTGCGGTTGAGGCATTGTCCTATCACGGTCTGTTCTATCTCAGCCATGTTAACCCGGAAAAATCAATGCGTCGTGAGAACGCATCGTTCCCAGCGGATGCTAATCCCGCCCAGCAACTACCGCGTAAGCCGGAAGCACTTGATGGGGTACATGAAGGTAAAGAATCCGGACTATATCACTCCATGACGGCTCTGTAGAGAGTCAGCGATCAGACAGGCTGAGGATCAGCGTGAGAAGGGTACTGGTGTCCTACGCCTGCGAGTACCCCTGGTCCGGGGAGTTCGCCCGGATCCATTCCAATCTGCAGCATATCCACTGAGAACTGACTAAACTTCCTCCGAACGGAATGCTTCTCGGAAGCAGGGGCCGAGGTCTGTTCAGAAGAGGGCCGGGAACGGAAATCCAAGTCCGCTCCCGGCCCATCAGTTGAAAGAATCCACGGAAACAGGGCCGAACACTTGGTCATAACCTTCAGAAACCCGGAAAACCAACGTCTTCAAAGGGCTGGTGAGAAGTGGGAGTTAAGACCAGCGAAAAGTCCAGGTTGTGGCAAGCAGCAAGGACACGATAGGGTCTTTCTGTGGTCCTCATTGGCACGGTGCTCACACATCAATAGCCGATTTAATCGATATGATACTATGCATAATTTTAGCGAACATGAAACATATGAAGAATACTTGAAAAAGCCGGCAAGAACGCCGTACTTACAGGAGGAGGAGATAGCGAATTTGCAGGTAAGCGGCAAACAAGAGACAGCTACGATAGCTCTGAGAAAGGATGTATGATGCATCTGGAAGCACTTGATAGATCATCCTTGAAGATTTCCCAGTTCACACATCTCTTCGCCACTGACTATGGTGTTGCACTATACAATGGCTATACGGGCGCACTTGCCAAACTTGATCAAGAAAACGTTGAGCCGATTAAGCAATTTCTTGCTGGCCATATCTCACTAGAGAATCTCTCTGATAAAGTCATTGAACAGCTGCAGTACGGTGGTTTCATAATCGCTGATTGGTTCGATGAACGTCGAGTGATGGCAATGAGATTTGCATTACAGAACTATCAGCTTAGTTGGTTTGCCTGCACAATTGTTGTTACGGAAGAATGCAATTTTGCTTGCCCGTACTGCTATCAAACTGGAAGCGTAAAACAACAAGCAATCAGTAAATGCACTGCAGACAAGTATCTTAGTTATATAGAAACATTAAAGGGTAACAACATTAGTAGATTCACTATGTCTTTGTATGGAGGTGAACCTCTTCTTTACCCTGACATGTGTAGATACATATGCACAGAACAGAATAAAATTATAAATAATACCAATAATATCGTTAGAAATATGATTGTAACAAATGGATACTTGCTCGACGAGAATATCGGGTGGATGACTGAATGTGGGATCAGCAAAGTTCAAGTCACGGTAGACGGAACAGCAAAGGTACACAACAGTAGAAGACCATTAAAGCATAGTAAGAAAGGAACATATGAACGAATCGTGTCAAACTGCAAAACTGCCGCGGATGCAGGCATGAAGATAGTTGTTAGAGTTAATGTAGAAAAGGATGTAACAAAACAACTGAATGATGAAAGACTGGTACATAAGAACATTACGGTCTACTACGAACCTACGCGATATGATCATTGCGGCAATCTGGAGAAGTACTACGAAAACCAGGACTTTATGTATTTAAGTCTTCAGAATGCGAGCAATGCACATCTATCCGCCGAGTACATGCGGCACAGAGTCGGTGGCTGCTTGGCTTCGGCGTTCAACTCATTCGTACTGCTGCCAGATGGAAGTGTCGTAAAGTGTTGGGATGAAGTAGGATGTAAAAAGAGGCGGAGTATATCTATTCATGAGCCTGACTTTCTTGTCAAAGTGAATCATGACTGGATTAGTTGGAATCCATACATGGGATCAAGTAAATGCTATGAATGCAAACTGTTACCGAATTGCGGTGGAGGATGCGCTTATCGGGCGATAAACATGCCTGATGCTTACTGCCAGATTAGTATTAACACACTGCGCCATTTGGTTACAAATAGAATGAAAGAATATAAAACTGCAGAATGGTCAAATAGCGTGAACACAGCGTGCGGCGAGTAACAATAAACAAAGTAATGCTGATTAGGCCATTAACTGTAAAGGAGGTTCATGATGGTTCTCATCCGCAGCCCGGATGAAACGGAAGTTTAATGAGAAAGAGCGCAAATGGGCATGTCTATGCGATAATCTGAAAAGTGTATGAGTATCACACGATGGAGCAGCAAACCTAGGGAGAAAGAGGAATGGAGTTCGTATCACAGCCAGACAACCATAGCCTTGTTTCTACTCCAGTATGCAAGTGGATATGCGTCTGCCAAGGAACGCTGTGCATTATCTACAAACCTGACCCTGATTAGAAGGGAAGAAGATGGAATTCATCGAAGTACCCTGCGTGCAGGATGCAGCAGAAGTATCTGACTGCAAGTGGGTCTGTATCTGCCAGGAAACATTATGTCTAATATTTGGCACGTAGGATGCCAAATAACGAAGCTGTGCTCTTCACTAGCTTGAAATGAGGCTATAAGATGCAATTCATAACCCCTCCCCAGAACCTTTCCGAGACAGCAATCAGCCAATGCAAATGGGGTCCATTATGCATTTGTGATGGCGGTGGAACATTCTGCATAATCTTCGGCGACTAGTAGAACAGCCAATAGAGGTAGTATGGTGCCGATGTTCACATATGATATGTGTGTGAGCATCGGTACCATTGAGAATGCGGGAAGTAGGAAGGAAGAACAAAGATGTATTTGCAAAGAAGTACCATCATGGCAGTGCCAATTGCATGCGCAATAATCTGTGGATGTGGAGCTGCAAACAGTGAAAGCAACATATCAAAATATAGCTATGTATCACTTGATACATTGTACATAGTTGATACCCTTCAAACATTTTGCGAAGACCCGATTCTTGATGTTAGCTCAGTGTGCTTTGATGGAGAAGGAAGCATCTATTACCTGGATAGATTCTATTGTAGAATCGAGAAGTTCAACCCCGAGGGTAACCATGTTCGCTCAATTAGTCGGCGAGGTCATGGACCAGGAGAGATATCGGTACCGACTGGATTCACTATCCTGAACGATGATCGATTGATGGTTGTTGACAATGCTTCAATGCGGTGCCTTTTCTTTTCGCCACAAGGGGATTTCTTGGGTTCTTCCATTTCATGGGGATCTTCCGTACCTAACGATATTCACGCTATTGGAGACAGTTCTTTTGTCGGGACAGTGTTTAGTATTGAACAAGTCGAGCAAGGCGTTTTAATAGCATGCAATGTATCGCTATTCACGGCATCATCTGAACCCGATGTTACCTATTACAGAAGAGAGTGGTGTTGGTCACCTGAAAGCTCGCACATTATGTATGAAGAATATGAAAGAATAATATACACAGCTGACTCAAATTACAACTTTTATCTTGTTCCCGATGCAGGAAACTATGTAATCCAAATGTATGATGTTTACGGCAATATAAAGGGAACAATAGAGAGGTCAGATTTAACTCGTGTCGAAAAACCGGAGGATGTTATCGACTTAGAGAAAGAAGCGTTTGAAAGACGCGCATCGCAGGATCAGGCCTATGCTGGTGGCTATGAACCTGATCCCCATTACGCGCTGATTCGGGGACTGGGAGTTGCTGATGATGGACTACTTTGGGTGTGCAGAGGAGACATGTACCCGACCGTTGTCTTCGACATCTGGGATCACACTGGAGAGATAGTGAAGACAGTGTACATCGATCCGTCACTACCGGTTGTATTTGAGAGTTGCACGGTGGGAACAGGTGGCATTGTCGGATACATCCAGAACAGCAATGGCACTTTAACGCTGTATTTGCTTGGAGCAGCAACTGAGGAATGAAAAGCGATTCAAGCATGAAGATAGCAGAAGAAAGGATGACGGTAAAACGAGCAAATGAAAAGGAAGGGAAGGCACTTCTTTCAAGAACACTAGCGTTCATGTTTCGGTATTGGCCTGCCTTAGCCCTAACATTCCTGATTACAGTCGTTGTGAGTACTCTAGCTATCGCGCGTCCATGGATTCAGAAACTTCTAATCGACAATATCACCTTGGGTGGTTCAACTGATAGCCTCCTCAAAGTTGTAGGTCTGCTTCTTGGTGTCGCAGTACTACAGGTTGCCTGTCGGATTGCCCAGAGGTTCCTGTTTGCCAGGATTCAAGAGAGCACAGCCAGAGATTTGCGTGAGACTATAGCCGACTGGCTGTTTTCCCTTAAGATGCCTTGCCTTAAGGGAAAGGACACTGGCAGCATTATTTCTACTGTGCTTCAGGATGTTGAAAAAATGAGTGACTTGTATGGACCCGTGATCATTGGTCTTGCTTCGGACATGCTTCAGTTTATCGCAATAATATGCATTATGCTTTATATTAGTATTGAACTAACGGCACTTACAATTCCACTATATGTATTGATGATGTATATAATGAAAGACGCCACAAAACCCATTCAGAAGGCATCAAGTTTTGTTCAAGACGCAAAGGCAAAGGTCTCGTCCAGCCTTAAAGAGTTTTGGTCATCTCTTCCCGAGACCAGGAGTTTGAACGGGAAAGAATACGTGATGGGTGCCCTTAGCAACTCCTTCAACTGCTTGAAAAGCAAAGAGATTCACATGGAGACTATTCAAGCTTTTTTTCAGTCCGTTGACTTGTTTGTCTGGATGATTGCTGCTGCAATGCTCTGGGTTGGGGGAAAGCGCGTTATATCCGGCACTATGACGATGGGCGACTTGATCGCGTTCTGGGGTTACATGGCATTGATCTTAGGCCCTATCAACCATTTCATAAACTCACTTGGGATTGGTCGCGCCAGCCTCGGTGCTGCTGAGAGGGTTTTCTCGATTCTGGATGAAGGAGAACCAGAAGAGATAGATAACGACAATATGGTAGAATTTCCTCGCGACTATTCTTCCTTAACTTTTGACAATGTAACTTTTCGCTATGAGGATGCAGAGGATCTTCTCGCGGCCTTTCACTGCACAGTCAAAAGGGGAGAAAAAGTTGCTTTGATGGGAAAGAGCGGCTCAGGGAAAACAACAATCGCTTCTTTGCTGATTAGTTTGTTCACTACCGTGGAAGGACAGATTCTCATCGGCGATACGCCAATTGAACGCATAGGACTTCGCTCTCTGCGAGAGAACATTGGCTTAGTTTTTCAGAACCCACACATGTTTGTCGGTACGATTGAGGAAAACATAAGTATAGCGAAGCCTGGAGCATCACTATTCCAAGTTGAGCATGCTGCAGCTAAAGCGGAAGTTCTCGAATTCACTGACACTCTTGCAGAAGGCCTTCAAACAAGAATTGGCGATGGAGGGAGGGAGTTATCTGGAGGGCAGAAACAGAGAATAGCTTTGGCAAGGCTATTCCTGAAGCACCCCTCGATTGCGATTATTGACGAATCAACATCAGCCCTTGATACTGTGCTTGAGCAAAGGATCATAAAAAATCTTCTCAATGAACTCATTGATACAACAGTAATTGCAATATCACACAAGGAATCACTGGTTCGGTTGTTTGACAGGGTTATCAGACTCTAGTACCTACTTACATAAGTCTGCATAACTCCTCTTGAGTGTGACCTGATGCACCTTTTCCTTCGTCCACTGGAAGGGGTTGCAGTCCTCGCTGTAGGACGCAATGAAGCGGTCAATCGCGTTGCGAAGTTCCTTCGGCGATGTGAAGCTTTCGTTCCGCAACACCCGCACCGTGAGTATGCTGAACCACACCTCGATCTGGTTCAACCAACTGCCTTTGCGGAACGTACATTCTTCTCGGGGGCTTTTCTCTCCTCGGCACTGAGAAGAACCGGGGTGGAAACGTAAGCCATGCGTCCTCCTTGATGGGGGGGATAAATCACCCATCAAAGATGCCACGTTAGGTTAGCTTGTGTTTTGATGCTAACGCGATGCGGGATCAGGCAGTTCACTGTGGAAGAGCAAGTATTCCTCTCCGGGGTTCAACGGTGCCACCGCAATTGAACCAGCGCCGATCGCCACCAGCCATCCGTCGGTTTCCTGGGTGCTTTCGGTCACAAAACTGAACTCGGCGGACAGCTCGCGGGTCGGGCTGAAAACGTCGAAGCGCACAGTCTGGGGGGAACCTCTTCTCACCCAGAGTTCACCGTCTTCTCCGCAGTAAAGGGCCTGGATAAGATTGTGATACAGATCAGGTTCATAGTCGAAGCCGGCTTCGCTGCCGGTGCCCCTTACCCAAGCGTTCCTGAGTCTCTGCACTTCCAGGCCAAGCTCCTCGGTGGTTTTTTCCGCAGGTTCCGAACTGTGGGTGAATGTGTTCATGTTTTGATTGGTAACAGACACTGTGCTGATCTCGTATGTCTCGGGGCTGATATCTGCAATATGCAACTCCCCAGTCGAGGAATTGATGTCGAAGGCAATCGCGGTTTGCGTAATGTATCTGAGGGGGTGAACTGTCTCGGCGAGCCTGGTGCGATAAGTCTGCAGTCTGATCGGATTGCCGGGATCGGACACATCCCATCCGCTGAGCCTGGTTCCACAGCCGGTGAACTCGTCAAAAATGTAGTCGATCCCGATCAAGTAATCATCTGAAAGAATTTTCAGTCTTACAGGAGTTCCTGGTCGCAAGTAATGACCATGAAAGATGATCTCACCCTCGCACTGGTACTCGCTGTTGTAGAGCAGAACTTTGCCATCCCCGGGGCAGTTGACCGCGAAGCCTCCGCCTGGCCTTGGCACAACCTCGCCCGGTGAGTTGTACTCAAGCGGACCCTCGCCTACCGACGCAGTCTGAAAAACGTGCTCCGAGCCCCTGTAGACATGTATTTCTCTGCCAATGTGATCAAGCACAACAAGATCGCCGTTATCCAGATAGCAGATACTTCCTATTCCCATCAAGCCATCGCTTTCCACATCAATGCAGTTGGCCAGATGAACCGTCTTCACTCCATGATTATCGCCACTGATTCCCATACCGCATCCAAGACAAAGAATCAAAACCAATAGAAATGCTATTGTCATGCCCATTCCTTTCTTTCGTTCGAGTTGGTGGACACCATCGAATGACAGTGTCCACCATCAACAGGTGTGCTTCTGAATAGAAAGGCCAGAGATCAGTGATTCAAGATGATTCTGTTCATCGAAGTCATCATCGATAAGGAATCCTGTTTTTGAAAGCATTTCACAGGATTGCTCATCAAAGAATCCATGAGTGATAGGTACTCCGGGGGCTTCAAGAAGTCGTCCGAAATGCGAATGAGCTTCGTCCAGTTCAAATATGGCGCCTGTGAAGCCATTGTATATGATGTGTTTGCTTGATCTGCGGATACTCCAGTTGTAGAGTGATGTTTTCATTGCTTTTCCCATTCAGTGAAGCTTGTTTTGCTGATTTGATCGTTAATCGCTGAGGCAGGGACGCAGCGAGATCGATTGCGGTCAAACGGTGGGCATTGCGTATGAGTTTCACGTAAAGAATATGAGTCGAAGCAGTTATGCAATTGCCTGTTGCAGGCTGGGCATCTCCAGATTGAAGCAAATAGCATTGGATCGTTGTTCATGTCCGGAAGTACGGTCATGCATTGGCAGTTTTCAAGGCTTCTGGGTGTAGATCGAGAAAATCAGGCGCTTCTGTTAATGGCGACCCAGTTTCCCGGCTGTGGCGATTGAGTGTTCCCCAGCTCAGTTGTTTGCCCCGTGGTATTTCGCCCTGATCAGCCCTGCTTTCAGTTTCACTTTCACATTTTTCTGGTGTTTTTCCGGGTTAAGGCAGGAAGCCTTCCTTCAGGGGCGCCACCAGGGAGGTCATCGCTTGAAGGAGGCGGACTGATAAGTTTGAGCGGAATATGCAACTCTTGACAATCGGCAGAGATTGTCTGAAAATATCCGAATGCCAAGGATAGCGCGCGTTGTAATGCCCGATACTCCCCACCATGTAACACAGCGTGGGAACAGGAGGCAGCGTGTGTTCTTCCGGGAGTCGGACTATTCCACCTACCTCAGCATCCTCAGGGAATTCACGAAGAGAAACGGGGTGAAGATCTGGGCATACTGCCTCATGCCGAATCATGTGCACATCGTTGCGGTTCCGGGTGATGAGACAGCGCTGACAGGAGCGCTTGGGGAGACACACCGCAGATACACCCTTTGGGTAAACAGAAGGGAGGGATGGACCGGGCACCTGTGGCAGGGAAGATACGCCTCCTATCCCATGGACGATGCCCACCTTCTCACAGCGAGCCGCTACATTGAACAGAATCCCGTTCGTGCAGGCATATGTGACAGACCGGAGAAATGGATTTGGAGCAGCGCCAGGCACCACCTTGGTCTTACAGCCGACCCCGTTGTCGCGGAGTCCGACGCTCTCTCGGTAATGGTCGATGACTGGAGAGACTTTCTGAGACTCGCACCGAAGGATTCTGAAAGAGAACTCCTGCGCAGGCATGAAAGAAGCGGCAGGCCGCTGGGTGACAAATCCTTCATCAACCTGTGCGAGAAAACTCTTGATTTGAATTTGAAACCCCTTAAGCGGGGCCCCCGTTCAAGATCAGAAAATAGCAATCTCTATAGATAAGTAAACAGACAAAAGTCGTTGGGCAGGTTAATAAAATCAAACACTGGTTTAATATTATTGAGTATTCTGACTTTGTTTTAACATATAATTTAGTATGGTGTCCCCCAATTGTTCCAAGTGGTAGGGTTTGGCGATGACGCCGACGAAGCCGTGTTTTTCGTAGTGTGCCATTATGGGGTTGTTGGAGTAACCGCTTGAGACGAAGGCCTTCACATCCGGGTGCTTTTTTCTGAGGGTTTTCAGGGTTTCCTCCCCGCCCATGCCCCCGGGGACGGTGAGATCCAGAATCAGAAGATCGAAGGGATCCCCCTTCTCCAGGGCCTCTTCATACATGGCAATCGCGGACTCGCCGGATGTGACCGGAGCAGCAGTGTGACCCAGGGCGGACAGCATCTCCCCCACCACGCTGAGAACCATGGGCTCATCATCCATCACCAGAATCCTGAGGTTCACCGGCAATCCGCTTCTCTTCGGGGATACCGCAGTGGCATCTCCCACTGAGGGAAGATAGCCGTAGAAAGCCGCTCCGCCTCCCGGGGGGGGAGAAAACCTGAGATAGCCCTGGTGCCGCTTCAGTACATTGTAGGCCAGGGGAAGGCCAAGGCCCGTTGATTTGTCGCGGGTGGTGAAGTACGGGTCGAAGATGCGGTTCCTGATGCTGTTGGGAATGCCTTCCCCATGGTCTCTTATGCAGAACCTGACATAACGGCCGGATTCGATGGGAAGCCTTTCCGCGCTCTCGGCTTCCTCGTTTTTCCGGGAGTCGAGAACATCAACCTCACTCGCGGACACAGTGATGGTTCCCCCGGAGGGCATTGCCTGAATCGCGTTGTTGACCATGCTGTGAACGGCCTGAACTATCTGCCCCCGGTCGCATTGCACATTGCCCAGGCTCTGTGGAAACTCGAAGACCGACCGTATCCGTGTTCCGGAAAGCGCAAGTTCAACAGCCTCCTGCAGCAGTTCCCTGAAATCGACCACGCTCTTGACCGGGGCTCCGCCAGTGCTGAATGTGAGCAGTTTCTGGGTGAGTGATTTGGCCCGGAGTGCCGCTGTCTGAAGCTGCTGAAGGGACGGACCGGGGTCGTGCCCCTGTTCCGCCTTCCGTGCCGCCAGAGAGGCTGCGCCGATGATGACCGTAAGAAGGTTGTTGAAATCGTGGGCGATTCCCCCGGCAAGATGCCCGACAGATTCCAGACGGACCGCCTTCATAAGTTCGTCCTGCATCAGCTTTCGGTCCGTGGCGTCATCAAGAACGCCGAGGACGCTGATGATCTCGCCATCGGCGTTTCTCACCGGGGTTTTCACTGCTTCGAACACCCGGCGCGACCCTTTGAAATCGATGGTCAGCTCATGCCGCAAGGTTTTTTTGCCGGAAAGCACCCACCGGTCCCCCCGGGCATTTTCCTGGGCCGCCTCTTCGGGAAGGATGCTCCGTTCCTGCAACCCGATGATTTCCTCCCGGGGTTTGCCCACCAGCTTCTCGTAGGCGCTGTTGACCAGGATGAGCCTGCCCTGTGTGTCCTTCATGTAGATGGAGGTTGGAATGGTGTTGATCAGGGTTGCCAGCATCTCTTCGGAGCGCCATAGATTGGTTTCCACTGATTTCAGCAGGCGCTTTTCCAGATCGTCGAGGAAGCTCTCGGCAACTATGGAAGCAAGACCGCCGCTGCGCATGAGCAGGGCGCACACACTGCCGGCCTGGCTCGCGGTGAGGGTTTGCGATTGGGGTATTCCCACGGCGGCCATGGCCTCCGCAACCCGTGCCCTGGCCCATTCTATGCCCGAACTTTCCGCCAGGGCGGTTTCAAGCTCATGAACCTCGACTGTCAGAGCCGCCTCAAAAGGAGTTGAGAGCCTTCCATCGGCTTCCATAACCCTCAGTTCTCCGGAATCAGGGCAACCACAGTTGTGGTGTTGTGAAAGCCGCTGTAGCTTCCGGGAGTCATTCTAATCTCGCCGTAAGTTTCCCAGCCGAGGATGGGTATCCCCGGAAGAATGCTTCGATAGGCCTGAATGGCACGGGTAAACTGG
>Ga0334894_1002899_pt1 | contig 10803 bp, 7 predicted proteins | sample GraSluR3_MG_6_FD_207225 | JGI IMG/M metagenome (GOLD analysis project Ga0334894, IMG submission 207225) | Sludge microbial communities from methane-producing bioreactor in Wageningen University, Netherlands - Granular Sludge_12_05 R3 | ecosystem: Engineered > Bioreactor > Anaerobic > Unclassified... | reverse complement strand
AGACCTAGTTGTCCGTAATTATTTCTACCACAAGCATACAGTTCTCCATCTGAGTTTATTGCTAAAGAATGGTAATCTCCACAAGATACAGCTACCCAAGTATCTGTTCCTACTTTGGTTGGAACATATCTGGTGGTTTTATCACCTAGACCTAGTTGTCCGTAACCATTGTAACCCCAAGCATATAAATTACCAGATGTCGACATAATCATCATCGCTCTCATTCTATCTGCTATCATGCGAATGCACTCCCCGAAAGCCAACCACGCCACGTAGTTCCAGCATCAGTGGTTAAAAATACCAGCACATAATCGGTTGAATCGCCTGAGAGATCGGGGGCAGAGCCACCAGTCCAATCAACAGAAGCAGGCCATGTGACACTAACAGCGGTTGACGCTTGGGTAATAATCAGAGTCAACGATCCAGCCTTACCACTAGCAGGAGGATTACTGAAAGCGAATGTAGTAGCCGCATTTAGTGTTATCGTATGTATGTTGCCATCTTCCAAATTGCAGGTAATCGAGCCTCCAGTAGTCCCGTGAGCTTTGACAGCCTCCGCATAATCTTTTATCGTAGGACGTATAATTTGATAGTCTGCAAAAGTAACATTACCAGAGAATGTACCTCCAGCCAGAGGCATAGCTGAAATATCACTTAATACTTCAGCAGGAGTTTTTTGAGCTATAACACTTGTTGAAGAAGCATAAAAATAACTTCCTGAAGTAAAAGAGGCTAAGTTAGTACCTCCTCTAGCAGTACCCAACGTACCTGAAGTTATATCTGAAGCAGAATGTTCGTGAGAACTTGATGCTGCTCCTATTGTAGATCTGACAGTACCAGCATCCGAATCATCTAATATCGTTCTGGCAAATGAGGTTAAATCTGTAACCGCAGCAGTGTCAGCAGCAGTAAAATATATCATTTTATTGGCAGCAGTACTAAGTCCCGCTAAAGCTGTTAATGTTGCGTCTGAAGCTTGAGCACCAATATCCGTATAAGACAAATCAGATCCGTTGATCTTATATTTAGTACCCGAAGGAATATTAATATTCCCTGAATCGTCTATAGTAACTAAAGAATTTTGTATTGTTTTACCAGTAGTACCGTCAAAGCGTACTATTGCATTATCAGTAGACGAAACTGCACCAATGGCTTTTTCATTAACATCCGCTGCATCTATATAATCCCCCACCGTGTAATAAGACACATACACAGTAGTACTTTGATAATTATGAAATGTAAGCTCTCTGTATGCCTCATATAGACTATCATAATCACTAAGCTCATAATCAGTAGGAGACGTTAATAATGTACCTCCACCACCAGCAGCCGTTCTTATTATTAAATTATCAGACATTATAGTATCATGCTCTAAATTAGCAGTGACATCTCCGGCACCAGCAGGTATTGCTAACTCTTCATCTGTGATACTATGCCCCGTTGCACTATAATTTAGCTTATCGGCCATTATTCAAAGCCCCCCTTTAAGACTCTAACACCTCTACTCTTCCGTCAGGCATAAGCCCTAATAAAACTTTAAAATTCGTATTATTCTTTGTTATTTGATACCCAACAACTGGAAACCTAAAATGGTCGTGTCCTTTGTCTTCTACAGAAACTAAATCATATTTAACATAATTTCTATAGAAGTGTATAAGTCGTCTACCATCAGTTAATGGTATATTTATTGCTGTATTACTTAGCTTATGAACCATTATAAAGCGTTTCAAGTTTTCTTGATCTATATCACTAAAATGTCTAATACTATCAAATTGTGCTATAACTTTGTCATCATACACTTCGATCCATTGCCAAAATTCGTTTTCAGGAAAAGTCAATTGTATTTGATTGTTTTCCATAAATACCTCCTTATGCTACCTCATCATAGGCTACAGTAATAGTTGCATTTCCACCACTTGTAGCCGTAGTATCTACTACCAATTGTAATACTCCGTAATCAGAGTACTCGCCAGTAGCACCTAAATATCCACCACCAGAACCACCACAGTACAGGTTTTCAGTTTCCGGTAAAGATGTTGGTATAGCATCTGTAGCTACTAAAGACTCAGTGTTTACAGGAGTAGCATAAGAACTTGTTTGTCCATACTTTATAGTACAACCAGTTGATGGAGTAGCAGTATCTGCATATACTCTAAGATTTTGTATTCTACTAGAATCTCCTATATTTTCAACTTTTAGTCTAAATTTTCTTTCATAACTATAATTAGTTCCCACACTAGGAACAGTAATAGGATAAGAAGCAGGAGTTTGTCCAGAACCTAGATCTGAATTTAGCAAGTTAAGATCCGCAGCATCCCCAGCCTCTTCTGTACTTATTCCGTACTTAACCCTAATATGAATTGTTGCAGCCGCCATATACAATTACCTCCTTATTTATTAGATTTCTCTTCAGGTTTCTCCTCAAGCTCGGATAATAGCACTTCCAGCTTTTGTAGTTTCTCAGATAATGAAGAAAGAAAACCCCTCTTCATAACATCTTGTGCTTTTACATACTCATCTACTGATGTAAGTAGACCTTGTATGTTTTCTTTTAGCTTTGCTGATTCATTTGTACTTAACATATGTTACCTCCTTTATGATTATATTACAATATATTCAATAATTGATAAAGTATTCAAGGCATTTGTTCTATAATTACTTTTTTAAAATCGTTTAATCTTAAAACTTCAACACAAAGACCATCATTTTTATGACTTTCGGCTTCTTTGTTGAGGCTTGTATTGGCAATATCTGAATAAATAAAGTACTCAAAAGTATTAATAAAATTGTATAATGCAGGAGTTAATACAGCTTTTTGCATATATACTTGATATGAATACCGCATACTTTCATAATCATATATATTTGGTGTTATAATTAGGTTACCAAAAGAAATATTTGAATCCACAATATCTGTTTCTATGGCAACTGGGTCTGTAACCAGCATTAAGGCTGCAGTACCAAAATTTAATGCTAGTCCTGCATATACTATCGTTAATAATAAATTCAGCCAAAAATTATTATATATAACATCCAATTTTATCCCTCCATCTCTATATGCAACATCTAATTTTTAGACATAGTTTTTATCTTCAGCGATTCAAGATCGAAGACATCAAATACAAGACCATCATCTTGCTTTGAAAACGCATCTATTTCATATATATTTTCGCCATAAGATTTTCCAAAAAGTACAAATTCTGCAGAATAAGATATGAACAAAACTGCCGGGGTTAATACCGCTCGTTGCATATAATGTTGGTATTCATGCCTAGCAACGGTATAATAATACTCTGGTCTAATGCTTTTATCTACGACTATAAACGGACCTAAAGAATATCCAGCACACGTGTCGCACTCGTCCATTATAATTATCGGAGGTGCATTTAACATGTAGGTCGATGCACCAAAATTTAAAAATAGAGCAGAATATAGTAATACAAATGAAAAAACAATAAATTTGTTGTTATAAATATTATCCATCATTTTACTCCTAATCAAACTGTTGTAATCATATATACTATATTTTTCCCGCTTGAGTTATTATCTAAATATAATTTATAGTTTACTAATTCATTCATATTTAATATATTACTATATTTTATAATTCAGTCATGCTTACCCACCAAATATTACCATCAGGTAATCTTACATATAAAACTTTACTAGGAGTACCAGAAGTTTTTCTCCAAACCCAAATATTCGATAGAGGACAATCCTCAGCATCTGTCCAAGAAGAAGCGTTTGGATATTTTGTTGTAGCTGTCGTTTTAGTACCATACCATTCAGGAATTACAGACTTTACTGAAGTATCAAACTTGAAATACCCTACACTTGTTGTGTCGGAATCTCGTAAGAAACTAAGGTGATTTATAGCCTGATTATCTCTGTTAGAACTATAACTAATAAAGTCAAGATTTATACTTCCAAAATATGAATTTTCTGAATCATTAACAAAAACACGAAATGCATTAGGAGTATTATAGTCAATAAATCTATTTTGTACCTCAAATCTAGTAAGTGTAGAAGACGAAGCGCCATCATAGTCGTATCCAATAGCCATTAACAAACTTCTAGAATCTTTGTACTTAGTACTAAATGTAACATACCTACTTGTATAAGACCCCAACCATGCTACTTTGTTATCCCCTAAAACTATTCCGGAATCTTCAAAGTAAATAGAAGATTTTCCTGCACCTATATATAAATCACCTTTTATATTTAATTTATTATTCCAAGATATATAAGAATTTGCACCATTAGACATGCTAAAGCCATAAGTAGCAGAGGTAAGTAACTCTATCTCTGTTAACGCCACATAAGTACTATTCCTATATGCAGTAAAAACGAATTCATAATACTTATAAGCCCCCGGCGTATCACAAGTATAAGAGTACCAAGTAGACGAAGAAAAATCAGCATGATCGATTACTGTATGTACAACCTTCCAGTTAATTTCATCATTGCTTCCCCGCAAAGTCCATGATTTAGGATTATATGCATACCTCGAAGAATTACAATAAAATCTATAACTTGTTATTTCTGCGGGTTCTTCTAATTCTATACTCAAGGATTTTGTACTGCTTTCATGTTCACCATACCAAGAAGCACTTAAATTTGAATCCATAACACTTTCTGGGAAGCTTTCCACTACGTTAGTTTTAAACTTATCTACATCACTTGGATAAACAGCAGTTAAAGAGAAATTTATCTGTCCAAGTTCTAATGAAGATCCAGTATATTGATTAGCAGCAAATAAAACTCTATAGTATCTTGCATTGGTAACTCTAAATAATGATACAGAATACCATCCTGAATGACCCGAAGCATCCAAACAATCATTAGATACTGTTGTCCAACTGTCTCCGTCAGAACTCGACTGAATTACAAACGACTTGCTTGTTAAATCAATATTAGAAAAATATATCTGTACAACATTTATTTTAGTATTAGTACCAAAATCTACATCTATATTTATAGCAGCATTACTATGTGCACCACTATTCCAAACAATGTCTTGATTACCATTAAAAGCCAACCAAACATTATCACTATTAAGAGATGCTGAAACTTCTATATTGCCATAAGTATTATCAAATAATACGGGTATAATCGACATATTATTAGAAGTCTCACCTAACCAAAAACCTTTTTGCATAAAATTAGTTGCTTCTATCCCTATGTACGGGCTACTACCAGAAACTATTGATAATTTAGAAGAACTTATTGAGGTTGGATTTATTGTCCAGCCACCTATTTCGCCAGTAATAGCTGTTATATTACCAGAAAGATCAACATTAGTAGCAATAATATTACCACTACTATTTAATTCAAAATTAGCTGCTTTTATAGTTAATTTAGAAGAATCCCATAGTAAGTAATTACTACTATTATTAACTAAACTAAATTTCCAAGTAGCATCTTTACCCATCCATATACCCGGGTATGTTGTACTACCATAAGTTTCAGTACCCAATCCTATGTAAGGAGATGCTCCTGGCTAAATTGCTAGAAGACAGATCAAAAGTATCAGTTTTAATCTTTAATTTACTTGCTACATCAACATTAAAACTTAAATAATTAGTACTATCCCCTATTCTAAATTTAACTTCATTAGTATCCCATACCCAATAATTATTACTAGTACCATTTGTATTATTATAAAAAGCTAATCCATGCTTGCCAGATAAAACTGACATACCTAATTTAACTGCTGGGTAGGTACTTGTACTAGATTTATATAAGCTTATAAGCGTATTACCAGCATCTAGCATTATTGAGTATACATTAGTACTTGTACCTGCATATAATTGACTGGTACCGAGTTTCCAGCTACCAATAGTACCCAATTTAGCCATTATAGTGCCTGTATTATCAACAGTAAAATTAGTAGAGTTTATAGCTATCCCTGAAGAAGATCCAGTTATATAACTGGCGGAGCTTCCTATCTTAAAACTCCCAGTAGAATACCAATAATTAGTAGCGTTGATATATAACCCATCATTAGTAGATTCTACATCAATACCTAATTTAATAGCACCATTTGATATAGTTATCTGTTTAGCAGTAGCATTTAATACTATATCAGTACCATTTTTAATCAGTCCTGAACCGATTTCCCATCCAGAAGAAGAGCCTCCTATATAACCACCCGTAGCGTTAATTGAACCTGTTAGATTGACATTAGTAGCAGTAAGATTTCCGCTCGTATCTAAGGTAAAGTTTCCTGCTTCTATAGATAGGTTAGTACCGTCCCATAATAAGTATTTTGAACCAGCAGTATTCTTAATACTTAGTTTATACGTACCAGAGCTATTTCCCATCCATATGCCAGAATTAGCACCATATGTAGTAACCCCTACTCCAATATATGGATAAGTTGCTCCTTGTAATACAATACCACCCATAGCTATCTTTTCAGTAGCAGAATCTATAGTCAAATTAGTAGTTGTCAAACTAAAAGTGTCTGTAACTACAGTTAGCTTATTAGCAGTACCAACATTAAAGTCAAGATAATTAGTGTTATCTCCAACCCTAAATTTAACTTCATTAGTATCCCATACCCAATAATTATTACTAGTACCATTTGTATTATCATAAAAAGCTAATCCATGTTTCCCCGTTAAAACTGCCATGCCTAATGACACCGCTGGATAAGAAATTCCTGCGGGTCTATGAATACCTATCTTAGTAGTGTTAGAGTCTAACATAATGCTATATTCTGTTTCGCTAGTACCTGCATATAACATATCTGTAGCTATATGCCACCCAGAAGCTGTACCCCCGATATAACCACTTGTAGCTTTAACTTCACCCTCTATAGATAAAACACCACTACCAGAAGAGTCCGTATAAGACAATTTTGTTCCTAGTGAAAAATTAGTATAAGTACCATTTGTTTCCCAATAATTATCTGCTGTTATCTTTAATCCTAAATAGTCAGCAGTTTTTACATTAGAACCTAATTCAACATAACTTCCCACTTTTATTTTTTTATTGGCAGCATCTAATTTTATTACAGCAGTAGAATCCTGTAATAAACCTGTTTGTATAGACCATCCTGTAGCAGACCCTAGCGTTCCTCCCGTTGCTCTGATAACAACATTATTAAATTCAGCATCTCCTGCACTATTAATGCTCCATCCAGCAGAGCCTGCTGTATAATTGGCACTAATAGATCCTGTAGAATTAAGTATTATATTAGCAGCAGTTATGGTAGTTTCGCCAATCGTCCAACCACCAATAGTGCCAGTTTCAGCAGTAATATCTCCTGTTAAAATTACATCTCCATCAGCATCTATCTCAAAATTAGCAGATTTGATTAATAGCTTAGAACCATCCCATTTAAGATATTCTGAAGAATCACTATTCTTAATACTCATCTTCCACGTAGTAACTTCACTAGGAGGGGTTCCCGTAGTAACGCTTCCTAACCAAATCCCGCCTACTGTATCATATGCAGTAACTCCTAATCCAACATAAGGGTCTGTAGCAGAAGAAATTGTAAGACTATTAGAAGATAAAGTAGCTGCTCCTAACGTCCAACCACCAATAGTACCATCTTTTGCCATAATAGTACCTGAATTATCTACAGTAAAGTTAGTAGACTCTATAGCTATACCAGAAGACGATCCAGTAATATAACTATCAGCACTTCCAAGTTTAAACGAACCATCAGAATACCAATAATTGGTATCATTAATATAAATACCATCATTACTAGAGGCTACATCATTACCTATTTTCATATTAGTACCAGCAACGTTTATAATAACACCTGAAGAAGTATATGATGCTAATACACTTCCTAAAGCATCAAATAAGAATAACCCTCTATCAGTACCATATTTACCTAATCTTAGAACTTCTAACTCAGTTTCGCCAACAGTACTGTTTATAATAATATTAGCATCGTGATTTACTATCCAATCACCTTTTATTTGATGTATAACTTCATTACCCTCAGTAGGAGCTTCTATATAAATAGCATCGGCAGCACCAACATAAATACCAAAATCAGTAGCTCCAAAATCTCCAATACCATCTAAATAACCCATAGCTAATTTTGGAGTCCCCGAAACATTTATCTCAAATCTACTTTCATCAGATCTAATATACACATTTCCACTATATATACTAGCTGTATCTATATCCCAACCACCAATATCACCTGTAGTGGCAGTTATATTACCCGAAATAAGTAATTCAGTACCAGTCCATTTAAGAAAAGAAGTATCCGTACCAATAGCTACTTTATAAGCATCAGTGTCATAACCCATAAAAATACCAGCAGTAGCAGAAGCATAACTACTTTTATTATTAAAATATATTTTTTTATTAGTAGCGTCTAATACTACATCAGTACCGTTTTTTAACAGCCCACCGTCTATAGTCCAACCAGCAATAGTACCTGTAGTAGCTGTGATCTTACCAGTCAAATCCACACTAGAAGCAGTAATATTTCCACTAGCGTCTAACTCAAAATTAGCTGCCTTGATTGTAAGTTTAGTTCCGTCCCACAATAAATAATTATTAGCATCAGCATAAAAACTAGCTTTCCAAGCTGTAGAGTTTTTTCCTAACCAAATACCAGCACTACCATAAGTAGTAGTACCTATTCCAATATAAGGATTTTCACCAGAAGTAAGAGTTATACTGTTAGAAGATATAGTAGTAGCTCCTATATCCCAACCACCAATATCCCCTGTAACTGCTGATATTTCACCAGAAATAATTAAAGCCGTACCAGTCCATTTAAGATATGCACTATCACTACCTATATTTACTTTAGGAATACCGCTATCATAACCAATAAAAATGCCTGTAGTTGTATCTGCATCATAAGTACTTTTGTTATTAAGATAGATCCGCTTGCTATTAGCATCTAATACTATATCAGTACTGTTTTGAAGTTTACCTTCCCCAACAGTCCAACCATCTAAAGCCCCTGTAGTACCCAAACTCCCACTACGTACTATAACATCTGCAAATTCAGCAGTACCGTCTCCAAATATCTTCCATCCAGAAGTGTCTATAACAAAATTCTTCGAGGCTATACTACCAGCAGAACTCATAACTACCCCAGTCTCACCTTCAGATTCTAGCGTAGTTTCAGTTATTAACCAACCACCAATATTACCAGTCTCAGATTCTATTTCGCCTCTTACAAGTACGTTATTAAATTCGGCAAACCCATCGTATCTTATCTTCCACCCTGAAATCCTATGATTATAGTTAGCGGTATAAATTTCACCACTAGTATTAAGTACTATATTACCATTGGCTAAATAACCCTCATTAATATCCCATCCAGCTATATTTCCACCACTACTATAAAGAGTACCAAATACAGTAACATCATTAAAAACAGCGTCTCCTGTACTGTCTATTTTCCATCCAGTACCAGCAGTAGTGTCTTCTCTAATATAAGTAATAACATGCTCAGTACTAGTATCTATTAAATTAGTAAGTGTTTTAGTTTGGGGTACATATGTATAAGTTACCCCTGAACCACCAACTGTTACTGATACAATAGAAAGAGCAGGGTAGTTTAAAGTTATTGTGCCTGATCCACTAGAGGTTTTAGTTTCAATTTCAGTAGTAGTACCAAATACCCCTGCCGAATAGTCACTAGTCTTTATAGTACCTGTAGAATCTAATATTATATTTGTTGCAGATAGGGTAGTCGGCCCTATATTCCACCCACCAATATCACCATTATCCGCACTTATAGTACCTGAGATAAGTAATTCCGTACCAGTCCATTTAAGAAATGCTGAATCGCTACCTATGTTTACTTTAGGAATACCACTATCATAACCAATAAAAATGCCAGCTGTAGTATCGGCACTATATGTACTCTTATTATTAAAGTAGATTATTTTATTAGCACCATCTAATACTATATCAGTACCATTTTGTAGTTTACCATCATCAGTTACTACCCAATTACCTCCAAGCTCGCCATTTTGAAAATCACCATCACGGATAAGGATAGTATTAAACTCAGCATCACCTATTGCATTTATACTCCAACCTGAAGTATTAGCTACATAATTAGCACTAATAGAACCTCCAGAGTCTAATTTTATTCCATCATAAGCAGTGATATAGTGTATAACATGCTCAGTATCTGCCTGTAACCCTCCAATTGTTCTAGGAGCAGTAAACGTAACTTGATCTTGTTGGTATAACTGCCCTGTATTCAAATCTCGTATATAAATTATAGCAACCGCATCGGCAGTTAAAGTGAGGGTACCAACACTATTAGATGTTGCTGTTTCATAAGTAGCAGAGTGTGAGGAGATAATACCACTATTTATATTCCAGTTACCTATATAGCCCACATCAGAAAATAGTGTTCCCCTTATAATAGCATTATTAAACTCTGCTAACCCATCCCAACGAATTTTCCACCCTGATATTTCTGGAATATAATTAGCGGTATAAATCTCACCTTTGGAAGCGAGTACAATGTTACCGTTAGCTATATATTCTCCGGTTATTTCCCATCCAGCTATATTACCCATACTTGAATATAAAGTACCAAATACGGTAACATCGTTGAAATATGCAGACCCATCAGAGCCTATTTTCCAACCAGTACCTTTAGACCAACCCTCTTCATTACCTATTTCACCAACAATACCTTCGGCAAAATCAACAGTTTGCACTCCACCATCAGCATAAAGTATTATATTAGAGCCTGACAAACTATCGGCATTTATAGTCCAGCCAGCAATGGTAGCCTCATCTTTAGTAAACTTACTTAAAACCGTACCTTCACCATCGTAAAAGAATAAA
>Ga0334894_1002895_pt1 | contig 10816 bp, 6 predicted proteins | sample GraSluR3_MG_6_FD_207225 | JGI IMG/M metagenome (GOLD analysis project Ga0334894, IMG submission 207225) | Sludge microbial communities from methane-producing bioreactor in Wageningen University, Netherlands - Granular Sludge_12_05 R3 | ecosystem: Engineered > Bioreactor > Anaerobic > Unclassified... | reverse complement strand
TTTGAAAAGACTTTTGGAAAAAAAATTAATTTCTTTGAAGAGTATAAAGTAAAAGATGCTGAAGTTGTAATTGTTGTTATGTCCTCAACTGCTCAGTCAACAAAAAATGTTATTGATAAACTAAGAAAAGAAGGAAAGAAGGTTGGACTTTTAAGACCTATAATTTTTAGACCTTTTATTTATTCTAAATATCTTAATGCTTTAAAAAAAGCAAAAGAAATAATTGTTCTTGATAGAGCTGAAGGCCCAGGATCCTCTTCTCCTCTTTATAAAGAAATTAAACTTTCTGTTTGCGATAATGATAAAAAAATAAATGTAACCTCTTATGTCTTTGGTCTTGGAGGAAGAGATCTTTTTGAAAAAGATATTGAAGAACTTCTTAATGGTTTTGTAAAAGGAAAACCAAATAAAGAAAAATATTTAGGACTTAAAAAATAAAGTGAAAAATTTATGAACTATATTGAACTTGCAAGTAAAATTGAAGAAAGAAAAGCTATTGTTCCTGGACATAGAACTTGCCCAGGGTGTCCTATAGCCATTATCTTAAGAACAGCATATGCTGCAACTGATAAAAAAATAATAACTTCATCAGCAACATCTTGTGCTGAAGTTACAACCACAATTTACCCTTATACCTCTTGGAATGAACCTTGGATTCATTCTGTTTTTGCAAACGCTGCAGCAACCATATCTGGTGTTGAAACTGCTTATAGAGCTTTAAAGAAAAAAGGAAAAATAAAAGAAGAAATTAAATTTATGGCATTTGCTGGAGATGGTGGAGCTTTTGATATTGGACTTCAGAGCCTTTCAGGAGCACTTGAAAGAGGACATGATTTTGTTTTTGTTTGTTATGATAACGAAGGTTACCAAAACTGTTTATCAATAGATTCATTAATAATGACAGAAACAGGTCTTAAAAAAATAACTGAAATTAAAAAAGGAGAGAAAGTCTGGGCTTTTGATCAAAATAAACATTTGCCAGTACTAAAAGAATGTACAGGGGTCTTTGATAATGGAAGAAAAAGAGTATACGAAATAGAAACTATACATCAAAATATAAAAGCAACATCAAACCACCCATTCTTAACTTTAAAAAGAAACGGTAGAGGAAAAGAAAACGAGCTTATCTGGAAAACAGTTTCTCAATTAAAAGTAAATGACGAAATTGTAACTATGAGAAAACTTTATGATAAAGGGAAAACATATGAGTTTAATAAAATAAAGCTAACTAAAAAAGGGGATTATAAAGTAAATACTATTAATGATGTTAAGCTTCCAGAAAAATCTACAAAAGAATTAATGTTATGGTTAGGTTTATATGTTGGAGATGGATGGATTAGAGAAGAAAGAGGAGAAATTGGATTTGCTCTTCCAGAAAATACAGAAGAGAGAAAAATACTTCTTAAGATTCATAAGAAAATATTTGGACAAGAAAATAAATCTAAAGACAAATATTATATTTACTATAATTCTGTAAATATTTCAAAATTTATTAATTCCTTAGGGTTTATGCAAGGTGCTAAAAATAAAACAATACCATCTTGGGTTTTTACTTTACCAATAGATCAAAAAGAAGAATTTGTAAAAGGTTTATTAATGTCTGATGGATATATTTATAAAAAGAAAAAAGATAGTTGTAGATATTTATCAGCAAGTAAAGATTTAATAAAAAGATTAAGACTTTTACTTCAAACAATGGATTACAGAGTTGGAAAAATAACTATTCAGAAAAAACCAAAAGGAACTTTTGTAGTTTATAGAGAAATGCTAAATGATGGAGAATACTATAGTATTTGTTTTAGTAAAAAAGACAAATGGGATGTTAAAAAATATCCATCACAATATAAATATCAAAATTATTTTATTGAAAATGAATATTTTGAAACAAGAAAAATAAAAAATATTATCCCTAGAGGAATTGAACAAACATTAGATTTAAGAGTTGATGGAGAACACAACTTTATTGCAGATGGAATTGTTGTTCATAACACAGGAGCACAACGATCCTCTGCAACACCTTATGGAGCACAAACAACAACAACTCCAGGAGAGAAAAAAGAATTTCAAAAAGATCTTGCAAAGATAGCTATTGCTCATAAAATACCATATGTTGCAACTGCAAACCCAGGAAATCTTTTAGATATGCATGAAAAGTTTAGAAAAGCTTTTGAAAAGAAAGGACCAGCTGTAATCATTGTTTATGCAGCATGCCCTACAAACATGAAGGCTCCTGAAGACTTAACAATTGATATTTCAAAGCTTGCAACTGAAACTAATTTTTGGCCACTTTATGAAGTTGAAGATGGAAAATATAAAGTAAACTATAAGCCTACAAACAAAAAACCAATTGAAGAATTTTTAAAAATGCAAACTAAGTTTAAAGAAGTTTTAAAAGATAAAAATGAAATTAAAAAGATACAACAAGAAATAGATGATGACTTTAATGAACTTTTAAAAATGGAAGAAGCTTTTCCTTTAAAATAAAAATATAATGGTGGTCATTATAACCACTATTATAAATCATTTTAAAAAAAGAATTAAATCTTTTTAGATTTAATTTTTTCAATAACCTCTGGATTGTAAAGTGTTGAAAGGTCTCCATAATCTTCAGAGTCATAAGCAATTGCTCTTAAGATCCTTCTTATAATCTTACCACTACTTGTCTTTGGAAGAGCTTCTACAAACTGTATTTTATCAGGTTTTGCAATTGGACCTATTTCCTTTGCAACATGCTCTCTTAATTCTTTTACTAAATCATCAGAAGGTTTTATTCCTGCTCTTAAAATAATAAAAGCATAAAGAGCTTGTCCTTTTATTTCATGAGGGAAAGGAACAACTGCTGCTTCACCAACATTTTTATTTGAAACTAAAGCAGATTCAACTTCTGCAGAACCTAAACGATGTCCTGAAACTTTAATCACATCATCCATTCTTCCAATTATGAAAAAATAACCATCTTCATCTATTTTTCCTCTATCTCCACAGAAATAATAACCAGGATATTTTGAAATATAGATGTCAAGATACTTTTGATGTTCTCCATAAATTGTTCTCATCATTCCTGGCCATGGTTTTTTAATAACCACAGAACCTGGTTCATTAACATCTGCTTTAGAACCATCCTCTCTTAAGATGTCTGCATCAATACCAAAAAAAGGTTTTGTTGCAAAGCCTGGTTTTAGAGGAAAGGCTCCTGGAAATGGTGCTATTAAAAATCCACCAGACTCTGTTTGCCACCAAGTATCAACTATTGGACAATTACTTTTACCAATGTTTTCATAATACCAAACCCATGCTTCAGGGTTTATAGGCTCACCAACTGACCCTAAAAGTTTTAAGGATGAAAGATCATGTTTTTCTACCGGATCAGTTCCATATCTCATTAAAGATCTTATAACTGTTGGAGCTGTATAAAAAATATTTACTTTATGTTTTTCAATAATTCTCCAGTATGTTTCATTATCTGGAAAAGTTGGTATTCCTTCATACATTAAAACTGTTGCAGCATTTGCAAGAGGACCATAAACTAAATAAGAGTGGCCTGTAATCCAGCCTATGTCTGCTGTACACCAATAAACATCATCTTTATGATAATTAAAAATATACTTAAAAGTCTCCTTTGTGTATACCAAATAACCTGCATTTGTGTGAAGTGTGCCTTTTGGTTTTTCAACAGTTCCTGAATTAAATAAAATAAATAAAGGATCTTCAGAATCCATTTCCTCTGGTTCGCAAGTGTCCAAGATATCTGGAGAAGAAACTTCTTCTTGATAGATATATTCATTTTCTTTTAAAGTTAAAGGAATATCTATATTTTTAACAATCAATATACTTTCAATATCATTTATATCAGTAATTGCTTTATCAACTTCTTCTTTAAAGTTTATTTTCTTTCCTGCTCTTAGAGAACCATCAGCTGTGATAAGCATTTTAGATTTTGCAAACTCAATTCTTTCTTTTGTTGTTTGTGTGCTATATCCTGCAAAAACAACAGAATGTATTGCACCTATTCTTGCACATGCTAAAAGAGAAATTAAAAATTCAGGTATCATTGGCATATAGATAGAAACTCTATCTCCTTTCTTTATACCATGCTTTTTTAAAACATTTGCAAATCTTGAAACTTCTAAGTGCAGCTCTCTGTAAGTGTATTTTTTTACATTACTTTCTTCTTCCCCTTGAAAGATTAAAGCTATTTTGTCTGCATTTTTTTCTAAATGTCTATCTAAGCAATTATAAGAAACATTTAATTTTCCGTTCTTAAACCAAGAGTAAAGATATTTTTCTTTATCTTCCCACTCAAAGACAGAAGAATATGGTTTAAACCACACGATGTCTTTTGCAGCATCTGCCCAGAAGCTTTCTGGATCTTTTATAGAAGCATCATATATCTTTTGATATTCTTCCATTGATTTAATATATGCTTTTTCTTGAAAATCTTTTGAAGGGTAATATTTTTTTTCATCACTCATAAATAATCTTATTTTTCATTTTATATATAGATAAAAGAGTAGATGAAAAGATATTTATATGTTATTAATTATAAAGAAAACTAGATACTTTTGTTGGAACTAAACTAATATCAAAAGTACCATTTCCTAAAGTTCCATTAACATTTGATCCCCAACAATATAAATCTCCATTATTTTCTAAAGCACAAGAATTTTGATATCCAGAAAATAATTTTAAAATTTTTTTATTAATAGATACTTTTACAGGAATTTTAGAATGTTCTTCACTATTATTCCCTAAAGATCCATTACTACCATTAAACCCCCAACAAAAAATATTATTAAATGATGTTTGACCGCAAGTTTGATTTCCACCTATTGAAAAATCAATAAATTTAATATTAATTTTTTGAGGAGTATTAAAATTAATATTTGAATCAATCCCTAATTGTCCAAAGTTATTTTTTCCAAAACAATAATAAAAACCATCATTATTGGTAGCACACACATGATGATAGTTTAGATAATAATTTTCAAAACTATGATCTACAGGATAAGGATAATTATATCCAAAGGCATTTAAATCATAATTAGGATCTCCCCATTGACCATATTCATTTGATCCCCAAAAATAAACTTCATTATCAAAAGTTTTTAAATAAGATGCTTGTCCAGTACTTTTTATTTCTTTAATATTTTCAAACACACTATTATCATCAGAATTTAGAACAAATTCTGGAATTGAAACATTAATAGTATTTCCATTTCCCACACACCCCCAAGTATTACGACCCCAACATTTTGCAGTACCATCAAATAATAATACACAATTAAAACCCCATCCTGAAGTTAGTTCTTTTACAGAATTATTTAAAGATGAAACTTTTAATGCAAAATTACTTTTTACAAAGTCTCCTTTACCTAGTTCTCCATAAGCATTAGCTCCCCAACAATAAACTTCATTAAAATTATTTAAAGCACAAGTGTGATGATAACCAGCAATTATTTTTTTAATATTATTTAACCTATACTCATTATTATCTTGACAATCATAATTTGAATCACAAACATAAATAGGATATTCTTTATTTACATAAGAAACATCTCCTAATTGTCCATCTACATTTCTACCCCAACATTTTACTTCTCCAGTAGATAAAAGTGCACAAATATGACCTAACCCAATACTTACATCTGAAATACAACTACTTAAATCTGCAAATTTATTTTTATATTCTATAGAAATATAAGAATTATCTTCTAAAACAAAATTTATAATAAAATCAGTACTAGGAGTACATGCTATATCAAAAATAATTTCTTGATGAGGCAATATTTCAATTAAACTGTTTAAATCAAAATAATAGTCTTCTAAAAAAAGATATTTTGAATTAGATAAAATATAATATCCAGTTATTTTTAAAGTTTTAGAAGGATGAATATTTTTTATAAACAACTCATTAGAATTAAGTGAATTAGATAAATATACAAAACCTTGAAAATCAGAATTTAAGTTATTTAAAGAAAAATTACTAATAGATAAACTATTATTTGTAAAATTTTTACCCCAATTTAAAACTACGGCTATTATTGCAACAGCAACAACAATTAAAAGAATAATGGCAATTACTGAAGAAATTCCTTTGAATTTAATAAGCATATAAATAATTACTATAAAATATTTATAATACTTTCTTTGTATTTATATTTTTTTTCTTTATTATTTTTTCTTTTGTAAGATAAGTCTTTGGAACCCTTGTGTCGTATCTTGGAGGCTTAGGCTCTACTTTCTGAGGATTTACAAACTTTTCAAAAAAATAATCCCTAAATTTACTTTTAAAAATAATATTTGATGCTTTTTTATTTTTTTCTAAATTTTTAAAAGCAGAATATTTTTCTAAAACAGGATAAAGAGAATCTAATTTCTGGTTTGACAAAGAATTTGTAAAAGCTTCATAAAATCTATTAAAAGCAGGGTAACATGATTTTTTAGTTAAAGTTCCTGCTCTATAATAATCAATATGCTCAATAAAACTTTTAGCATTAAATAAAACATCTGGATTTTTTAAAATAGAAGAAATTTCTTTAACAACAAAAACACTATCTTCTTTTGTTAATTGATATTTTTTTGTTAAAAAATTAGCTTGGTTTTCAAAGAGATATTTTTTTACATTTTCTCTTTTTTTATTTTGATCAATCTTAAGAGTAGAAAAAGTAACAATGGAAGAAACACTTAAAATAAATAAAGCCCTTTTAAGCAAATCTCTATCCATAATCATTTTTTTTCTTTTTTAAAAAAATCTATAAGAAAATCTCATTATCTATTTTTTCTGGCAAATACTTTTTAGCAACAAAATCTAAAGATTTGTTTGCAAGAGCCTGCTGCTCTATTCTGATCTTTTTATCAATTGCAAGCTTTAGTTCTTTTTGCCAAGCAGGAGATTTAAACCAATCATAAGACATAAGCTCTTTTGCTCTCTTAACATCCCCATCTTTCATTTTTTCAGTTACTGCTTGAAGACCGTATTCTTCAACATCTGTTAAAGTCATACCAACATACTTTGCATCAGGAACTGCTAAAAACTTAGAGTGAGCTGCAAGAGCCATAGAACCACTCTTAATTACAGAATAAATATACCAACCATAAGGATCCCCATCAGTGAAAACAACAATTGGAAGATTAAACTCATATCTTAAACGATGAACAAGTCTTCTTGCACCTCTTGCTGCTTGACCTGAAGTTCCAATTAATATAGCGTTATGTTTTTTAGGATAATTTTCTTCAATTAATCTACCATACATCGCAGAAGTCTCTACAACTAAAACAAAATCAGCATTAACTTCTTTAATTTCAATTTCATCAGGTTCAATTCTGGACATGATAGACCATCCACCTCTTCCAAGATTTTTACAACTAAACTCATCATTGTTGTGTTTTCTATCAATTAAAGTAATGTCACCATAAAGTGAACCTTTAGGATCAGCTTGAAGTCCTAATTTTTCTCTAATTGTTGAAACAGAATGTTCAATATCAACAATTACATCATTAGATTCTTCTTGACCATCAAAAGTATTTTCATTAGTTTTTGCAACAGTGTGCTTAAGCTCATAATAAATTTCTCTGATTGATGCTGTTTTTGAATGTTTTAAATATTCATTACATTTTTCTGTGACTAAAACAGTTTGCATAAATTTTCTTGCAGCACCAAGATTTAAGAAAGGCCTTGTAACAGTTTTATCTCCAAGTTGTATAAAACCTTTTTCTTGATCAAAATAAACATTTGAAAGTCCTCTTACCTTTGTTGAAAAAGTTGGAGTATGTTCATGTTCTATTTGATGAACAATATTTTCTGCAATTTCATACACTCTTTTACCGATTTCTTTTGCACCCTCAACTTCGTGCTTTTCAAGTTCTTGTTTTTTTGGTTTTTGGTTTGCCATATTTTAATCACATTTTTATAAAGTTTTATTTTTTTAAAAAAAGAATCATTCTTCAACTAAATCTTCTTCTTCTTCAATTTCTTCTTCTATCTTGTCATCTTTTGCTTTTTGCTTTTGATCTTCTAAATCTTCCATTTTTAATTTTTCAAGAACCATTTTATCTAAATTCTTTTGAAGTTTAGTAGCATCAGCACCTGTTATTCTTGAAAGGGCTTGAACAATTTCAGGAGCATATTTTGCAAAGACTTTTCTTTTTTCTAATTTTTCAGCTTCTTTCTTTTTATCAATAATATATCTTCCAAGTCTTCTTGAAACATCCATTAAAGCAAGCTTTGTTTCAACTAAAATTTCTTCTTCATCAGCAATTGCAGATTTACCAGCTGAAGTGTAAGGGATATGCACAGAAATTAAATTTACAAAAACAGTTACTGGAGCAGATTCAAAATTATGAATTCCATATCTTTTCCAATCAATAGATTGAACAGTTTTTGTAATTGCACAACCTCCTGCATCAAATAAAAGAGGAGATTTATTTGCATATCTTATTATTTCAGAAACTCTAACTTCTTTAGTATCTTCTTGATCATCAAGAGAATCTTTTCTGTTTTTTGCCTTAGGAGAAGAAACACTTACAAGACGTCCTGCATTACCTCCAAAAGCAACAGCAACTTCAACTTGGAAAGCATATCCTCCTTTATAAACAGAAGGCTTTCTTGTATACACAAAACAAAATTCAGGTTCAACAATTGTTTGTAAAGACTTTTCAATAAAATTTTCACCAATTGGAACTAAGTTATTTGTATTTGGTGCAATAAATTTAGTTTTCTTGATAGCAGATACAATTTCTTCTGCTTCTTCCCAAGTTATTTTTCTTGGATCTTTATTAATATCAAAATGAATCATTTTTGCAATTGAATCAACTGCAGTTTGACCAAATCTATCAAAAGTTAACATAAGATAAGAAGATATTTTTCTTGCAGAAGTATATCTTGCAAGAGATAATAATTCATCAACAGTAACTCCTCTAGGGTGAGGTTTTACTTGTTTTGGTATCTTTGGTAAAGTTTTAACTATTCTTTCATATTTTGTAACTTCTTGGAAAGGATCTTGGAAAACTATAGTTGCATGAGGATTTGCAATAGCAGTTCTTCTTAAATATTCATCAACAGAACCTTGTCCTTTCTTATACTGGATTTCTTTAAATTTAGCTTTTATTCCAGTACCTCTAAATTTTTTTTCTAAATATACTTTATTTGTCATTTTTGGAGAATTAGTTTTTGAATCAATTGTTATTTCTAAAGAAACTGCTCTTTCCTTTGAAGTTCCAGAAATAACTTTTGTTGGTTTTCCAGTTGTAATTTGTGAAAATAAAATAATTCCTGAAACACCAATTCCTTGTTGTCCTCTTGTCTGAACTAACCTATGAAATTTAGTTCCAGCAAGAAGTTTTCCTAAAGCAGAACCAATTTTGTTTTCTGGAATACCAGGACCATTATCCATTACAGATATTTCATAGTATTCTTCTCCAATCTCTGAAATCTTAACTTCAATCTCAGGTAAGATACCTGCTTCTTCACAAGCATCTAAAGAATTTGTAACTAGTTCGTGAATAATTGTTGTTAAAGTTCTTTGTTTTCCATAAAGTCCTAACATTTGTCTGTTTTTTTTAAAAAAGTCAGCAACTGAATGTTCTTTAAATTCAGAGAATAAAACATTAGCATCTATTCCATCTTTTGAAACTTGAGTTTCTTGTTTTGTTGTTTTTTCATTACTCATAAAGTATCACTAAAATATATTTATATATATAATATACTTAAAAAGATTTAAAAAGGTTATCTTAAATCTTTCTAAACTTTTCAAAATAAAAAGTATTAAAGAATATTTGTATCAATAAGTATTTATACCTAACCTTTAAATTACAAAAAAACTATGTGCTCAATAATTGGTTTTGTAAACCTTAAAGAAACTAAAAAAGAAATAATCTCTGCTTTTAAAACTTTAGAAAAAAGAGGTCTTGATGGATATGGAGTTTTTTGTAATGATAAGTGTAGTTATTTTAAAGAGATTAAAGAAATAGAACATAAAAACATCCCTGACGATGTTGTTTTTGGACATAACTTACTTTCTATAACAGGAAATGTTTCTCAACCTATTATTATTGATAAAAAAGTACTTTTATCTAATTGTGAAATATATAATTACAAAGAACTTTCTTCTAAATACAAAATAGATTCAAAAAATGATTCTGATTTTTTACTTAAAGCAATAATAAAGATTGGAAAAAAAATATTTACTGAAATTAATGGACCTTATGCTATATGCTATTATGATGGCAAAGAAATTTATTTAAGAAGAGATTTATTAGGGATAAAGCCTTTATGGTATTCTTTAGAAGAAAAATCATTTGGGTTTGCTTCAGAAAAGAAAGTCTTAGAAAATGCAGGTTTTAAAAAAATTGAATTTTTAGATCCTAGAAAAGAACTTTCTTATGATGTTTTAAAAAATAAAATTAGTTTTAAACAAATACCATTCTTTAAAATAGAAAATAAAAAAACAACAAAAGAGAAAGTATATGAAAAACTAAAAAATGCAATTTTAAAAAGAGCTTCTGGAAAACAAAAAATTGCTCTTTTATATAGTTCAGGAATAGATTCTTTAGTTATTGCAAAAATATTAAAAGATAATAAAATTCCTTTTAAAGGGTACTTTGCATATTCTCAAGATGTTTTAAACCCTAAAGATCTTTCAAATGTTTTAAGAACAGAAAAAGAATATGGTTTTTCTATTGAAAAAATAAAAATTTCTAAAACAGAAATTGAAAAAACATTACCTTTACTTATAGAGAGGGTTGAGTCATCAAACCCAATAAAAATTGGTGTGTCTTTACCTATATACTTTGCTTCAAAAAAAGCAAGAAAAGATGG
>Ga0334894_1002894_pt1 | contig 10817 bp, 5 predicted proteins | sample GraSluR3_MG_6_FD_207225 | JGI IMG/M metagenome (GOLD analysis project Ga0334894, IMG submission 207225) | Sludge microbial communities from methane-producing bioreactor in Wageningen University, Netherlands - Granular Sludge_12_05 R3 | ecosystem: Engineered > Bioreactor > Anaerobic > Unclassified... | reverse complement strand
TGCAGATATTACTGCTTCAGTTTGCATTTCTGCAATTTCTGGATAAGTAACAACTAGTCTACATCCTCTATGTCCAAGCATAGGATTAAATTCATGAAGCCCATGAATTCTTTCTTTGAGTTTTTCGATATCTACATTCATTTCTTTGCTAAGTTCTACAATATCTTCTTCTACAGTAGGCAAAAACTCATGCAAAGGAGGATCTAAAAATCTGATTGTCACCGGAAAACCTTCCATAGATCTAAATAACCCTACGAAGTCTTCTTTTTGAAATGGAAGCAATTTGGCAAGAGCTTTTTTTCTACCATCAAGACTATCTGAAAGAATCATTTCTCTTACTGCCTTAATTCTATCTTCAGCAAAAAACATATGTTCTGTTCTACAAAGTCCAATACCTTCTGCACCAAATTTTCTAGCAACTTCTGCATCGTTTGGAGTATCTGCATTTGTTCTTACTCAAAGCTTTCTATATTTATCTGCCCATGACATAAGAATTCCAAAATCTCCACTTAATTCAGGATCTACTGTTTTGAGAGCATCAGCAAACACTTCTCATGTAGAACCATCCAAAGTCATCATATCTCATTCATTGTAAGTTTTACCACTTATAATAAGTGTTTTTGCTTTTTCGTCTACTGTAATTTCACTAGCTCCAGCAACACAACATTTTCACATTCATCTTGCAACAACCGCAGCATGAGATGTCATACCTCCTCTAGCAGTCAAAATCCCTTGAGATGCATGCATTCCTTGAATATCTTCTGGAGATGTTTCAGTCCTTACTAGGATAATCTTTTTACCTTCTTCAGCTCGGTCATGTGCCACTTCTGCAGCAAACACAATTTGTCCAACTGCAGCACCTGGTGAAGCTGGAAGACCTTTTGTAAGCAATTCTGCTGAAGTTTTTGCAGAAGCTTCTATTTGTTTGTGTAATAATGCGTCTAGTTGTTCTGGTTCAACTCTAAGTACTGCTGTTTTTTCATCAATAAGTCATTCTTTTACCATTTCTACAGCCATTCTAACTGCAGCAGCAGCTGTTCTTTTTCCATTTCTTGTTTGAAGGATATATAATTTACCTTCTTGAATTGTAAATTCCATATCTTGCATATCTTTGTAATGTTTTTCTAGATTTTTGTAAATTTCAACCAATTGAGCATAACATTCTGGCATTTGTTTTTCTAGTTCTGCAATCTCAAGTGGTGTTCTGATTCCTGCTACCACATCTTCACCTTGTGCATTCATCAAATATTCTCCGTAAAACACATTTTCTCCAGTTGACGGATTTCTAGTAAAACATACTCAAGTACCAGAGGTTTCTCACATGTTTCCAAATACCATTGCTTGTATGTTTACAGCTGTTCAAAGCAATCCTTTGATATCATTAAGTCTTCTATAAATTATAGCTCTATCATTATTCCAAGAATTGAAAACTGCATTTACTGACATAATCAATTGCTCTCTACCATCATTTGGAAACATCTTTCCTGTGTGTTTTTGGATAGCATCTTTATAAAGTTTAACTACTTTTTTGAGATCTTCTGTATCAAGATCTGTATCCAATTTAACTCATTTTTCTGTTTTTACTGATTGTAATGCATGTTCAAATTCATGATGAGGAACTTCCATTACAACATCTCAAAACATTTGAATAAATCTTCTATAACTATCCCACGCAAATCTTGGGTTATTTGTTTTTTTGATTAGTCCTTCAACTGATTGGTCATTTAAACCAAGATTTAAGACTGTGTCCATCATTCCTGGCATAGACGCTTTTGCGCCAGATCTTACAGAAACCAAAAGCGGGTCTTCTGCATCTCATAACTTTTTACCTGTTTGTTTTTCAAGTTTTTGAAGTTTTTGTTCTATTTGGTCCAAAACTTCTTTTGAATTAGATTTTTCATTTTTATAATATAAATCACAACATTCTGTAGTAATAGTAAATCATGGAGGGATTGGTAATCCCATAGAAACCATTTCAGCGAGATTAGCTCCTTTTCATCATACAATGTCTTTTGCTATTCCTCTAGCTTCATCAAAGGAATATACATACTTTTTTGACTTTTTAAACAAGCACATATCTTTTTTCTAAGCAAATAAAAAAATCTGACAAATGTCACATTTGGTATTGTATACGATAATTGGTTTTTTTTTCAAGGGAAGATTGAAAACATGGTATTTTATATACTTGTTTTTTTATATAAAAAAAGGTCCCAAAATAAAGGACCTTTTATAAACATAGGAATAATTTTAGCAAGGACAAACTGTAAAGTTTTCTAGAATGTTTTCATTCACATAACACTCTATCTCGGTAGTCAAATTTGAAAACGGTTCTAAGATTTCCAGCTTTCCGTAGTTCAGCTCAGCTACTTTAAAATAATCACCATTGAGATACAAAACACCAATTTCATGACCTTTTGATGTTGGTTTTGAAATAAATTTGTAAACATGTTTTTTCCTCTGTTCACAAAATTGAACAATTTGAAGTTTTTTTTCTTCAGATACAGTTTCTTTGTACTCAATAGAGATTCTTGTTTGAATTAGTTGCAAATAAGCTAATTCTTTTTGGTCTTCTACTACTGAGAAGCCAAAGTTTTTTTTTACAATTTCCATTTTTTTGGTTTTTTGAGGTTTATAATTTTGTTTTTGTTAAGATAAAAAAAATCCCCCCGATAACTAATATGGGTAGGAGTATATAAGATTTTATCTTCAAATTTTGATACAAGAAACTCTCCACCCGCTTAGCGAATAATAGGGAGAATAATAATACTGTTTATAACTAGGTTTCTTGTAAGACTCATAGATATCATAAATTTAAATGCAAGTTTTATTTTATATATTTTAATATATGATTTCAAGAGATTTTATGCATGTTTTTTATTTGACTTTTTCTTGCAAAAGGAAGTCAGTTTTTTATCATTGATTTTAATATTTTACTTGAAACAACAACAACATGAGATCGCTTTCTTGGTCAAATACTAGAATCACTGTTTTGGAGTATTGTCAAAAAAAATATTTCTTTACTTATTATAGCGACTGATTAAAAGACAAATATCCTGATTTTTGGAAAGAGACAAAAATTTTGAGAAAACTAAAAAGTTTGGATATGTGGATGTGAGAAATGACTCATAGAATAATGTCTATGTACCTATTCCAACTAAAAAAACATGTTTTGGATGATTGAAAAATACCTGATAAAGATTGGATAATAGATACTATTAGAAAAAATATGGAAACAACATTTGCTGAGTCAAAAACAAATGATTATAGTGATTTCGTGAAATTTTGATTATCCGAACATTTTTATCAAGAAATTGGTGATGATGCTCTTGAGCCAGTTATTGAAAAGGTAATAAATAATTTGGAGGCATTTATAAAAAGCGAATATCACCAAAAGGTTGAACAACGATTTCGCAAATGACACCACATATATATAGAAGAGCCTCGTAGACCAAACTTTGAAATGATGAAAGTAGATGTTAGCCAAATTCCATGACTTGAAAATGTGTCTATATTGGCAAGTCCAGATTTTTGAATTATGTTTTGAGAAAACAACTATCTAATTCTTGATTGGAAATCTGGAAAAGAAAGCTTGGATATATCATGAATTACTGATCAATTACGCGTTTATGCACTAAAAACATTACTCAAACAGAAAAGTACAAAACTTTGAGATCGTAACATAGAAGTTCATGAAGTATATCTTCCTTCACTAAATGAAAAATCAGGAAGTGTTGAGCAAAATGATATTGAACACATTATAAATAAAATACTTGAAGATGTCGAATACCAAAAACAATTTATTGTAGAACAAGATATAGAAAAGAATGAACCATTGAATCATACTGCTTTTACAAGAACAAGCAGCGAAAAAAAGTGTGCGTGATGTACATTTAGAGGTGTTTGCCAAAAACTTAAAGAGGTAGAAAGCGCTGAATAGAATTTACTGTTGAAAATTTTGTCAAAGTATGTAGACTGTTTTAAATTGATATAGTGTGCTTACCTAAGTTTTGACTACCACCTCGCAATAAAAAAACAAATAAAATTCTAGGTTGATTGTGATAATTTCCTTCTTTTATTGCTCAATTGATTACATTACTAAAAACAAATTTTTAAAAAACTTTATTTACATAAAAAAATATTTTGGGGAGAAGAAGAAAAAGCAAAAGTATTATTTTAAACAAATATAAACTCTGAACATCTTTCATCGCCTTGTGATGAATTTTCTTTTTTTCATTTTATTTGGCGGAGGGATCTCCTATTTTTGTTTTTTTACAAGAATATGCTAGTGTTCCTTTTGGAGAAATATGACTTTTACTATTCTTTGCCCTTTGTATTCTTGTGGGAATTATGATTTTGGCAAAATGACATTTGATTAAATTATTAATAAAGCAATTTTTATTGGTAATGATAATAATTTCTGCAATTTTAAATTTTCCTACTATAGACTGAGATTCTACACAGTATGAGCAGCTTTGATGATATATATCTTGGCCATTAATTTATTTATTAAATACTGTTTTTGGTAACAATGCTCTGGCCATTAAGGTTTTTATTATTATACTTTTGATATTACTTGTGTGATGGATTTTGTATACATTCAACTTTAGCCTACCTAGAATAAATATAAATATCAGACAAGATCAAAGACCAAATAAATCCAATAAAACAAATAGACAAGAAGATAATGATATCGCAAAAAGAATTTCAAAAGTAGGAAACAAAAGCCAGCAAGATACTGAAAAATATATTGAGGAATATAAACCACAAACAATATCAAAATCTTTTGTTTCTACTCTTCTCAAGAAAAAAGTTGAAGATAAAATACAAGATAAAGACAAAAAACCTAGGCCAGTTTTGAATTTTTCTTGAGAAAAACCAACATTTATGCTAAATATTTTGGAATCTTGAGACCAAAAAATAAGTATAGATGAATCATTCCTTATGGAAAAAGCAAAATCATTACAAAACAAATTATTGGAGTTTAATGTTCCTATTATGATTGAATGATTTGATATATGACCATCTATTGTTCAAATAAGAATTAAACCAGAATCTGGAATAAAAATAACAACAATTGAATGACTGACAAACGATATAGCAATGTCGCTCAAATGTAAATCACTTAGAATTATTGCCCCAATACCAGGCACAGATTGTGTATGAATCCAAATTCCAAATCCAAAACCATCCATGGTAAGGGTTGCCGATATATTATGAACAGATGAATTTCAGGAATCTATAAAAAATTCTGATACAAATCTAACTTTGGGTAAAGCCATAGATTGATCTGTTATAGTAAAAACACTAGAATCTATGCCACATCTTCTTGTAGCATGAGCGACATGATCTGGTAAATCTGTAGGAGTAAATGATTTCATATTGAGTCTAATGTATCAAAATACGCCATCTGAATTAAAGTTTTTGATGGTTGACCCTAAACAAGTAGAACTGGAACTATATTCTGGATTACCTTATCTACTGGCTCCTATTGTTTTTGAATCTGATAAAGCTTTAAAGCTTCTGAAGCGAGCTGTAAATGAAATGGAAAGAAGATATTCTTTACTCAAAGAAAAAAGGGTAAAAAATATAGATGAATATAATAGCAAAATTATTTGAGAAAAAATATATCGTATTGTCTTTGTAATAGATGAACTTGCTGATATGATGATGTCAGGAAATAAAAAAGATGTAGAAACTTGTATAACACGTATAGCCCAAAAAGCTCGTGCTGTAGGAATCCACTTAATTGTAGCGACACAAAGACCTTCTGTAAATGTAATCACTGGTCTTATCAAAGCAAATATCCCTACTAGAATAGCTTTTGGAGTTGTTTCAGAAATTGATAGTAGAACTATAATCGGTAGAAAGTGAGCTGAAGCTTTGCTTGGAAAATGAGATTTGTTATATATTGATCCTTCCACAAAACATCCAATAAGAATTCAGGCACCTTTTGTCTCTACTGAAGAAATAGAAAAAGTTGTTCAAACACTCAAAAACAAATATATGTGAGGTCTGACAGAAGACGATATCTATAATCCTGAAATAGTACAAATGTTGGAAAGTAAACTTGAAACTGGAGATAGCTTGTTTGGGTGATGAAATGGTAATGATGATGAATTAATTGAGCAAGCTATACAAGTGATTGCTGAAACTAGGAAAGCATCTGCCACTCTTTTACAAAGAAAGCTTGGAGTTTGATTTGCTCGTGCAGCAAGAATAATGGATCAAATGGAAGAAAGAGGTATTATTTGACCACAAGATTGAGCAAAACCAAGAGATATATTTTTATAATAAATAAACTAGAAAATGAGCTGAAATACATTAGAAATACCAACTATTAATTTAAATAGCAAACAACAAAAATGATTTAAACGTATATCTTCTTTTTTGAGAAGAGCTGCTATAGAACACTTAGAAAATTTTAATGATATTGATGAAGATGTTTTTTCTTCGTTTGATTTAAATGATGAAGCAAAATCAGGTGAATACCAACCCATACTTCAATGAGAAAAACATATCTTTAGAAAAAACAAAAAAGATCTATACAAAGAATTAAATAACTATAAAAAAGCTGATGCTTACTTTTGAATATCCAATAGAATATTTAAATCAAACATTTCTAATAAATGAAATCTGTCTGATGAAAAACAGATGGAAGATTTACTTTCTGCACAAAAAGAAATGTCAGTAGCAAATGCTATACTAGATAATTTAAGGTTTAAAAAAATAAATCAAAAAAAAGGAAGTTAGTACAACTTCCTTTTTATCTTAATATATCTCTTTGACTACAAAAGATTCTTTTTCCAAGATATCTTTGTAGTCTTTACCGGTGGCCCAAAAATTTTCATCATCTGATAGCCAAACAATATGAAGACGATCCTCAAAGAAATCGTCTAAAAGAGACAGCATCTCCCCAATTGCTTTAGCAGACCCCGAATTAAAATATTCGAAGAAGGTTATAAAAATCAAGTTTTCATCTAAGCCAACCCAACTTTCTATTAACTCAATTAAAGAATTATAAAAAGTTTTTAGATACTTTGCATCTTCAAACCGAGACGCTCCTTTTATAAGTACAAATCGAGGATTTGATACTTTTGGCATCTCTTCAAGAATCTCTAGCAAACAATCTGTCTCACAGAACCGAGACAACTCTACTTTTATTTCCTGGTCTGTAGCAAACAAACCAGCAAAAGGAACCATATTTTCAAAATCTCCTTCGTTATAAATAATTGATTGCTTCATAGGTTTTGAATTTTTAGTTTTTGTTAATAATATTTTCAGTTCTTATAGTGATATAAAAAACAAAGTCAAGATTGTTTTATGTGTTTTTTTATCACTAACACATTATATTGTATAACTTTTTATAAAAAATGGTTTATTATTTGTGTGGTTTTTTTGATTTTTTTAGCTGTTTTTTGGTTTTTGATTATTATTAGGTTTGTAGATTATTTTATTTGTAGGTATTTTAATATGGCTAGACTTACTAGAATAATAGAAAGTAAAGAAGAACTTTCTTGAAAAGTCTGAACAAGAGATGAATTAGACAAACTTAAAAAAATTATCGAAAAACAAGATAATATAAAAAATTTTTCTGATTCTGCTGACCATAAAAGTCATGAGAAAATCAAAGAGTTAGATCTTGCTGCAGAGAATCTTTTTGATACTTTTTTTGTTGCAAATTGGAATCAAAAAGAACACATATCTTGAAAGCCATTGAAAGAAATTATAAACGACAATTCAATTAGCGAAGAAGAAAAGACAAAGACAATTCAAAAAGAATTTAAAGAATTTCTTGTAAACATAATTAACAACGATGAAGAATCAAACAATTTTACACAAGATATTAGTGCAGCAATATCATCATTCAAAACGCATTTTGAAATAATAAACAAAGAAAAAGAAGAACAAGAAAAAACTACAATAAATTTAGCGGATATTGAACTCGATATTTTGCAAAATGAGATTAGAACTATAAAACCATCCAACCCTTGATCATCTCGCCGATCCTCACTAAGCCAAACAGCTACTAGAAATGAAACATATTATTCTGACATAACAACAAAAGAAAAAGAAAATAATAATATATTAGATGAAGAGAATGAACCAACGATATATGAAAGATTGTTGTATAGAAAAGATGAAGATTACGTTGATGAATACCCAAAAAGAGAAAGCTATCTTCAAAACGAGAATCTTCGCATTTGATTGTTTGATGAAAAAATAGAAGATATTTATAGCGACAAAAGAATTGCTCCTGTTTTGGCAAAAATATTTTGAGAGGACAATAATGAAGTAAAAAAAAGACATCTTGAAATAAATCTTGGTGTAGAAAATTGACTTGCATGAATTATTTTGGATATAGAGAGTGAAGCCAAAAGAAAATCAATCACTATAAACAAAGATTTCACTATTTTTGATATTTTAAAAGAACTTTGAGAAATACCAGCAGATAAATCTGTTATGGATAAAGATGATACTAAAAAGATTTTGGATAAACTAGACATTCCCTACAAAAAAGATGGAATTTTTGCGGATTTCAGAAAATTAACAAAACTATTCAATAATGTTGAATGGAAAAATCTTATTGCTTTTGCAAATTTGCTACAAGCAAGAACAAATGTCTCTAGAGCAACTAAGGAATGGTCCAATAACAAAAAAATCTTGGAGTCTGGAGAAATTAGACCCACAAATGTATTTGATTTTTTAAGTGATATCAACAGCGATTGAATAGTATCAGCAGAAAAAAGCAGAAAGAATAAAGAACAGTTTAAAGTTTGAGATGTGGGAAATATATCTGGGCAGCAACTTTTGTTTACATTGGAACAAGCCGAAAAAACACAAGATGCTGTCTTGTGAAATGGAAAATGAGAATGAGTTGTTGTTAAAAACATAACAAAAATGATATCTTTGATGATTAGAGAATCAGAAGAATATCCAGAATATCTATCACAAAACTATGCTGAAATTTTATCAACATTTAAAGATACCTATTCACAAGAACATAGAGAACAAATAAACAATATTTTAAACTCAGAAAATCCTACAAAACAAGATTTAGTTGACCTTCTCGAGTGATTTCCAGAATCAAAAGTATTTTTCTTAGCTGCTGTTGAAAAAGTGACTTGATGATCCTCTATTAATCAAGCGGATCTATATGATGTTTTGACAGGACAAGAAGGCAAAAGATTACAACAGATTGATTCAATAAAAGAAATGGAAGATTTAAGAAGATCTTTGGATTTTTATATTAAATGAAATCCAGATTTTAAAAAATTAATAGAAGAAAATTGATCTATTGAACTTAGAGAAACTATACTACAAAAGATAATGGATACTGTAGACAAAATTGGTTTACACATTTCATTTGATCCTGCAACAGAAAAGGACATGATCATGTCAAATGTAAACAAAACCTTTTATAGAGAACAAGCAAAAAAGAAAATTCTTGGCGAATTTAATATTCAAAATATTTCAATTTGAACAAACTTATCTGATATAAAATTGTCTTATAAAATATGAAAAGCTAGTATATCTGAAGACTGAAAAAGCAAATATCATATAGCTTGATGACCATCATTTTATTTATGAAAAAATGGAATTAGCTGAGGATTGGATATAAATTTTTCTCATGAAGAACAAATAAATTATGCCAAAGTCTCTTCAGCATCTTTGGATGATGTACAAAAAGCAAAGTATCTTGGTGTAGAATGATGAGCTGGAGCAAAAGCATGAACAAAATGAATTGGACTTTATGCAGCATTGTGACTATCAAAAGAAAACGATCCGTTGATGGGAATTATGCAATTGAAAAGAACATATCAATCTGTTTCAAATAGAATTTTTGATATTAGTGAACTTGAAAAATTCACAAAGCAATCTATTCAATCGCATTTAGAATCAAAAATAGATTCATTGAAATCATGAATATACAAAGATTTTATAATAAAAAACAATAAAAAACTAAAAGAAAATATTCGTTTTGTTATATCTTATCTAGAAAAATCATGAGTTCTAAGAGAGATAAATAACACATATAAAAGCACTAAAGAAAAAGAAGCAGCCATATGATCTCTTTTGAGAATTATTCAACAAGGAAATATCGATCAATGGAAGTGAGATGTAATTATGAATCTCAATTGAAAAATTGACCTGACTAGATTTTCTGCAGGAATCACTGCAGGAACTTGGTTCTTTGGTACAAAATCAAACAATTACACTTGAAATAGCAATGCAGGTGAATCAAATGAATTGGATTGACAAATAGATCCAGAAATACCTTTTGAAGATGGTTGAATTGTAGAAGAATCATCTGGATCTGAATGAGGAAACAGAATTTGATTTTTGGGAGTATATGCCAGTGCGAGAATCTCTACATGGAAAAACAAATACTTACCAAATTCCAGACAATTCCTTGCTACAGAAAGAGAGATGAATCAATGAATTATCGACCATATAGATGCAGGAAAAGATTTGAACAAATACGCATCATATCTCGAATGATTATTTAACAAAACCAGAATTGTTAATTGAGAAAAAAAATGAATTATTGTAGAAAATATGGAAGGCAAAAACCAATTAAAAATCAGCTACAAATTTTCTAGTGATGAGAAAAAAGTTCCTCTTCATAAATTATTAAATATACATTACGCAGATGATGAGCAATTTATATATACAAACAATGTTCTAGTTATATGAAATGTTTGACCAATATCTGCTTATACAACAACATTGCCGAATGGAGTAGATCGTGTACTTTGTCTTGGAACAAATGGTTTGGATAAAACGACACGTTTGACTTCAGAAAACATACCTACAGA
>Ga0334894_1002888_pt1 | contig 10834 bp, 9 predicted proteins | sample GraSluR3_MG_6_FD_207225 | JGI IMG/M metagenome (GOLD analysis project Ga0334894, IMG submission 207225) | Sludge microbial communities from methane-producing bioreactor in Wageningen University, Netherlands - Granular Sludge_12_05 R3 | ecosystem: Engineered > Bioreactor > Anaerobic > Unclassified... | reverse complement strand
TCGTCAAGTATCTTAGAAGTTTCTAGATGACTCAACCTACCCAGCTTCATATCGATAATCGCCTGAGCCTGGAGGTCAGAAAGACCAAATCGGGACATGAGCTTCGTTGCTGCAATGGAGTTGTCCGCAGCCTCCTTGATGATCTTGATCACCTCATCAATATTCTCGAGACCAATTTTCAGACCCAACAAAATATGAGCCCGCTCCTCCGCTTTTCTCAAATCGAAACGGGTCCTTCGTTCCACAACCTCTTCTCGGTGCATGATGTAGTGCGAAATCATATCCATAAGACCGACCTGGACGGGTCGACCATCTACAAGAGCAAGGTTGTTCACGTTGAAGTTTGTTTGCAACGGTGTATGCAGAAACAGCTGATTGATCACCACACGGGCTACAGCACCCTTCTTGAGGTCGATGACCATGCGAATACCATCGCGGTCAGATTCATCACGAACTTCCGCTATTGCAGGGATTGTGGCTTTCTTGAGATCTGCAATTCGCTTTACCAGATCTGCCTTGTTCACCTGATACGGCAATTCCGTGACAATGATCTGGTCTCTTCCCCCTTCGCCCTCTTCGATTTCATACTTGCCGCGAATGACAACCTTTCCACGTCCTGTCTCGAACGCACTAACGATCCCACTTCGACCGCAGATGATCCCACCGGTCGGGAAGTCTGGACCTTTTATGTGCTCCATGAGTTCTGGCAACGTTATTTCTGGGTTATCAATATATGCAGCAATGGCAGCACAGATCTCCGTGATATTGTGAGGGGCCATATTCGTAGCCATACCGACAGCAATACCGCTACTTCCGTTTGCAAGAAGAAAGGGAAAGGCGGCAGGAAGCACCAACGGTTCCTGCAGGGAGTCGTCGTAGTTCGGTCCGAAATCGACCGTCTCCTTCTGAATATCGTTGAGCATCTCCTCACCGATACGGCTCATCTTCGCCTCGGTGTATCTCATTGCCGCTGCCGGATCACCATCTATCGATCCAAAGTTTCCCTGTGGAGCAACAACGGTGTACCGAAGTGAAAAATTCTGTGCGAGTCGTACCAAGGCATCGTAAACAGAACCGTCGCCGTGCGGATGGTATTTACCAAGCACATCTCCGACGATTCTAGCCGCCTTCTTATACGGTGTGTTGTACTTCAATCCCATTTCGAACATATCGAAAAGGATTCGTCGGTGTACGGGCTTCAAGCCATCGCGTATATCGGGTAAAGCTCTACTCACAATAACGGACATTGCATAATTGAGATAAGAGATCTTCATCTCCTCCTCAACATTAGTCTTTATGATTCTACCGGTCTGTTCTTCCATTCTCTATATCCCCAACTACCTTAAACATCAAGATTCGAGACGTATTTTGCATTCTCTTCGATAAACCGCTTTCTCGGCTCGACCTCTTCTCCCATGAGCATGGTAAAGACCTGATCGGCTTCGACCGCATCCTCGAGCGTCACCTGAGTGAGACTCCTTGAATCGGGATTCATGGTGGTGTCCCAGAGCTGATCGGGATTCATTTCACCAAGACCCTTGTACCGTTGAATAGGTATCTTACTGATATCACCATCTTTTGCATTCTCAGCAAGAATCTGTTTTCTTGCCTCTTCGTCGTATGCATAGTAGGCCTTCTTGCCCACAGTGATCTTGTACAGTGGCGGCATGGCGAAATAGACATAGCCCATCTCGATCAACGGTCGCATATATCGGAAGAAGAATGTGAGTAGCAACGTTCTGATGTGTGATCCGTCAACATCGGCATCTGCCATGATGATGACTTTATGATACCGAACACGGGTAGGGTCAAAGTGGGTGCCGATTCCAGCTCCGAGCGATGCAATGACAGGCTGCAACTTATCGTTACCAAGAACCTTCTCCTCACGAGCTTTCTCTACGTTGAGCATCTTCCCCCACAACGGCAGAATTGCTTGAGTTGCCCGGTCTCGACCCTGCTTCGCACTACCGCCTGCCGAATCTCCCTCAACAATGAAAATCTCACATTTTGCAGGATCCTTTTCGGAACAGTCGGCGAGTTTTCCGGGGAGCCCGGCCCCTTCACTGTTCTTTCGGATACGCATACGGGCGTCTCGAGCAGCGAATCGGGCTTTGGCGGCCAGGATGGCTTTTTCCAGAATGGCTTCGATCACCAGAGGATACTCATCGAAGTAGTCGTTAAACTTCTCATAGATCATCGAGGCTACGATCCCCTGGACCCTGGGGTTTCCCAGTTTCATCTTTGTCTGACCTTCAAACTGGGGATCGGGAATCTTCACCGATATCACAGCTGTCAGCCCCTCTTTTAGATCATCTCCCGTGAGGGAATCATCGAATTTCTTGATAAGTTTCGACTTCTTCAACTGTTCATTCATCACTCTGGTGAGTCCACTTCTGAACCCTGCGAGGTGAGTTCCACCCTCCCGAGTGTTGATATTGTTAACGAATGTGAAGAGCACCTCATCGTACCTATCATTGTACTGCAATGCAACTTCCACTTTGACATCGTCTTTCTGGCCATCGAAATAGACAGGATCTTCGTGTACAACCTTCTTGGAAGTGTTCAAATGGCCGATGAAGGATTTAATTCCTCCCTCGAAATGAAACGTCTGTTTTCTCGGATTCTCACCACGCTCATCTGCAATCGTAATCACAATACCTTTATTTAAAAAGGCTAATTCTCTAAAGCGTTCAGCCAACACACCAAAGCTGTATTGGCTCGTCTCCATGATAGAAGTATCGGCCTTGAACCGCACCATGGTTCCGGTCCTGTCTGTGCTATCCACGATTTCAACCGACTTAGTGGGAATCCCCTTACGGTACTGCTGAAAATAGACCGATGGTTGGCGATAGACAGTAACCTCAAGCCACTCGCTCAATGCATTCACGACAGAGACACCTACACCATGTAACCCACCGGAAACCTTGTATGTATCGTTGTCGAACTTACCACCTGCATGGAGCTGTGTCAGAACGATTTCGAGTGAACTGATCTTTTCTACAGGGTGAGGCTCTGTAGGAATTCCCCGCCCGTTATCCTCGACTCGGATAACATCATCCTTCTCGATGGTGATCCAGATAGCATCGCAGTATCCAGCCATCGCTTCATCGATACTATTGTCCACGACCTCGTAGACTAAGTGGTGCAAACCATCAATACCAGTAGATCCTATATACATACCAGGTCTCTTCCTGACTGCTTCCAACCCTTTGAGAACCTGAATATTATTCGCCGTGTAGGACTGTGCACCGACACGCCCTAATGCTGAATCATGATGAACCGAAGTGTCGGTAGGCACTCCATCGAAATCGCTGTCAACCATATTGTTATGTCCTTATAAGATATAAAAATGAATTCGGCTTTTATGGTACCACTTTTTGCCGTCAATGTAAAGGGCATGACCCATAATTGCTTGCTTATTATCTCTTTTCATTGGATTGAATTACATGTATATCTTGACCATTGGGCAAAGAGCCTCTACCAACTCTTGCCAATCATCATCGGCTGAGATAAGATAGCAACATGCCGCAAGATAAGTGGAACTACAATCCGTTTTGGGACGAGGTCGTCTCTCGAATGCAATCCTCGCTCTCAGAGCAGGAGAGCACGACATGGTTAAATAGAATCTCATACGCTGGTTCGGAGGATCACAAACTTGTTTTGGCGGTTCCTTCGCTCTTCATTCGCGACTATGTGACATCCCAATACAAGGCTTCGATTCAGAATATGCTGAATGAGCTCACAGGAGAGGCTATGTCGGTGGAATTTGTCGTACAGAAAACCTCTCCTACACAGACTGAGAAACAGGCAACGGAGAAACAGGCATCCCATCCTGGACCCGTATCGACCCGAGCTGCATCGCCCATGCCAAAGGCCCAAAGAAAGCCGAAAGACACCAATATAAATGGAAGCTATCAGTTCAATAGTTTCGTCGTGGGAGATAACAGTGCCTTTGCCTACAATGTGAGCATGGCTATTGCAAAGAACCCTGGAGTAAGTTACAACCCCTGCCTGATCTATGGTGGTGTGGGATTGGGAAAGACTCACCTGATCCAATCCATAGGAAACTATATTCAAGACCATACTCCAGAATTACAGGTCGTCTATGTGACAGCAGAGATGTTCACCAATGAGTTCATCCAATCGATCGGAGAAGAGAAGACTCCACAGTTCAGAAACAAGTACCGAAAAGCAGACGTCCTGCTGATCGACGATATCCACTTTCTTCAGAAGAAAGCCTCCACACAGGAGGAGATGTTTCATGTATTCAACAACCTGTTCGAAGCAAATAAACAGCTTGTATTCACCTGCGATAGACCAATCAATGAATTACAGGATATTGCTGACAGGTTGAAGAACAGATTCACTCGGGGTATCAATGTCGATCTTCAACCGCCCGATTTCGAGACACGCCTCGCGATCCTAAGAAGAAAATGTGAAGGAAAAGTCTGTCACATCTCATCGGAAGTGCTGGAGTATATTGGAAAGAGCGTGAACACCAATGTCCGAGATCTCGAGGCAAGTCTAACCAAGCTCATTGCATACAGTAATTTGCTGAACAAGGAGATCACTCTCGACATTGCCCGTGAGCAGCTTAAGAGCACCTATTCCATGTCGAAGGACCAATCGATGTCTCTCGATTCCATTATTCGTGTAGTTGCCGATTATTTTAATATATCTCCTTATGATATAAGAGGTAAAAAAAGGACTAAATCTGTCGTATTGCCCAGACAGATTGCCATGTACATTTCAAGAACCATCACCGATTTCTCAACGACCGAAATTGGATACGAGTTTGGAGGGAGGGATCACACTACGGTCATGCACTCGGTGCAGCGAGTGGAGGGGATGATTCAGAGCGACATAGCAGTGAGTAATTCCATACAGAATTTGATTCGCCAGGCACAAAGTTTTAAACGAGAAAAGTAGTTTGAAAAACCTGGGGATGCAATGGGGAAAACCTGTTGATACATGTGGATAATTTCGGTTGCTTGTGGATTCATGTGGATAAGAGGTGGATGAAATCGCTGTTTTCTCCACAAGAAGTTAAATTTTATGAAGATATTGTATAAAGATTTATTGTCGTTTTCCACAGTATACATGATACTATTACTACGACTACTATCTTTATATAAATAATAGGAGTAATCAGATGAAGTTCGCCTGCCAGAAAAATATGCTGCTAAAAGAGATCGTTTTGGCCCTCGATTTCACCAGTCAGAGAAACACTCTTTCCATAGTGTCGAATGTATTGCTTGAAACTCATGCAAATACCTTGATCATACGAGCTACAGACCAGAAAGTAGGTTTCACTACAGAAGTTCCAGTCGAAACGATCGAAGAGGGCTCTACCACGGTCTTCTGTGACAAGTTTCTGGGAATTCTCAGAGCACTTCCCGATGAAACGATCATATTCGAAGAATCTGGAGATAAATTACTTATCCATCCTGAGAAGAAATCGATCGACTTTGAGTTGAGAACCATCTCTGCAGATAAATATCCATCATTGGAAAATTCCCCATCGGATAGTTTCTTCTCACTGAGCCAGAAGGATCTGTTCTTCATGATCGATCAGACCATTTTTGCCATAAGCGACGATGAAACACGCTATTTCATGAATGGTGTCTATCTCGAACAGGATTCACAAGCTCTGGTCATGGTCTCTACCGATGGTAGACGCCTCTCCTATATCAGCCGATCGTTTGAAACACCCATTCCATCGTTCAATCCCGTTATCATACCGGCTAAATTCCTTACATTGCTCAAAAAAGCCGGATCGGGCGAAGGTGAAATTCAGCTCTCAGTGAATGAATCCATCATTTTCGCCAGATTCGGTAACCAATTCATGTATTCTACTCTCATAAAGGGGCAATTCCCTAACTATCGTCGAGTCATTCCTGCAAGTCAGACCAACACGTGCATTGTCCCGGTAAGTGAAATGAACGAAGCTCTGAAACGTGTCTCTCTGCTTGTCGAGAATAAAGCAAAACGAGTATATCTCGATATCGAAGCAGGTGGCATTACCATCAGTTCAGAAGAGAGCGATTTTGGACAGGCAAAGGAGATCATCCATTGCGACTACACAGGCGAAAGCTGTAGGATCGCCATGAACTACTCCTACCTTGTCAGTCCTCTTCGGGTGATCGAGGGAGATACTTTCGCGCTCTGTTTCACCGAATCGAACAAGGCCGTCACGGTGAGACCAGAACCTGAAAAGGACTACTTCCATATCATCATGCCCATGCAAATAGACTGATGAGATTCCGTTCGATCGGGTTCCACCATTTCAGGAACCTCGCTGATTCCCTGGTACCGACAGATACACGTCATGTCGTACTGATTGGTACCAATGGACAGGGAAAAACCAATTTCCTGGAAGCACTCTATGTTCTCTGCTATGGATCGTCGTTCAGATCCATACAGAGCAGGGACATGTGCAGGCACGGTGAACGAGAATTCTCCTTATCGGCTGTTGTAGAGAGTGAGTTGGGTATCAATCAACATATTCTATTCCGTTTTGGCGAGGGGAAACGAGAAATTCGTATCGATGGAAAGGAGATTCGAGATCGACGTGAACTGATCTACAACATCCCTTGCATAGTGTTCTGTCATGACGATATTGAATTCGTGCGAGGAACTCCAGAGAGTAGAAGACGGTTCTTCGATCAGACAATGAGTCTGTACAATCCGCTCTTCTTCGATGATCTCAGACGATACAAAGTCGTGTTGAAGCAGAGAAATGCTGCGATCAAAGAGAACTACCATGCACTCATTCCAGTATACGACGACCAACTTGCACAGTTAGGAATCTCTATTCAGCAACAGAGGAGAGAGGCGGTTGAAGAATTCAACTCGCTATTCGGACCTCTGTATGCCTCTGTAAGCGGCGGGAGTGACTCCATGCGTATTGCCTATCGTCCATCGTGGGGCGATTGTACGACCGCAGAAGATGTGAAGGATAAGCTTGCCAGGACATGGGAGAGGGATGTCCGAATGCAGACTACCGCGAGTGGCATACATCGGGACCAGTTCGTTGTAATGGACGGATCGATACATTTTGCATCAAGCGGTTCTACAGGACAGATGCGGCTTGCATCGTTGATTTTCCGTATTGCTCAGGTACAATCATTCCGGCAGAAGACGGGCAAGGATCCCATACTTCTTATCGATGATGTCCTGCTCGAACTCGACATCGTCAAGCGGGGGCACTTTCTCGAACAGCTCGGCGGATATAGCCAGGCGTTCTTCACATTTCTTCCAGAAGAGCAGTACTTTTCCGAAATTACCAAGGGTGAGGGATTGACCTATCGAGTGGAAGATGGGAGATTCATGGAGTCATGAAGGAGAAAACGACCCAGGAGTTGCTGGAGATGCTTCTTTCCAGGCTCAATATCGATGAATCGAACCCACTCATGTCCATGCATCGATCGTGGATGGAGATTGTAGGTCCCGATATAGCTGCACATGCGAAGCTGTTCGATATCAGAGGAAAAGTCCTGGTTATCGAAACGGACCACCCAACGTGGAGTTCTCTCATTCTTATGCGGAAGAGACAGATTGTGGCCCGTCTGAAGGCTCAATTTCCCGAGCTGGGTATCTCGCAACTTCAGGTGAGGTCTAAGTCCAACTCCACTTGACATTAAGAGCAGACGAACTATATACTGCCCCCTCGGGAGAGCGTTCCCATTGAATTGATAAAATCCGCGTTAAGCGATACATATTTGGAGATTTTCCCATGAAGAGAACTTATCAACCCAGCAGAACAAAAAGAAATAGAAGACTTGGCTTCCGTGCCCGCATGGCAACCAAGGGTGGGCGTATGATTCTTGCCAGAAGAAGGGCAAAGGGCAGGAAGAAGCTTACCGTCTGCGATGAGAAAAAGCCTTACTAAACAAGAAATTGTAAAAAAGAAGCCAGATATTGATGCGATATTCCGCAATGGTAAGAAATTCTCCTGCACCGGGGTGCGAATGCTTGTCGCACCCAACGGTCTACCTGTGAACAGGATTATAGTAATTCCTGTTCGCAACCATGGAAATGCCGTCCAACGAAACAGAATCAGACGGCAGATCAAAGAGATATGGAGAAATGAGAAACCAGGATTTCGCGTTGGCTTCGATTTTGCGTTCGTGGTGTATCCAGGGAAGGCTAACGATCATGCAACACAAAAAAGTCAGCTGATACGACTATTCTCACAGGCAGAAATCTATTTCGCCGGCTAATCAGTTCATATGCCTTTTCCTGCAATCACCTCTCGCATGCAACCCATTCAGGAGTGGATATGGACAGAAACACAATCCTTGCTATCGTCCTTTCTGTAATCGTCATATCTGTTGGACTTACCATACAGACGACGTTTTTCGCCCCGGACCCAGTAGCAGTGGAGCCTCATCAGACGGGAACGACGGTTACAGACCCCGACTCGCAAGCATCCATGCAACAGACCACGAGCGCTCCGGTTTCCTTTGCTCAGGCGGCTCAAGCCTGGGATAGCGGACTTATCGGATCGTTCAGACAACTGGGAGAGGCCGACAGCACCTCCAGATTCACGTATGAGACAGAAGTGTTCATTGTTGAATTCGATCCAGTCGGTGCCGGCATTTCGAGTCTTAGACTGAAAAACCACCTCGATAATGGCGAACCGGTAGAGCTGATTTTCAACACAGAAAAACATCCGCCGGCATTCTCTCTCTATGCAGGTGACGACTCAACCAATCCGATCGATGCCACCTTCAACTATAGGATCGTGCAGAATCGAGTCGAGTTCTCCCAATCATTCGTGATGATCGGGGAAGATGGGACGCCGACCGACGAGGAGTTCACACTAACCAAGACATACCGATTCGGTCCTACCGACTACCTCTTCGAAATATCTGTAGAGATAGCGAACTCCCAGAACAAAGCCATTCCACTTAATTACAACGGATACGCCTACACGCTTGCATTCGAGCCCCAGATCGGACCCGAATTCCATGAAGCGCCAGATGGGAACTACACGTATAGAAAATTCTATCTCGAACAGGATGGGAAGAAGTCGACCCCCAGAATACGCGATGGAGTCTACGAGACGAATGATTTCATCACCTGGGCTGCGATTGCCGGAAAATACTTCTCTCTGATCGGAATTCCCGATGCCACCCGCTATCAAGTCACCCTGACTGAACAGACTTCCGATTCCATTCCACTCGAATCTCGCATGTATTTCTCTCGACCAGCCTATCGGACTGCATCTGGAAAAGATGTGTTCAGATTCTATGTGGGTCCACAGCTGAAAAGCGACATGGCTATCTACAACAATGCTTCGGACAATGGATTCGGACTGTCCGATCTGCACCTTGAAAAGGCGCTCGACACCAGCTCATGGTTGGGTTGGCTTGAATCTATCCTTAAATGGTTGCTCCAATTCTTCTATGGGCTCATTCCCAACTACGGAGTTGCGATTATCCTGTTGACGATTCTCATCAAAATCGTGCTCCAGCCATTCAGCAAGAAAAGCATGCAGTCTACGTCTAAGATGCAGGCTCTTGGACCTCAGATGGAGGAGCTGAAAACCAAGTACAAGGATAATCCGACCAAACTGAACCAGGAGATGAGTGAGCTGTACAAGAGAGAGAAGATAAATCCACTCGGAGGATGTCTTCCCATGCTTTTCCAGTTCCCGATATTCATAGCCCTCTATGGACTGCTGAACAAGCATTTTGAACTCAGAGGAGCCATGTTCATACCCGGATGGATCGAAGATCTGTCGTTGCCCGAATCCATTATCCATTTTGGTTCGGTCACATTACCACTCATAGGAAGTGATATCCGACTCCTCCCGATCCTCTATGGAACATCGATGATCTTCTCATTCAAGATAAGTCAGGCAGGTGGAGCGACCCAGAGTGGAATGACCGGAAAATTCATGATGTACGGTATGCCGATCATGTTCTTCTTCATCCTCTACAATGCACCTTCTGGGCTACTTCTCTACTGGATGGTCATGAACTTCATCTCCATTGGACAACAAGTGTATATGAACAAGAAACGGAAGAAAAATCCTGAATCCGTAAAACCTGCACTTTCGCTCAGAAGGAATCAGGGAAAAGGAAAAAAGTAAGATGATAAAAGAATATGAAGCAAAGACAGAGCAGGAGGCCATTGCACTAGCAATGGAAGATCTTCAGCTCGGACAGGATGAACTGGATATAGAAATTGTAGATGCTGGAAAAAGAGGATTGTTCAAGAAAAGTAATGTCCGCATTCGAGTCCATTTGGCTGAAGATTTGGTCGATGACCATGAGATGGAGCTCACCTCTGAAGAGTTGAGCGAATATGAACAGCAGGTTATAGACTTTCTCGGTACGATCCTAGACAAGATGGGTTATCCAGGAGATGTCCAGGTGAATTTCAGGAAAGCGGGAAAGCTGGGACTGAACATTTCCTCTGATCACTCCTCGATTATCATTGGAAAGAAGGGGAAGAATCTCGATGCCATCCAACTGATTGTGAATGTCTACGCAGGACAACTCAATCCGGGCGTGAAAGTGGTGATCGATAGCGAGAATTACCGAATGCGTCACGAGGAGCAGTTGGTTAAACTCGCCTACCGCTCAGCAGATCAGGTGAGAAGAAGCGGACGGTCGAGACTTCTTGAGCCTATGAACCCCTTCGAAAGACGATTGATACACACAGCCTTGAACGACATGGAGGGCATCACTACCAAGAGTGAGGGAGATGGGTTGTTCAAGCAGGTCCGAATCTCCATGGATGATGAGCTGCCACCCCTTCGCAGACAGTAGAGTCCGAGGTATCAGTAATGGAAAGACGTGGTAGCATGACCTTTACCAGTGAA
>Ga0334894_1002884_pt1 | contig 10838 bp, 9 predicted proteins | sample GraSluR3_MG_6_FD_207225 | JGI IMG/M metagenome (GOLD analysis project Ga0334894, IMG submission 207225) | Sludge microbial communities from methane-producing bioreactor in Wageningen University, Netherlands - Granular Sludge_12_05 R3 | ecosystem: Engineered > Bioreactor > Anaerobic > Unclassified... | reverse complement strand
GAAAAATATACACCCTTACATGGAAAATATGGAATTTTTTTAAAGGGTTTTGTAAATGCATGCGATCATCTAGCTTCTGGTTCTAAATATGAGATTTTAACTGGAATTTCGGACATGCGATCGGTTTATAACTTTCCAGAATTTCGAAAAGTCCAGGAAGACACTGCAAAGGTTAAAGGTAGTGCATTTTTAACATCACCCACTGGAAGTGGTAAAACAGAAGCATCTCTTTTATGGAGTGATAACAACCAGAACTCAAATAAATCAAAACGTGTATTCTATCTACTCCCCTATACAGCAAGCATAAATGCAATGTATAAAAGACTCCAGAAGGACTTTGAAAATGAGGATCTGGTTGGATTGTTACATGGTAAAGCATCCTATTTCCTTTATAAAGAGTTATCGGATGATAATGTAAATTACGATAACGTAAAAAGTAATGTCAGAGACATTAAAGGTTTAAGTAAAAAGATTTACCGGCCTTATAAAATTTTAACTCCTTTCCAAATACTGAAGGCATTTTTTGGATCCAGAGGATTTGAAATGCAGATATCAGAGATGAGCAATGGATTATTTATTCTTGACGAAATCCATGCCTATGATGCCCATACCACCTCACTTATCCTGGAGATCCTGAAAATTCTGAAAAACAATTACAACGCAGAAATGCTTGTGATGTCTGCAACCCTTCCCTCCTTTATTAAAAATCTTTTTAAGGATAATTTAGGAATTTCAACAGAAATAAAGATGGGAAAAATAGAACTTAAGGAATTCACAAGACACAAAGTTAATGTTGTCTCTGGAAGTATAATAGATAATCTTGATCTGATACTTGAAGATCTTGAAAATGGTAAAAGGGCTCTAATAGTTTGTAACACTGTTTTAAGGGCTCAAGAAGTTTTTGAAGAATTATCTGATGAAATAGAAAATAGTGCGCTTTTACATAGTCGGTTTATGCTTCGAGATAGGGAAAAAATTGAAAAATCTTTGGATAATCTTGATTTACTGGTGGGAACTCAGGCAATTGAAGTTTCTTTAGATATTGATTATGATGTTTTATATTCAGAACCTGCCCCCATTGATGCGTTGATCCAGAGATTCGGACGGGTAAACAGGAAAAGGAGGAAAAAAATAGCTCCGGTTAATGTATTTTCTGAAGGCTCCGAAAGCGATAAATACATATATACTCCAGAAATAGTCGCTAAAACCGTTCAAAGCCTTGAAAATGTAGGGATTTTAGAGGAAGATATTATCCAGAACATTGTAGACAATATATATGGTGATGGATATGTCGGAAAGGATAAAGAAGAATTCGAAATTGTTCAAAAGTATTTTGAATCATTCAACAGGCGGATAGTTCCATTCATAAATGATAAAGAAAGCGAAGTGGAGTTTTATTCACTTTTTAACTCCTATGAAGTTGTTCCCCTCAAATACAAACTGAACTATCTGAGAGAATTGAAAGAAAAAAGATATTTTGAGGCAATGAGTTACATTCTTTCTATCAGCGTGGGGCAGTTTAAAAAGTTGGAAACGGAAAATAACGTTGAATATGATATGGGCACATATTTTGTGAACATGGTATACGACGAAAAGCTGGGGCTGAGATTAGATAGGGAAGAAAGTTCCATTTGGTGAAATAGAATTTTTTGACTCAAAAGTTAAGAAAATATATCAGGCGGAGAAACACATGCGATTAAAAATCAGTTTAACATCACCCCGGGGTAACTATTTAATTCCATATAATTACAACCACATACTCTCTGCAATTATTTATCGCAAGATATCTGATCTTGATTTGGCAGCTAAACTCCATTTTTCAAAGGATTTTAAGTTTTTTACTTTTTCTCAAATTTATTTTTCAAAATGGAAACTTACTAAACAGGGTATTGTTTCTCTTGACGGGAAACTTTCATTATACATCTCTTCTCCCAATGATCACTTGATAAAGAGTCTTGTGGAAGGCCATCTGGAGAATAGTCAGGTAGATTTTAAAGGGAATAAATTACTGGTTGAAAATATTGAGCTTCTGAAAAAACCTGAATTTAAGAGCAAAATGAAGATGAAAACCATGTCCCCCGTGGCAGCCAGTATAAAAAGGGAAATTGATGGTAAGCTTAAGATATGGGATCTGGGTCCTGGAGACGAAAGATTCTATGAAAGTGTTCAGAAAAATCTTATAAATAAATATGTTTCCTTTTATGGAGATTACAATGGTGATAAATGGGTGAGAATAAAACCCAACATGAAAACAGCCAAAAGGCGCAGGATTGAGATTAAAGGAGACTTTCATCGGGGTTACATGATGGAATTCGGGATTGAAACTGATCCAAGCCTCATTGAGTTTGCTTATGACTGTGGACTTGGGGAAAAGAATAGTATGGGTTTTGGGATGATCGAAGTGGATAATCTAAGTCCAACAGAGGAAAGAACCAAAATAGATTAAATTGGAAATACCGGATAAATCCAATTTACTTGCTGGAAAGGGATACGCTTGAAGCATTAAACATTGTTTTTGAAAGTGGTTCATTATCCTTTTTCTAATCAAACCTTTATCCCATCCATTTGAATATGATAATGGAGAGGCCACTGCAAATCCGAAAATTCGTCTTTTGAGAGAGGATAGAATACAACTAACTCACCATATTCCAGTACAATTTGATAAATAACATTGTTCATCCTCTCGATTTCCAGAAATTTACCAACATCTGCCTTTAGAACTAATGCGACATCAATAAACACAACCCCATTTTCTAATGTGGATAGACATAACCCCCCACCATTTAATGTATCCTTGAGATTCCATTTACTTTATCAAAATCAGAATCAAATGAAACAATGGTATCTATTTTATCCTGTTTCATGAGTTCTAATGAAATAGAATCAGCAAAAGAAAGGACTCCATCATATTTTAAGAAAAAATTCATGGCCTGTGTGCTTAAATCTTTATCTATGAATTTTACTTCATGATTATCTATTATGTAATTGTATAGGCAGGCTCCCATCTTACCCCCGGCCAGACTCCCAACCATGGTCACTGCCTCTGAAAGAACAACAATAGATGTTATTTTATCCTGTTTTGTAACTTCAGGAAGTATTTCCAGAACCCTGGTATGCCATTGGTCCTTTTTAATAGATGCAGCTATGAAAAAAGAAGCATCAATGAAAATCAAATCTTTTCTCCCCTCTGAGCTTTCTTTTTAAGTTCTACTGCATCAGTTTCTGGTCCGTCAACCATGCCCAGTATATCCCCAATGTTTACCTTTTTCCGGAACTTTAATTCCACACCTTCTTCTGTAGAAACCCATTCAAGTATATCCCCAGGACCCACATTGAACTTCTTTCTTATTTCCGCAGGAACAACTGTCTGGAAACCCTTTGAGATTTTAGTTTCAGCCATTTAGATCACCTATTGAAATATTAGTTATCAAAGTATTTATGTTTTCAAAGTTTTGGGTTTTTCAAAGTTTATCTACACGCTTATAATTTCAAAAAGATTATGCGAAAATAACCTTTTTCTTGTAATTTAAGTTATTCTCCCTCATAAAGCGTTCCACATCATGTTCATGATCCTGCGAGACCATAATACCTGAACGAATTCTTTCACCATTCAAATGCTCCAGTACACCATCATAAAAATATTTTTTATCCTTCTTTTTCTGGGTGTAGCCGTATAAAAATCCGGTTCACCTTAAATTTCTTCTGAAGGGAGAAATTCTCAAAGAATATGTAAAGAGGCATTTGAAGATGATTATTAAAAATCCTTAATTATTAAGGTAAAATGGGCTTACAACTGTTATTCTGTAAAATTAAGGAAAATTGATTAGATAATCGGCATCAGTCAAAATTATTAAATGCATATAACCCCTTCTCAAAATCATATTCAAGGTTTATTTCCTTCACATACCTTTCCATTTTTCCCATTTTTATTTTAAGACCATTTTTATTCCCTTCATTGGCGAAATAAAATTTATTTGATACTTTGATTAAATACTTAGAAATTTCGTTAATTCCATTAAAATTTAATTCATTATTTTTTGCAAATTGAGGATTTGAACAAATTTTCTTTATGAAATCTTGCGCTTGAATGTGACCATCTTTATATTCAAATTGTTCCGGCAATACATCAAAAGTATTCATCCCTATATTTCTTGTTTGTATCCTTAATTGCCCCCCTTCTTCTTCGCTTTTATTTGGCCTTTTTCCAAAAATTAAATCTTCAACATAGGCCCCCCAAAAACTGATATCCGCATTAAACTCCGAAAACATTTTTTCATTCGTATAAACATTATCCATCATTTTAATACCTATTTTAAACGTAAAAAGAGTATTTTTGAATATCTGTTTTCGTGTATTCTCTATAATTTCTTTCATTACCCCATTTTTATCTTCATGAGTGTAATAAGGATAACAAAATTCCCCAGTGTCAAAAATATGGAATTTATAAGTATGTTCATTATCAAAACGTTTACATTGAGGGCAATTACATTCTTCACTATTATTAAAACTCATTTTCCTGTGAAGACGTCCACCTCTCTGTATCAATGCATCTAAAGGAGCTAATTCTGATATCAATACATCAAACGAAATGTTCAAACTAATTTCTGCAACTTGCGTCCCAACAAAAATAAAGGGTAAATCCGGATCAAACCCATATTGTTTACAGAATTGAATTTCTTCTTCACCTGGTTCTTCAAATAACCTTTTACCAAATATTCTAAGGATTTTCTCTTTTTTAGGTCTATCTTTTCTCATAAATTGAGAATTATAAAGCAAAATTTGTCTTTCAGGAAATCTCTGTTTCAATTCACTGAATATCATTTTTGATTTCGGGACAGTATTCACTATTATTCCGACATTTTGACCATCAGATTCCATTAAAAGTTTTATAAATTCATCAGAAACAGTTTCATCCTCGTCAATTTCACTGTTATGATACTCAAAAGTAAAGGGATTCTTTTCTTTGCATTCATTATCCCTGCCACTACTCTGAATCTTCTGATAAGAATCGTCAAATTTATGTTTTATTTGACTCGGTATGGTAGCACTCATGATAATATGTGGAATTTTTAAGCGCCTTAATACTTCACACAAACACTCCACCATACCTATGGTATGCGAATCATAGTAATGGAGCTCATCTATCACAATTAAACTATTAAGAATATTTCCAAATGCTCTTGGAGCATATTTAAATCCATTTACCAGGGAAAGTAACAGATGATCTATGGTTGAGATATTAAATGGTTTAGAATAAATCAAATTCCAGAATTTCTGACTTGAAATTGAAAAATCGGATTCCTCTTCTTCGTCTGTATTTTCAATTAAAAAACTCATTACTTCTGAATGATAAATACCGATCCAATCACGAGGTATTCTATATTCATCCTCAAATTCCTGAACCATATTATTACTCGTTACTTGTGTGGGAAGGGTAAAAATAACTTTATTAATAATATTCTGATTTATAAGTTCTTTAGCTACTAAAAGAGCTGCTAACGTTTTTCCTTCACCGCAAGGAGCTTCTATTCGGAAGGGTTTTGAATAGTCAAAAATATTTGATGATTGAGACATAACATTTAGAACTCTATTCTGAATATCGGTTAATTTTTTATTCCCTTTTATTTTACTTATCCCTTTGTAAATATCTGAGGGAGATGGAAACCATTTTGTTAAAATATTAGTAACATCTAGTCCCAGAGTATTTTCTTCTTCAATTTTACTTGCAATACCATCTGAAGTTGTCAGATATGATAAAATTAAACAGTATTTGGCTTTAAACTTTGTATCAATTTGATTGTTCCACTTGTTTCTAAAATTTGGCGATTGACTGCTTATTTTGAATTTTTTTAAACCCTCAAAATAATTTGCCCATGGAACATTTAATGAAATTTTATAGTTATTCTTAGTTGCAAATTCCATGAGATATTTTTCATTAAAACTTCCAGGGTAAGGAACTTTATCAAAAGAGTATTCTGTAAGGAGAGAATGGTGTGATATGCAAGCAAGACGTGAACAAAAATCACCTTCGTTTTGAAACAGGAAATAGCCCGAATATGGTGCATGTGGTGGTAGATGCGGTTCATTTTTTAGGGCTTCTTCCTGCCATTTAATTGCACCCTTACCAAAGTCATGGAAAAATAAGGCTGAATGGATATTTTCTTCTAGCAAACTGACATCTATTTCATTTAATTTACCCCAATTTTCTAAAACCGCTTTATTCGAAGAGATCAAATAATTTGAAATATCCAGAGCATCTTCAGTATGTTTTTTTAGAGTAGTACCATTACTTTTAGCTATCGTTTCGTAAGAAGACAATATGTTCACCTTCTACATCAAGACAAGACAGTTCTTGATCTAAATCTCCCTGAGGTATTGAACAAATTAAATTGTGTCCTTTTTCATCTGGAAAATCATTTTTTAGTTTACAGGGAATTTTGACCAATTGGCAATTAGTACGAACTCCTGGAATGACAGAATCTATCTTAACAGATTTAATTAATTCATCATTCACTTCTTTTATCGCGAGTTTACTCACAATCACAATATCATCACTTTCCCCCAGATATAACGGGCGTTTAGGGCTTTTCAAACAACTATACATATTGTCTATTGAGTATTCACCAGCAGAGTCTGTTGAAGTTACATAAATAGTATATTTAGGAGTTATTATCCTTTGACGGTTTATTTGAGTACTAATCCACTTTTTATTCAAGTTATACCCATTAATTCCCCCTTTAAATGAATTCCAAAAACTTTGAATAAAGATTAATAATTCATCAGCTCCAGCAGCTTTAATTAGTTCTAATAAAGCCAATATTTGTTTTTCATCCTTTTCACTTATTTTTTGGTTGTTAGTTATCTTAAGAAAGTTTTCCGAGAAATTTTTTCGTTTTAGCTTATTTAATTCTTTTTTTAGTTTTTTTTCATCATTTTCATGTAAATTTAAGTCATCTAACCTGTTTTGTAATTCCTCTTTTAAAGAACTTTCAATTCCTTCAATTTCTCGGCTCCCTTTATGGATATTAAGATAATCATCTATCTTTTCACCACTTTCATTGATTATTATTGCAAAATTTAATTTGGAATAGTCTTCAATATATTGTAACCCAATTCCTTTACGATCATTATCAGTTAAGTCATGTAACGCTGGTTTTTGCAAAGCATTTTGGATAAGACCAAAGAGAGTTGTGGGTGGTGGAAAGGGATAAGTAGGACGGATGTTCACAGTCCCATACTCACTGAAAGAACACCAAAATGGAACTTCTAGATCTGCCCTAATTACTCTCATTTTAATCCCCATTCAAATGTTTAATTGCCGCATCTATGGCTTGTCTGGGAGTTCCAGAGATTTCAAGGTTATCTCCTTTAAGATCCTCAAGAACTCCTTTAATATCGGGTTCGTTGCTGATAATTCCTGAAATCATTCCTGCAAATAGTTTAGTATCTGGCAATGTTAGACAATCATTCAGGACATCTTCAAAAGTTCTTTTATCAATATTGCCATTTTCATCCATTCTCAAAGCAGAAGAAAGCTTATGGTTGTATTGATTCTGGACACTTATCAATACAACATCAGGGGATGCGTTGGTCATTTCTCGACTTTGATTTGCAAAATCACTTATATTGGAAATTGCATTTAATACCGAAATAGTCCTTTTTTTCCTTTCATCATCATCATAACTTGTTTTATAATCAGTACCATCCATTTTAGCATCTTTTCCTTCACCCACTATTTTTGGAATTTCGTCAACTCCAAGGGCACCTATATCCAGAGATATATTGGCCCGATAAATGTTATCTGTTAACTGCTTGTAGGCTAAAGCCTGCCTTATATCATATGGTGCTTCAAAGTCTTCCTTACATTTAGGGCATGTTAGTTTACCACCTTGTTTTATATTTTTATCTTTTACTGAACCTTCTTCACTTTTCCCCCTAGCAGCCAATGGATATATCTTTTCATTACACTTCGGACATTCAATATCCTGAACCATTCTAAATATAAGGTCAGTAGTTATCGTGCTACGTATTTGTCCCATTGCTGGTGAAGCTTTAATTGGACTCCACCTTTTCGCACCTTCTTTGGGTAGTAAATAACCAAACATGTCACAAAGCCAACATTCATCAATCTGGCCACATGGGAACTCAGGGGTGCATTTGAAAGCTTCTGGGTGCTCTCTTTGTATAGATTTCCTTAAAGCATGTCTTACGGATTGACCTGAAATATATGGCAGGCCATTGTTATAGGTTTTAAGCTCTTTTAGATTGGTACTTCCCTCTCCCGCATTCATATTTGATAGGTCTGTTTTAAACAACCAAGTTGCAATTACACATTTTTCATTCATTCTTAAATCCCCTTTTATTCCTTTCTTTGTTTTTTCCTGTAATTTTCAGATAGCACATATGCACTCATAAATGAAACAAAATAAGTTTTCATGTCGCTGAAATTGTTTTGATCAATGGAATTCATCAAAGTTTCAAGATGATTGGCATCTAAATAAAAACTTTTCTTATTATCAAGGGCACTAATCTTAGCTAATCTAAATGAAGCATCTTCTAAAGCTTTTTTAAACTCTTCTGGTCCTGAAGAGTAAGCAAACTTAGTTAACATTCCTACATCTTCACTGAACCCTCTGCCGATTGTTTTTCCAATACTTTTGCAAGCATCTTTTAAATTATCATCCAACATTGTAGATTCTCCCATAATTTTTTCTAAGAATATTTCTGTAAAAAGGTAGAGTGGTGAACTGTTCTGTGCATGATATTTTACCCGTATTTTGTTTAAATTTGAAATGCTTTCCTTAGCTATTCGAAAAAGACCTTCTGAAATTTTTTTAGGATCGAGAGTTAAAATTCCATTAAAGAATTTTTCAACGTCATTTTCATTAAAAATACTAAATGATAAACTATTTAAAAAATGTGGAACTAAATAAACATCTAAATTGTTTTTTGGATCTTTAAAAGGCTCTAATATATTATATATTTTTTCATTAGAGTCCATATGGATAATTCGATTATTTGAAGAGATAATTAACCATTCATTAATTTCTTTAAATTCTTCTTTTTCTATGGGCTCAAAAGACATGGTTAATTCTTCAATTTCATCTTCGGAGTGATATTTGTTTTTTATATTATGTAACAGAGTGATCAATGAAGCGGACTTTGATGTACTTGATAAATTCTTTATGTTCGTGCCATAAGAAGTACAAAAAGCATCAGAAAAATCAATGAATTGACCTTTTAATGATAAGTTATTGAATACTTTTCTTAAAATCCCCAGTTCCAGGGTATTGGGTATTGAAAGATAAGATACTCCTTTGTTTCCTTTTGTTCTATAAAATGGAATATAATAATCAAATAAAGCAAAATAGGACAATATAACACATTTAGGACATATTTTAGCTTTTTTTCGAGTAGCACCAACACCGTCTATTTCATTGTTATGATGTTCACCAAAAAGTGGGTTAAAAAAATTTTTAACATCTTCCATAGTCTTGGATGACATTCCACAAAGTGGGCACGTGTTTTTACCGTTTTCAAAAGAAATTAATCTTTTAAATGAGGAATTATCTTTGAGGTTAATACCTAAATCCAAATAGCTTTTATCATCCTTGCCGAAATAGCTCATTCTCATTTTCCAAACTTGTTGTTTCTTTTTGTTATCAAATTTCTTTTTTTTCAAGAATTCTCTTTCATTATCAGTAATTACTATGATTTCTTCTTTAGCTTCACCTTTTTGGGTAGGATATTCTTTAGGAGGTTGATAACTAGATCCAAGTTCATCATTATTATTGAGTAATTTAAAAGTAGTTGAAAAATTGTAAGTTCCTTTTCCAGCTAATATTTGCATTGCTTGAGCAATATAATCCGTTATTGGTTTATCAACTGATTTGAATGAGATATTATCGTCAGACCACATAACATCGACCTTTTCCTCGAAATTTTCCATGATTTGAGCCATGGTTACAAGACCGTTGTTAGTCCATGCATTATTTGTAGAATAAAACGTTATTTCTTTCATTTTGAACCTCTATTTGAATTATCTTCGACAAAATTGAGCATACCAAACCCCATACTATTCTTCTCACCCAATCCACAGTCATAAGCAAACTTCACCAGTTTTTCATCTGCCTCCATGTCAAAATGCATCAAATAAGCCCTATGATACGTCGGAGTACCATTCTTATCAATAGTAATCCTTTTCCTTTTCACTGATTTAATGTCAGGAACGATCTTAACGTACTCATCACCATCATAAACATCATCATAGAATGAATTGTACTTACGAATGAGGTTCTGCTGCAGTGCAGTGAAAAATCTTAAGTCTCCAGGATTAAGATCCCATATCCGACCATCTTCACGTTTTATTCGGGTTATCACCGGGGACATGGTTTTCATTTTCATCTTCTTTTTAAAATCAGGTTGTTTTAAAAGTTCCACCTGTTCCACCATAAGGTTATCTCCCTTAAAAATAACATTAGGGTCTTCCAGGTATCCTTCCACCATGGTCTGAATTAGATAGTCATGGGGTGAAGAGATGTAAAAGTTGAACTTGCCATCCTTAGAGATCAAACCATTTTTGGAAGGTTTGCGGCGTGGAATGTTTATCTGAGAAAAAGTGAAATGTTTAAAGTCCTGTGATCCATGAAGCTGACTGGCCAGGTCAAGATCAGCAATTTTACGATATATGATGGCAGAAAGAATATGATTATAATTATATTGGATCAAATAATCATTCTCTGGTGCTTTTAAAGATATTTTAAGTCTTATTCAAACAACCCCCTATCCCGGACCCCTATCAAAAAATAAAATAACCGGAAGTACCTTCAAGTTATTAG
>Ga0334894_1002880_pt1 | contig 10852 bp, 11 predicted proteins | sample GraSluR3_MG_6_FD_207225 | JGI IMG/M metagenome (GOLD analysis project Ga0334894, IMG submission 207225) | Sludge microbial communities from methane-producing bioreactor in Wageningen University, Netherlands - Granular Sludge_12_05 R3 | ecosystem: Engineered > Bioreactor > Anaerobic >... | reverse complement strand
CAACTCTTTAACAAAGGATTGGTTTCCCGGAAGCTGATTTTCAGGCAACACAGCTGTCGTTGATTTAAGAGCATAGCCGCCATCTCCACTATGGGTTAAAGCCTGGAATGCTATTCCCGTCTTAAATCCCTCTGCAATAGCAGGTCTCTCAAACTCCAGGATATACTTCCCGTTCTCCTTCTTAAGAGTAGTTCCCTCTATCATCTTCTCGATGTATTCAGTGGTCTTCTCCTTAGTCAGCCTTCCATCAGGTCTTACATCAGTCACCGGATCAAAGGTAGGATCCGTCCCTGGTGTTGGTACCGGTGTAGCTTGTCCTGTTGTGATGGTAATCTTATGGGTTACCATGCCGTACAGTTCAACTCTTTCATAACCGACTTCTCCACCCATAACCTCTGTCACAAACCTGATAGGTACATAAACCCTGTCGTTTATGTTTACAGACTTGGTGTCAACCGGCTTTCCATTCTGGGTATCGATGTAGATTTTCTGCCCATTCTTCATGGCAGTGTTCTCACCGACCTTTAACCTGACCTCCGTGTTGTTACCCTTGATAACAACAGTGGTACTCTCCTGCTCCCAGTCAACATCATAACCCATGTTCTCGGAAATAATTCTGACAGGAACCATTGTTCTGTCCTGCTCGCTTAACCATGGTCTTCCCATATAGTCAGTGAACTGGACCTCTTTTCCGTCTGCTATGATTTGGTAACCCTGGCTTTGTTGTGCATATGTAGATACTGATAAACCAATAACAAACACAATTGCTAAAATAGATGCCATGTAGATTGAGATTGAATTGCTTTTTTTCAAAAAACCACCCCTTTTTGTCAATTACTCATTATTATATCAGACAATACAATTATTGACATTATATTTACAGTGAATTGATTCAAGAATTGAATACAATTACATTATCAATGGATTTATAATCGACTCCTACTGAGGCTAAGAAACCTGCATCAGTGGGTTTTTATTTTTTTGGGAGTTATTAACAATAGCTAAAGTTATAAGAATAAATGGAGGGTTGTAGAATACTATAACCAGATTATAAGGAGGTAAAGTTATAGGTTCTGAAGATGATTCATATGATACCACAGAAAGAACATCACACTAAAGTTATTAAGAAAAAGAATTCTACATATACTAAGGCGATAAGTACAGATGGGAAGTGGCGATGTAAATTTTCCATCATTTATAAGGTCATACAAGTGTTGAGTCGCAAGTCACTTAAAAACAACGAACTGGATTAATCAACCAGGTACAGCCGTTAGAGGGTGTGTACTTGTCATGTCTACGAAAAGCATAGCAAGTATAAAATCTCTGATAACCATTCTGTGCCGAAAGGCGGGAGGTTATGGAAAGGCTGAAATGCCTGCTCGGTAATAGCAGATCAGAGCGAGCTGAAGTGAAAACTTCTGGACCATACGCAAGAAATTGCGGGTATGATACGAAGCGAGGCCCAACCGGGAATGATCATACCTCCTTGCGAAAATTATTAATTATTTTTTAATTTTTTTCGCAAGGAGGAGATAATCCTCTTCGCTACAGCCTCCCAGGAATGTTATCTAAATAAAAGATAGAAAAATGAATTCTTAAACTTTATTTTGTATGGAACTTAAAACTATAATAATTCCTCAATACAATGCTAATAACATCTAAATGTTGTCAATACTGAAAAGAGCTCACCTAAGAAAAAAATACTAACTAATGTAAGTTACCTAAAGAAACAAAAATACCTTAGCTAAAACATTGCTCTTGGAATAGCTATAGACATAGTAGCATAAGATAACACAGAAAATAAAGGAGGCGGTTTAGTGAACTATAAAGAACTAAAAGATAGGTACTACAAACTCGAAAAAATGAACAGTGTTATTTCTATTAACAATAAAACTGTGAATGAAGTATTGGAGGGGTTAGAAACTTTGAGAGATAAGTTCCTGTCGACATATTTTGAATTTGAAACGATAGACCAATTTCAGGAGTTAGAAGATATCAAAATAAAAATAACAGAGAATATTCTGTTATGTAAGTTAAGCTCAAATGCTTTCAAGGGCATTTCAAATAGACAATTAGAGAAAGAATTAGATGATTTTTACGCATCAAACGGTAGAGTTTATTAATCTAATCATAAGTCAAATAATATTGAATGACAATTCAAATAGATACGTATAATAACCAAAGGAGAGGAATCCCTTTGGATAGCTGATAAGGAGACTGGAAACAGCAAGTTAGAAAGGAGAAGATAGGCTATGAATAGTGAGGAAAGAAAAATTTCCCCGAATTTTGGAGCTCTAATCAAACTAAACAGGGTTAATCAAAATCTAACCATTAGTCAATTGTCTGAAATAACAGGAGTAAGTGGTTCTTATTTATCGAGAATAGAGACTTCAGAAAAGCGAACTCCCAGCTATAAGATTATGCTAAGAATCTGCAACGCTCTTAATATCAGCATAGATGAGTTGATGGATTCGACCAATGTAGAAGATGAGAATAATCTCAAGAAAATTGACACCTTGATAATCACCAATGATTTTATTATTGGAGATAAGAAGGCAACCAGAAAACAGAAGGAAGCGATTATTGATCTAATTGAGTTCATTTTCAACTCGGAGTTAAGTATTAACAAGGAGGCTGAAAAGTGTTATGAGGATGTGTTCAAACTCTTAAGATTAGCAATTCATGCAAAGGAAGATTAGTTTATAGCTAACCTACAGTGACAAGGAGGATTCTTATGAATAATAGGAATTTAGAGAGAAAATTACAATTATTCTACTCGTTTTACTCAAATAAGCTTCGTGATATCATCGGGCCATTAAATGGATACCTGGAGCTCGAAAAAAAGTTACTATGGAGAAGAGTAGATATTTATTTTGAGGAAGAAAGTCATGATGTTCTAATTGAACTACAGATTAAGGATTCGGATGAAACCCATCTAAATCAAGTTTTAGAGATAATTCAAGACTACGATATATTTGATGACACAAAGATTATATGGGTTGCAACGGATTTTCATCCTGATCATTTACAGGAAGTAAGAAGAGTCTTAAGAAAAAGAAGAGACAGAAGGCTTGAGTTTCTGGCATTAAAAATTAGTAATGAGATGGTCACAAAGCTTGAAGCTTATTCTAATGTTGATGATTTTTCAATAATTGAGGAACTTTCCAGTTTTGTAGTTCATGACGATACTGAGCTTGTAGTAAAGTATTCAAATAAGGATCTGATTGAGAATCGGGAGCATTCATATAAGAGACTTGCTGATAAAAATGAACAGCTAATCAGGTTCTTCGTAAAGGAAATAAGAAACACAATCCCTGAATGGACAAACGCTTATAACGCAAAGATTTTATCTGCAAGAAGGATTTGTTTTGGAGGAGCAGCTCACGACATCACTTTTAAAATAGGGATTACAGCTAAAGATACACTAAGTGTAGATGTGCAGTTTGGCCAGAAGCAATTTGATTTTTTCTGGAACCTCTATATTTGTGAGGATATAATAAATAAAAAGTTAGATCCAAAACCAAAATGGGAATTTAAGAAACACAAAATCTCCAATGAAATACCTTATATTGAAGAAAAGAAGGATGAAATCCTAAGAAAACAGGTTTCTGTATTAAAAACGTACCTTGAGGTATTTCGAACTCTAATAAAACAAAGAGATGAAATAACTCATAGTTCTGATGATGATATGATAGAATTGGTGGAGTCATTGATGGAATAAAAATTTAGAAAGTTGTACAAAAAGAGAGCTAAGGGCTCTCTTTTTTGTGGAGACTTATGAAACAATGATAAACTATATATTCTATAGTAACCAGCGATATAAGTGAATCAGAATTTACTCTTTCAAATATTTGAATTACTCTTATTGTGGTGTGTAGCTATCATATAAAGACAGATTACTCAACATAAGGGTAATTATGTTGAAATTGGATATAGTAAAAGAGATCCATTAAAATCTCTTATATCTTCTCTAAATAGCATACGATTATATGAATCTGAATTAATCTTAACTCTGATTTTCCCAATTACCCCAAATAAGTATCACTATCAATTATAGCATCAGTATTAATTCGAGTATCGCCCTCATTATAATTCATTTCCACTTTTTTTATTAATTTTGGTTTTGCTTCTTTAGCTATATCTCTAATGTCATGGCCTTGAGAATCATATATTTCTCTATTAGGGACCAGAAGAGTTGTATAACTACCACACTCTCTTGCTACTGCTTCTTTTTTTGTTATGTATTGATAATAAACAAATCCATCATCTGTAGTTATAGTCAAAATTCCATTTCTTCCTTGCATCAAGTTCTCTTTTCTTATAGTAGCCTTTTTTTCACCTGATTTCATTTTATCTCCTCCAATATATATTTTCCAAATCTATTCTATATGAAAATCTTTTAACTTACAAATAAATTCTATTTTTATATACTATCATCATTCAGGTGCTTCATCAAAATACATTAAATCTACACAATTTTTTTATTGCCAAAACGAGAGTACAGAACTGGTAATATGAAATGAAATTTTAAATATAATTTATCCTCAAACATAATATGGCCGGCCAAATTAAATAGATAAGTTTTATTAGGAATTCAAACTTAAGATTTTTAGATGGGAAGAATTTTCCTATATATAATATTACTAAATGTGTTATAATCTTATTGTCACAAAAAATATACAGAGGGGGATTAGATGGAGAGGTTAGACATAAAATCGGAAGAGGCAAAAAAGCTTGGTTTTGAAATCAAAGATAGTGTTTTAGTAAAGTATCATGGGAGCGATTTGGATTTAAGGATACCCGATAGTGTTGATGGGGTGGAGGTTACTACTATAGGTAGAGGTGCTTTTATTAATCAAGGAATAGAAAACGTAGTAATACCTAATACTGTAAAGAGGATAGAATTTGCAGCATTTATGAAAAATAATTTAAGGGAAGTAGTAATACCTGAGAGTGTTAAGTCAATCGAGGATGGAGCTTTTACGGAGAACAAGCTGTCTATGGTGGAAATTAAAAACAAAAAGATATTCGGATTCTCAAATAATGTTTTTGCAGTAAACGGTGAAGAGGGAAATGTAATTATTGGTATGATAAGGCCTGGGAAATGGAAAGTTGATACAGAAAAAAATATATGGATTAAAGTTAATGATTAAGAGAGCTGAATGCTCTCTTTTTTTCAAAGTTGTTTAGCGTCACATCCCTTTAGCTTATAGATTAGCTTGCAATTATATATTAATTTTCATAAATACACACGAGGTAATAGCATAAAGTTATTTATTTTATAATCAAGGAATAGTATTGAGTTTTTTGGATTACTATAAGTATAGAAATTTCGCTGCATTATTACGTTATCAAATAAATCGCCTGTTTAAGTCAAAATAGATTTTCCTAACAAGGTTTTCATCGATATGAGTTATTCAGCGTTATCATTAAACTCGTTATAGATGACATTACATATGGTAATTCCAAACTCAATAAAGAACATTTTTTGATTTTTTGCATAGCTTTTTCTTTCATTAAGGCTGTTTTGTGCTGAATGCCTAAAACATTGCAAATTTTTTCTAAAATCCTTAATAGTGTCTTCATTAAGAAAACCTGAGGTAAGTAATCTATAATCAATTGATTTATATTTTCCATCCTGCTTTAGTAAATACTCTATAAGATTTCCTATCTCTTTTAATTTCTCATCAATACTCATTTCTTGAAAAGAGGCTTCTCTTGTAGATATTAATTTAAATAAATCATCCAGATCTTTAGGAATAGAGACTTTAGTATCATTTTTCCTAATTGTTTCATCAAGAGATGTTCTAATATCTTTAATTTTTTTCATATCATATTCAGTTAAATTATTATTTTTTAGTTTATAATCCTCATAATAAATTAACAACTCTTTTAATAACTTAACAACTTTTATGGTGGGCTCATCCTCAATGATCTGTCGAAGCTTATTTGCTTTGGAGCAATATTCTTGGTAATTCTCATCTCCATAAATATCAATACCAATAACTCCCTTGACAAAACTTTTAAAGGTATTATTACTGAAATCTATTACATAGCCAGTTTCCATATTAAACAAATCCTCAATTGATTTTACTATAGCATAATCTAAATTCGACATAAAATCCTCCTATGCGGTTCCATTGAATAAGCAACTTATAAGAATTGATTATGATTAAACAACTAACTTAATGAATTTCAATCGCCATGTTTTCTATATTATAGCCTAACATAGGAGAAAATTAAAACAGTTCAATTACAACACAACAGTAATTATGTTTAAAGTGTATTCATTGCAATTTTTTATATTTTAAATAAAGTGGGATAGAAATGATTTAGATATGAATAGTAATTTAGATTAAAATAAAAAATGCCATCAAATAGTGGCATTTTTTATTTTAATCTGTTATAATAATAATATGATTAGGTATCACATCAGTATCTCAAATAATTTGAAAGGCGGACTACCGTTTTATGAGAGAGGAATTCATTAGGACTGTTCTTAAAGACATAAAGAAGAATGTAGCCATGAATGGATGTAGACCAGTACCTCGAGATAAGAATATCAACTTTATGAGGGAACACTTTCTGGATGATAATGATTTAAAGGAAATTATGTTAGATTTGAGCCCCAAGCAATGTATTGGTGGACCTGAGCCTGATAAACGTGGAGATGATGGATTTGTGCTTAAGTTTAAGAGCAGTTATTTAGATGATAAATTGATATACATAAAAGTTAGATATAATCCACCAGATGAGGTATCAATAATATCCTTTCACGAAGATGAGTAGCCACAAAACCCCAGACTAAAAAAACTAAAAACCAAAAAACCAAAAAACTAAAAAACAAAAAAACAAAAAAACTAAAAGTTGAGGGGAGAATGAATTTTATGAATACAGTATATTGCCCTATATGTAAAAGCGAAGAAAATTATACAATTGAAAAAAGGTTAATAAGAGAATTTAAGGGATATGATGTTAATGTTGAAGAAAAGGTTGCGGTGTGTAAATCTTGTAATAATGATATTTATATTTCGCAAATTGAAAATGAAAATTTTAATAAATTGTATGGAAAATACAGAGAACTTGCTGGAGTTATAGCGCCAGAAGAAATTGTTGAATTCAGAAACAAATATGGAATATCTCAAAGAGAGTTAACTTCAATATTGAATTGGGGCAAAATGACACTTAATAGATATGAGCATGGATCTATTCCGAATACCAGTAATAATGATATTATAAAGTTAATTATCTCTAAAGAGAATATCTTTAATGAGATGGTTGAGGATGCTTATCATGATAATAGAATTACAGAGAAAACGTACAAAAAAATCAAAAATAGAATACAAGACTCTGCTAAGGATGAGTTAAAAAAAATCATGGTGAATACTTTAACTAATAAAGAAGATGAATATAATGGATACAGAAAATTTGATATAGAAAAACTAAATAATCTTATAAGTTATATTGCGGATAATGTGGAATTGTACAAAACAAGTCTAAATAAATACCTATGGTTTATTGACTTTAAAAATTTTAAAGAAAATATACGTTCTGTAACTGGATTAAGATATATGAGATATACCTTTGGTCCTATTATTGAAGATTTTAAATACGAAGAATTATTGAATTTTCTTGATGATAAGTTTTACAAAGAAGAGTATGAAGATGATTGCAAAATAATAACTATAATCAGGAGCAAGGGAAATTATGATTTATCTATATTTAAAGAAGAAGAAATGGAAGTAATAAACAATGTAATAAGCTTGTTAAAAGAAAAAAGCTGTACTGAAATATCTAATTTATCACATAAAGAAGAAGCATGGATTAAAAACAAGAATAAGGATCTTATTTCTTATGAATATGCTTATGAGTTAAAGTTAAGTTAATCAAAATAGGGAGAAGCTAAATAATTAGCAAAAGAATTTATTTTAAAGGTAGAGTCAGAAGTATAAAATATAAATTATGTTATCAAGATCAAGTTTTTCATAAAACCACGAAAATTAATAAAGTACATCCTCAAATATTAGACAAAAATATTGTATTTGGAGGTGTGCTTTTTTAAAGAACATAACATGATAAATTCAAAAATGAGAATTGTTGAATAATATAATTTAGTACGTTAAAATGATATAAAGTTCAACATAAGTACAAGTAATATTAGAATTTCATATTCAACATAATACAAAGGAGAGATTAAGGAACCAAGCGCCTAATTGAATTAAATTCAGAGTAATGAAAGATACAATTGAATACTACTTAATTGCTTTAAGTAGTATTGATAGAATCGCTATATACGTTGATAAAACTACATTAGGTAAAAACCAATCCTATACTTACAATAATTTATTGCTTTGAATAATACTTAATGATAAGATTAGCCATAATAAGTGGTATAAAGAGGTGATAGTAAAAATGGATAGAATTCCAAAGGAAGTTGAGCCATTCAAGAGAATTAAAGATATTCAAAAAATTAAGCAATACCTGAAGGGTAAGGATAGCAGAAGAGACTATACAATATTTGTAGTAGGAATCAATGTTGGCTTGAGGGCAGGGGATCTATTATCATTAAAGTGGTCTGATGTAATTGAGAATAATAATATCAGGAGCACTATTAGAATTGTTGAAGAAAAGACTAAAAAGAGAAAAGAGATCGAGTTAAATAAATCCGCCAAAGAAGCACTTTATGAATTAAGAGACTCTGTAGAGAGTATCCAGTTAAATGATTATATTTTTAACAGTAGGAAAGGGAAAGACCATTTACAAGTCAGAAGTTTACATCGAATTATAAATGATACTGTAAAAGAGTTAAACATTAAGGGAAACTACGGAACCCATTCGCTTAGAAAGTCATTTGCTTATCACAGGTATATGAATAACATATCCTTAGAAACAATACAAAAAGTACTCAATCATTCAACGCAATCACAAACATTGAGATATATTGGTATTACAAAGGAAGTGATTCAAGATGCTTATAACAGTGTAAATCTTTAAGTTCCAAAATTTTTTGATATATTAACAAATGCGAGTATAGAAGGCACACCAATAATTTAGATAATATACGAGGGGGGCAACATGGGCGGAAATTCGTTAGATGATACAAAAATAATTAGAGTGTTACTAAATCAAATAAAGGCACTAATTGAATCTATTCAAGAAATTCTTACCAACAAGGATACTGCAGAGCATTGTAGGTATGTGTCATATAGGGATATGGCTCTTGTGTATAATGACTTAGCAGAACAAGTAGAAAAAGTTCTAAGATTACCTTCTATAATTTATACTTTTAATGTAGAAGATATTCGAGGTGTTGGAGACACATTGTGGGGAACACAAAAAAGAATTCTTGAACAAGTATTAGTAAACTCAAGAATGCTTCAGTCTTCCTTAGAGGGTAGCATTGATTTTGTAGATGACGAATTTGATAATCTTCACAATTTTATATACTCAAGATTACGAACCGTAATTTTTAAATTGCCAGAAAAAGAGATAGAAGTACAAAATGCTATAGAGACCTTGCTACTGGGTAAAGGACTAAATAAAGGATCAGACTATGAGAGAGAGTCAGGGAAGTTTATGTTTTCAGGTCGAGAGTATATTCCAGATTTTATTATTCCTAAATTAAATTTATGTATCGAAGTGAAACTATTGCGTGAGGGGAGAAAATCAAAAGTAATTGAAGAAATATCTGCTGATATTACTGCTTATAGTAAGGTTTATACACGTCAATTATTTATAGTATACGATTTAGGGGTAATTCAGAATGAAGTTGAGTTTAGAAGGGATATTGAAAATTCAGGATTAAGCAAGGTAGTAATAATAAAACACTAAAGGTTTGATTATTAGCTATCTCTGAATCTTATATATTAATATAAAGTTTATTTGCAAATATACTATTTTCTATAACAATTATTGCTTAAAAAAAAGAGCTTTAGTTGCCTGTAGAGAATAGTATTTTTTATTTTGCCTATAAACAGAAGGAGGGGTTCTTATGGCCAAGAGAAAAGTTGAATGGACGAGGCAGAAATATGAAAAGTTCTTAAAAGAAAAACGGGGACTTGGAGAAGGTAAGGATTACATTCCATGGCTTAATATCCATTTCGCTCCAAGCTTGGGGAGGGTTAGCCGTATTTATTCCAATAAAACTGGTAGGATCCACCACTTTTTAAGTGATATACAGACTAACGTATTTTTTTACTATTCTTTCATGGATGAAGTCGTAGATATCAGGGAGCACTATCCGTTATTGGATGTAAATGATGTCTTAGGAAATTTGGATGAGTATGGGCTTAGTAAGTACAACAATTATGATAAAGATGAAGCACCAAACATTGTCACTACAACATTCCTTATAACCACAGAAGATAGGGTAGGAAATCGAAACTATATTGCTCGAAGTGTAAAAAGTGCAAATGAGTTGGACCGAAAGTACGTCATTGAAATGATGGAGCTGCAGCGAAGATATTGGAATGCAAAGAATATAGATTGGGGAATCATAACTCAAAAAGAAGTGAACAAGACAAAAGCAAGAAATATTGAATGGGCAATATCAAGTCTTCTTCCTGATGGAAGCTCTGGAAACAGCAATACTGAAGTTAACAATAAATTGGAGAAGGAACTTTTGGAGAGAGTAAAGGCATTACCATCAAAATCAATCAGAGACATATGCATTGAGTTTGACAAGGACAATGATATTTCGTCTGGTGAGGGAGTATTCTTCTTAAGGAGGTTAATTGCAAGCAAGAAGGTACTTATAGATATGGATAAGTCCATAGATCTTACTAAGAAATCAGGCAAGGCCTTAATCATACCATAAGGGGGAGAATATTATGGATAACCAAGTATTAGTGAA
>Ga0334894_1002872_pt1 | contig 10865 bp, 10 predicted proteins | sample GraSluR3_MG_6_FD_207225 | JGI IMG/M metagenome (GOLD analysis project Ga0334894, IMG submission 207225) | Sludge microbial communities from methane-producing bioreactor in Wageningen University, Netherlands - Granular Sludge_12_05 R3 | ecosystem: Engineered > Bioreactor > Anaerobic >... | reverse complement strand
CCTTCTATATCTAGTGATATCTTTGTAGAATAGAACAATTTGACAATTCGTTTAATTTTTAATTTGCTTCAGATGCTTTTTAAGCTGATCTATGCTAGGCATCTCAGCAATGACTTCTAATAAAACACACTGCGTTCCAAGGATTGTCATCTCATAAAAGTTATAGCTATCCCTTAAAAAAATTGGAAAGTTGCCCTCTTTAAGCCACGGTTTTATGTTAATATCTTCATCGATATTTTCTTTTAAGTATGTTTCTACAATAGTAACCAATTCAATCACCCTCTAATGTAACGTTTATTTATTTCAATATAACATTTTTATATTTATATTACAATTAATTTTGTTACATTGAATTAACTTAAAAAATTTATTTTAAAATCATGAGGGACGGTTCTTTTTGACCACTCTCATTTAATTCTATTGTTATCTTAAATTGTTTATTAAAAGAGCAATAATCATTAAGAACAACCCCTTTTGATTCTTATGCAAAAATCAAAAAGAACCGTCCCTACTGATTTCGCCTACTGATTTCGTGGAGGGACTCGAGGGCGAGAAGTATTTCTCTATCTTCTCCCTGCTGAGCTAGGTCTTTTTGGTTTACGTAATCATTCACTCCGTCTTTTACATCCTTGCTATATAGCACTACGTTGTTTAGAACTGAGCCTACCATTACTCCTCTTAGCTTTCCTATTACAAATAGCGATGCTGTTTCCATATCTGAGCCTAGAACATTTTTCTTATTCCAAAATTTCATTTTTTCTATCTCATCATCTATATAAAACGAGTCATGGCTTCTAGTTATTCCCACATGATGCTCATAGCCTAGTTTCACAGCGTTGTTTTTTAGGGCTGTCAATATTTCAAAATCAGATACTGCTGGATAGTCTTTATTGATATACATAGCAGATGCCCCATCTTCTCTTACTGACGCCATGCTGATTATAAGGTCCCCTATGTTTATATCCTTTTGAACTGCTCCTGCGCTTCCTATTCTGATGAAGTACTCTCCCCCACAGTTTATCAGCTCTTCTAATGCAATCACAGCTGAGGCTCCTCCTATTCCCGTAGAAGTAACTGTAACCTGCATCCCTTTATAGCTTCCAGTCAAAGTCTTAAACTCTCTATTATTTGCTATGACTACAGCATCATCCAGAAAGCTTCCTACTCTATCTACTCTTTGAGGATCTCCTGGCAGTAGCACCATCTTACTTACTTTTTCACACTGTATATGTGGCTGAATAATAAATTTCCCTCTTTCTAATCAATTATTGCATCTATCAAGGCTTCTGATAAAGTAGGATGAATAAACAAGCTCCTTTTTATAGCTTCTATGCTCACTTTATTATCTATCCAAAGCCCCACATTTCCTACCAAGGCTCCTGCATCAATAGAATTTATCCATATTCCTTTGACTATCTCATCCTGCATAATTATCTTCATAAACCCATCATCATAGCTAGAATCTAGCCCTCTAAAGGTATCCTTAAAATATAGCTTTTTTACTAAGCAGTCCTCAAGCTCGTGCTCTTGGCAGCCTGCTCCAGCTAGTTCATTTATGGTAAATATACACCTTGGAAGTGAGCTGTACTGAGTTGATATCTGCTTGCCCTCCCAAATATAATCAGCTAGCAAAATCCCTTGTTGAAGTGCAATATGTGCCATCCCATGAATCCCATTTATATCTCCTACAGCATAAATCGAAGCCTTGCTAGTCATGAGGTTTTCATCTACCTTAATAAATCCACTTTTCATCTCTAGCTTTAGCTCTTCTATCCCTTTTGGAATATTAGGCTTTCTGATTCCAGTCACGAGAAGTTTTTTTACTTTTAGACTTTCACGATTAGAAAAGCTAATTGCAGCTTCCTCTTCTACCTTTTCAATAGCCGTAACCTCAGTATTTAAAATCAGCTCTACTCCATTATTAATAAGCCTAGCTTTGATATTTTCAATCAAATCCTCATCATTGCCCTGTAATATCTGAGCTTCCTTTTCTATTACTTTGACCTTTACTCCTAGCTCGCTAAGCATAGAAGCAAACTCAATCCCCTCTACATTTCCTCCTAGTATAGTCATTTCCTCAGGTAGCTGCTTCATAGTAAGTAGGCTTTCATGACTGAGTATCACCCTATGGTCTATAGGGGCAAACCCCTTTACTGTAGAAGCAGTAGTTCCAGTAGCTAGGATAATGTGCTCTGTCTCAATCAGAGCTTCATTTACCTTAACTCTAGTTTCACTTAATACCTCGCCCTCACCTATATATACATCTATATTATTTCTGCTTAGCTTATCACTTATAAAGCTCTCTATATTTTCCAAGGATTTTATCCCTGCCTTAAAAAGCACTTCCTTGTCTGGATTCAGCTTAAGCAGATTTTCATTTTCCAGCGCCTTAGCTTTTTCATAGCTTTTAATCTTATCCATTATCTTCTTAACTGGAAGGCATCCTGTGGCAAAAGCAGTCCCTCCTAGCTGAGCTTTCTCAACTAAAGCAATTTTTTTGCCTTTCTTGCTTGCAGATAGAGCAAAATAAAGTCCAGCAGCTCCAGAACCTATAACTACAGCATCATACCTCACTTTAGTTCCCCTTTCTCTTCATCAGCTTCTTTTGAGCTACCATAAATAGTACTAGCACAGTAGCCACATAAGGAATCATCTGAGTAAACTGCGAAGCTATTCCTAGCGACTGCATCCTGATTCCCAGTGCATCAAAGAATCCAAAAAGCAAAGACGCTCCGTAAACCTTGATAGGATTAGACCCACCAAAAATAATAGCTGCTAGTGAGATAAAGCCTTTGCCTGCACTCATATTTTCAGTAAATAGCGTAAGATATCCCAGTGAAAGATGAGCTCCTGCTATCCCACAGAAAACTCCACCTAAAATAGATGAAATGTACTTTATTTTCTTAGGATTAATCCCCGCAGTCTCTATAGCCTCTTCATGTTCTCCTACTCCTCTTATCCAGTAGCCATAAGGAGTTTTGTAAAGCAAAATATATATAAGTAACACAAGTATCCAGCTTACATACACCAAAATCGAGTGATTGTTAAATATCTTATCCAGCACTTCAATTTTATCCAAAAATGGAAGATGCAAATCCGGAAGCGGCTTGATATCTGGTGAAGAAAAAGCTCCTTTTACTCCAAAAATACTTCTAAGTAAAAAAACTGTAAGTCCACCTGCAAATATATTAATAGCGATACCTATAATAAACTCATCAGATTTTAATTCAATAACAAAGAAGCCAAATAAAGCCCCTATAACAATTCCAGAAATAATAGCAAGAACTACACCCATAAAAGAAGAAGCAAAAAAATAGCTTCCTAATACTCCGAAAAATGCCCCTATAAGTATCATGCCCTCCATACCTATATTGAGTATCCCTGCATGCATAGTAAGAAGACCACCTAGAGCTGCTAAAATAAGGGGCGTAGCTGTTCTGATGGTATTTTGTAGTAGAGCCAAATCAAATATATCCTTCATTATTTCACCGTCCTTGCTTTATTTAGCTGTCTTCTTTTTAATATCTCCTTAAATCCACTCTCACCTGCTATAAATAAAATGATAACCGACTGAATAACTAAAATAAGCTCAGAAGGAACTCCTGTATTTAGCTCCATAGCATTTGACCCCGTTTTTAAAATCGCAAAAAACAGTGACATCAACACTATCCCCACAGGATTGTTCTTAACTATAAGAGATACTAGCATCCCATCAAAGGCCAATCCCTTTGAAATGTTTTGCAAAAATCTATAATGAGTTCCATATACCTCAAAAGCCCCTGCTATACCACATAGAGCTCCAGAGATAATCATCGCCCAAATCATATACTTCTTGTTATTTATCCCTGCATACCTAGAGAAAATGCTGTTTTCTCCTACTATCTTAAAGTTGTAGCCATATGAAGTCTTTTTCATTAAGTAATAAATCAAAACTGCAATAATCATAGTATAAAAAATACTGGTATTTAGCTTACTCATAGCTACTAGCTTTGGAAACTTAAAGCCCTCAGCTATCATATCAGTTCCACCCATTTTCCCTTGTGATGCTTGAAATGGATAGTTTACTAGATATCCAGTAAACATAATTGCTATACTGTTAAACATTATCGTAGTAATAACCTCATCTATGTTGTAATATACTTTCAAAAGCCCTGGTATAAAAGCATAAAGCCCGCCTACTACCATAGCCGCTATCACTGCTAATACTATTCCTACCACCACAGGAAGTTCTGTAAAAGTAAACCCTACATAAGCAGCAGCAAAAGCTCCTAAATAAAGCTGACCTTCACCACCTATATTAAAAATTCCACTTTTAAATGAAATAGCTGTAGCAAGTCCAGTGAGAATAAGCGGCACTGTTTTTGCTAGAGTAGTTGCAAGCAAATACTTTGACCCTAGAGCTCCACTTACTAGAGCCATATAGCCCTGCACTGGATTCTTTCCATTTAAAATCATAATTCCAGCTCCTAGAACAAGAGCTAGGAATATCGCAAGAAAAAGAGAACCCAGATATTCTAATTGTTCATTAAACTTTCCTCTCATGCCTACACCATCCTAATTCCTATTTCCAGTCATATAGTAACCAATGTCGAGCTTCGAAATCTCTCCATTTATAAATTTCCCAGTAATATTTCCTTCATAAAGACAAATAATCCTGTCAGATAGCCTAAAAATTTCATCTAGCTCAGCAGATACAAGAACTATAGCGCAGCCCTCGTTTCTTTTTTTCACTATCTGCTCATGGATAAACTCTATAGCCCCTATATCTACCCCTCTAGTCGGCTGAGAGATAAATAAAATCGGAGTATCAAAAGAAAACTCTCTAGCTATTATCACCTTTTGCATATTACCACCTGAAAGCGAGCCCATTTTCACCTCTTCAGATGCAGTTCTCACGTCAAACTTCTCAATTAAATCCTTGGCATACTTTTTTATGCTCTTTCTCTTTAGCTGAATACCCTTTGTAGCAAATTCCTCACTGTGCTGCTTGCCCATGAGGATATTGTCCTCTATACTAGAGTCCTTGCTCATGCCTGTTGTCAATCTATCCTCAGGGATATGAGATGTTCCCATTTCTCTTATTTTCTTAGGTGATAAATTCGTAGCCTCTTTATTTTTTATATATACCTTGCCCTTTTCTGCTTTTCTAATTCCTGTAAGAGCCTCTATAAGCTCACTTTGTCCGTTTCCTTCTATTCCAGCTATTCCTAGAATCTCTCCAGCTCTCACTCCAAAAGATATCCCCTTTATAGCATCAAAGCCTCTGTTGTCCTTTACCCATAAATTATCCACCTGTACTAAAATATCGCCATAGGCATCATTTTTATCTATGTGCTCAAATAGCACCTCTCTTCCAACCATCATCTCAGCTAGTATCTTCTCAGTGACATCCTTTGTATTTTCTACTCCTATGAGCTTTCCTGCTCTCATAACTCCTACTCTGTCTGATATCTCAATTACCTCATTTAGCTTATGAGTTATGATAATCACAGTCATATCCTTTTCCTTTACGAGCTTTTTAATAACTGCAAATAGCTCCTTAGTTTCCTGAGGAGTAAGCACAGCTGTAGGCTCATCTAGAATCAAAATATCTGCTCCCTTATATAGAGCCTTTAGTATCTCAACTCTCTGCTGTAGACCTACTGAAGCATCCTCTATCTTTAGCTTTGGATCTACCTCTAGTCCATATTCCTTTGATAGACTTATCACCTTTTTATTTGCTTCATCCTTGTCTAGAAATACCTTGTTTTTTCTGAGCTCTTTTCCTAGAACTATATTTTCAGCAATAGTAAACGATGGCAGTAGCATAAAATGCTGATGCACCATACCTATCCCATTTTTTATAGCTGTAGATGGACTAAAATCCTCAATCTTCTTGCCCTTAATCCATACCTCTCCCTCTGTAGGCTGATGAAGTCCATACATAGTCTTCATCAGAGTAGATTTTCCCGCTCCATTTTCTCCTACTAAAGCATAGATTTCTCCTTTTCTTACATCTAGAGTCACGTTGTCGTTTGCAAGCACTCCTGGAAACCTCTTAGTAATACCTATTAACTTAATAATCTCTTCGCTCATACCTAGCTCTCCTTATATCAACCTAGAAAAAAAGAAGAAGCGAGCTTCTTCTTTTTACCATCCTAGTATTAGTTTGCCTCTGGAACCTCTATATCTCCTTGGATTATCATAGCTGTAAGCTCTTGTATCTGATTCATAGCCTCATCAGAAACTAGTTTTGGCATATCCTCAGTTCCATAAGCTATTCTTACACCGTTTTCTTTTGCTCCATACTCATAAACATTACCAGATTCAAACTCACCCTTTTGAATCTTCTCTATAGTTTCATAAATAGAGATATCCACACCTTTAATCATACTTGCAATGATTGCATCTGGATTGATGTATCTTTGGTCAGAATCCACACCTATAGCAAACTTGCCTGTATCCTTTGCAGCCTCAAACACACCTTCGCCAGTTTTACCAGCAACTTGGAAAACTATATCAATGTCTTTTGCATATAGAGCAAGAGCACTTTCTTTACCTTTTGCAGGGTCTTCAAAATCTCCAGCAAAAATAGTCTCAACTTGGATATCTGGATTGATATACTTTGCTCCAGCTTCATACCCTACTTGGAAATTTCTGATTACTGGTATATCCATACCACCAACCATACCTATCTTTCCAGTCTTAGACTCCATAGCAGCTAGTGCTCCTGCTAAGAAAGAACCTTCATTTTCCTTGTAGTCTATGCATGTAATATTTTCTACATTTTCAATAATATTGTCGATATAGACGTACTTCTTGTCAGGAAACTCAGCTGCTACCTCTTGGATTACATCATAAAACTCAAATCCTACTACAACCACTACATCACTTGCAGTAGATGCCTGAACTAGCTGGTCAGTATATAGTGTAGGGTCATTCTTACACTCTAGTACCTTGCCTTCTACTCCTAGCTTTTCAATTGCCATCTTTAGACCTTCGTTACTTGAATCATAAAAAGATCTGTCACCTAAGCCTCCAGCTACTACTAGAGCTACCTTAAGAGCACTATCTTCCTCTGCTGCTGGCTCTTCACTTTGCTCAGCTGGCTGGTTGCCTGCGCAGCCTACCATCACCATAGCCATAATCAAAAACATACTTACAAACCCAAATATTTTCTTCTTCAAATCCTTCTCCTCCTTATGTATATTTTAGCCAAATCGGCTTAATACCGCTCACTTTCCCTTTCATCAATCAGAGAATCAATATCGAGTATCTCAATCTTGTCCCTATATACACTTATGTATCCCTTGTCGTGGATATCCTTAAGTATCCTATTTATACTTCTTCTAGTAACCACAAAATGCTCACTGAGATGGTCCTTGCTGATATAAAACTTGTTGTGCTCTTTTTTTACTCTACTCTCATAAGAAGTAATGAGATAATCGCAGATTCTAAACTTAAGTGAATACAAGGTATCAACTATAGCCTTCTTTGAAAGCTCGTAGCTAGTCTTACATAAACTTTTTAAAATATAAATCGCTACCTCATTATCACTGTTAATCCACTTCTCAAAATAACATTTTTTCAGCCTTATAAGCCTTACTCTGTTCATAGCCTTTATCTCACATACATAGGGCAAACTGTGAAATATCTCTAGCTCTCCAAAATAGCTTCCCTCTTTATATACCGACTGGGAATAGGTTTTCCCCTTCTCCGAAGTGTGGTAGATATTGATACTTCCTTTTAGAAGCACACAAAAATATTCATAAACCTCATTGTACTTGCAAATGATCTCATCCTTTTCAAAATCAAGCACTTCCCACTTATCTAAAATATCTGGTTTTGAATTTAAAACGAGCTTGAACATAGGATAATCTTTTCTAAATAACTCCTTCACCGCTTATCCTCCTCATCTGCTTAATTTCATTATAGAATTAATAAAAGGGTTTCTAAAGGACATATGTCCCGAATGGAAATTAAAAAAAATCATGAGGGACGGTTCTTTTTGATTACCCTCATTTAATTCTATTGCTTTCTTAAAATGTTTTTAAATAGAGCAAAAATCAAAAAGAACCGTCCCTACTGATTAGTCCCTACTGGTTAATCTCTTGTGATGAGCTATCATTTTATCTGTCGGAATAGTATTTTTGATTTGGACTTTTGGGTTTATCTGGAATGCTTAACTTTAGTAGCCCACCTTTTATCAACGGACTAAGTACCTTTTGGCTAAAGTAGCTTCTGCTTTTGATATCCAGAAACTCTTGAATTTCGGATCTTGTTTTAGGCTCTCTACAAAAATCAAGTATCTTCGATGTCATATCTTGAATTTCACCATGTTCACCAGCATGTGCACCTAGCTTAGCAGTCAATGGAATAATCGTCTTAAAAACATCCCCCTCAATAAACTCAGGATCTGCACCTGAGTAAATTTTGTTATACTTATAGATATTTCTAACACCCGAACCCAATTCATCTACCCATCCTATTTCTTTAAATAACTTTGCAATTTTAGGATTCTTAGGAAAAGGTGAAAAGTCCTCAGGGTCAATAGTTCCATTTCCGTGAGGCTTATTCCCATTCTCAATATATACCCTATCCTTTTCTATCACCATCTTCGCAGGGAATGGATTGGAAAATTCTCTATGAATCAGCAAATTTGATATCACCTCTCTAAAGATTTTATCCCTTAAACTTACACGCTGGTCACCTGCAAGATAAAATTTATCATTAAGATGTTTAGAAACAAACTGCATTAACCTTTCATAGCTTCTCAAAAGATTAACTCTAATGTCATCACGATCATCATAACGGTCTAGATTTTCTTTTCTCAATATCGCATCTGTTCTGTAATGTGGAAGAGCTGTTTGAATCATCAATTCACTTCCGAAAATCAAAATACCGGCAAGAGTAATACCTTCTTCACCTGTAATCTGATCCTTTAAATACATTCCAGCACTCTTCAATATATCCATGTTATCCATCGAAGTCCATGGGTGATCCGGCCTAATGTTCCCTACTATTTTCCTAACTCTTGTAAACAACTCCTCCTCAAGCTCATCCATATCAGCATAGGGAAAAATTCTATTTTCTGTATATGTGGCTTGCTTTCTCATATACAATCCAGATACTAGATTTGTGTAAATCATGAGGGACGGTTCTTTTTGACCACCCTCATTTAATTATATTGCTTTCTTAAATTGCTTTTAAATAGAGCGAAAATCAAAAAGAACCGTCCCTACTGATTGTCGTCCCTACTGATTGTCAGTAGTTTGTTACACACTAACCGTCCCTACTGATTGCCTACTGATTGTCAAAAAGACTTAATTTCAAAACATTAGAAATATAAATCCCTTTTTTTATAATAGATTCTCAAAGATTAAAAATATCATCAATCTCATCAGCACTGATTTCTCTTTTACTCTTTTTCCCTACGTTTTTAAACATACTTTCAAGTTTTTTTTCCATGGATTTCTTGATAAGCTCTTCACTTTCAAAGTTTCTCAATTCAAAAAAGAGCATAGGATTATCATCAAGTCTTGCACCTACTCCATACAAAGTTGCTGCTACATGTTTACACATACTCGCCGAATCTGGGCAAGTACAGCTAAAATGAATTTCTCTAGAAGAAGGGAATAATCCATATTTTTTATCTGTAAACAAAACCTCAAGCTCTTTGGGAAAATCTCCACTTATAAGGCCTTCTAGAGAATCAATCCTATGATTGCAAAGGTCTACAATATGAAGCCAACTAAATCTTTCTATCTCATCTATATGAATCTTCACAATATATGGATTTCTTCTGCTTCCTTGCACAATAGCATCTATAGTCCCTTTGTTGATCTTTAAATCCAAAATAGTGTTTGCCCGTACATAGCTTTTCCCCCTTGGAAGTCTATTACTAAAATCTGCATAGCTCTCAATATTTTTATTCCATGCTTTTCCCCACCAACTTTTAGCAATTTGTCTACCTTCTATTTTCACTGGAGTTAATCCCAAATTACTTGCTTTGAATTGTGCAATATCTATAGCTTCTTTGTCATAAATAGTTTTTTTCTTATATTTATAAAAAGGCATTATAATTCACCATCCAGTGCAAACATATTCATAAGCTCTTCATTAGAATACTCTGTAATCCATTTTTCAGAATCTAAACTTAGTACATCCCCTGAAAGCTTTATTTTATCTTCAATTATTTCATCAATTTTTTCTTCTATAGTTCCTTTAGTTATAAACTTATGAACCACAACATTCTTTTTTTGTCCTATACGAAAGGCTCTATCTGTAGCTTGATTTTCTACCGCAGGATTCCACCACCTGTCAAAATGAATAACATGATTTGCTGATGTTAGATTAAGTCCTACTCCTCCTGCCTTTAAAGATAATACCATGTAAGGAATATAATGCTCGCTATTAAACTCTTCAACCATCTTTGTCCTTTTTTCTACTGGTGTACTTCCATGAAGTACGAACCCTTTTCTTGAAAAAATACTCTCTAAAAACTCAGAGAGTGGATCAGTCATCTCTTTGAATTGAGTAAATATGATTACTTTTTCCCTTTTTTCATAAATGCTCTCACATATTTCTCTCAGCTTATCGAATTTTCCACTATCTTGAATTTTATAATCTTCTTTCCCTAAATAATGGTCAGGATGATTGCATATTTGTTTGAATTTCATTATGCTCGATAAAACAATTCCTTTTCTATCAATCCCTTCTTTATCCTCTAAAGAGTCTTCAATCTTTTTGATTAATTCTTTATAAAGAGCTATTTGTTTCTTGGATAAAGAAGTGTAGGCCTTCACTTCAATCTTTTCTGGAAGATCAGAAATAATACTTTTATCTGTCTTTAACCTTCTTAATATGAAAGGACTTATTATCTTTCT
>Ga0334894_1002866_pt1 | contig 10885 bp, 5 predicted proteins | sample GraSluR3_MG_6_FD_207225 | JGI IMG/M metagenome (GOLD analysis project Ga0334894, IMG submission 207225) | Sludge microbial communities from methane-producing bioreactor in Wageningen University, Netherlands - Granular Sludge_12_05 R3 | ecosystem: Engineered > Bioreactor > Anaerobic > Unclassified... | reverse complement strand
ACGGATTGTAGAAGGAGCTTCATCATCTGCTTTGCATTCCTTGAATCCAATTGGACCAACCCCTTTATGGACTCCTGATTCCAGAAACCCCTTAGGTGGAGGGTGTACTTGTCTTCTCTGGTCATGCCAAGGTATTCACTTGCATTGGCTGTCACGGAAAGTGAGTTCTTCCTTATTTTAATAAGCTTCAACATCAAGCCCATCTGGAAAAAGAAATGCACAACAGGTTCCTTCATCTGGCCAGGCCTACTGAAGTAGAGGGGGTAATCCCCTTCAAGGAAGTCTATTATATTGTTCTGGTCAACCTTTTTAATGTGGCCCTTCTTTTCAGTTAGTTCCAGGGGATAGTCAAATACATAAAGAAGAAACCTGTCAAAGTCGTTCAGGTAGCTTTTTATGGCATCGGATTCATGGTCCTTCAACTGGAGGGAAAGGAGAGGATCTCCCTGAGCCAGGGAATTTCTTCTGATTATTTCCTTTAGATAATGAAACCTGTCCCTGCTTATCTGGAGGATCTCCTCATATGCACCCTGGTATTTGCTTGAAATCCTGGACCTGTAACCCAAGTATGCCTTTAGGGTTGATATATAGCTGTTGAACACAAGGCCTGATGTTATGAATTTCTCATAAATGGCATCCCCAAGCATGTCCTTGATTGAAATCTTGTCCATATCCTTGAAGCTGTAGCCTTCCTCGCTGAGGTAGTATTCATAGAGCTCGATCATGTTGCTAAGGTCCTTTTCAATCTGAGATGAACTTTTCTTGGTTGAAAGATACTCCTCAAACTCATCCAGCTCCTGGTAGACCGGAATAAGGTCCTCGCCTTGGGGGTCGAAATATTTGTAGGCGCTTTGGTAGAAGAGGTCATATATCTTCAGGGCATCATTTTTCAGGTAGGTCTTGGTTCCCTCAGAACGTTGGTCCTGGTCAAGCTTGTTGAAGTCCCTGATCAGGGTTCTTATAAATGAATGGATTACGGATTTTGGAACAAAGCTAACCTCTCCGATCATCCTGCTGTTACCAAGCACTGTTCCCAATCTTGACAGGAGGTAGTCTCCCACCTTGAGGACATAGGAAACCTGGGGCTCAAGCAAGCTGTGGTCTTCCCCGGTCAAAACATCGGTTACGACAACGTATGGCTCCTGGAAGTCCTTGATCTGGAAGAGGGAGACATATGATGCAGACTTCTCCCTTAATATTTCAACCTCATCGGGAGTGAGGGAATCATCCTCAAGAATCAGTCTCTCACCAAAGGTCATGCCCTCCTTGTCCCTGTAATCGCAGCAAAGCCAGATATTGAAGGGAAGCTTGGCGCTTTCCTCCTGTAGAAAGGGGTGGAGTCCAAGCATCCTGTCGTAGATGTACTTGATTTCTTCCTGTTTGTTTATATATTTTATCAACTTTTCAGTCGCCTTGCTTTCAAGGAGCTGAAGTCTTTCATATTCCTTTGTATGCATAAAATCCTCCTTATTAATACTTAAGCCATTATACCCCAAGAGAAACACTTATACAATAAAAGGGGTGAAATCAAAACAATTCTGAAACTTTTACAGCCATGACAGGCCATTTCCATGGCAATGAAAACATTCCCTGGTTAAGATGGCAGGGATTCTGGTATATTGTAGTTAGACAAACACGGGAGGTGTATGATGAAATTCGGAGATTACAAATACGAAAGACCCGACCTGGACAGGATGGAAAAGGACATGGACAGGCTTCTTGAAAACTTCAGGAGGGCAGATGGACCAGAGGACCAGAGTCAGGTGATCAGAAGGATAACTGAAATAAGAAACAGATTTGAGACAATGTACACACTGGTAAGCATAAGGCATTCAATTGATACAAGGGATGCCTTCTATGAAAAAGAGCAGGAGTTCATGGATGAAAATTCCCCAAACTATACAAGTATGGTCACCAGGTTCTACAGTGAACTTGTGGGGTCTCCCTTCAAGGAAGAGCTTTCACGGGAATGGGGGGACCAGCTTTTCAGACTTGCCCACCTTCAGATAAAAACCTTCAGCCAGGAAATCATGGATGACCTTGTTGTTGAAAACAAGCTGTCCACAAGGTATGACAAGCTGGTTGCAGCTGCAGCAATCCAGTTTGAAGGCAAGACCAGAAACCTCAGCCAGCTTCGACCCTTTATGGAATCGCCGGACAGAGACATGAGAAAAAGGGCCTACGAAGCCTACACATCGTATTTTCAGGAGAAGGAAGAGGAAATTGGAGAAATCTATGACCAACTTGTGAAGGTAAGGGATAGAATGGCAAAGAAGCTGGGCTATGAAAATTTTGTCCAGATGGGCTATGACAGGATGTCCAGATCGGACTATGACCACAGGATGGTTAGGAATTTCAGGGACCAGGTACTGGAGACCGTGGTTCCAGTGGTAAGCGAAATGAAGGAGAGACAAAGGATACGTCTTGGACTGGACCAGCTGACCTATTACGATGAGCCCTTGGGCTTTTTAAGTGGCAATGCCAACCCAAAGGGAGGTCCGGAATGGATCCTGGAAAAGGGGATCAGGATGTACAAGGAGCTTTCAGAGGAAACAGGTGAATTCTTTGATTTCATGGTGGAAAGGGACCTGCTTGACCTCCTGTCCAAGGAGGGAAAGAGAAGCGGGGGCTACTGTACGGTTATTCCAGATTACAATGCGCCCTTCATCTTTTCCAACTTCAACGGTACAAGCGGTGATATAGATGTGCTGACCCACGAGGCAGGCCACGCATTCCAGACCTACATGAGTATGGACCATGAGCTTCCTGAATACAAGTTTCCAACCCTTGAAGCATGTGAAATCCATTCCATGAGCATGGAATTCTTGACCTGGCCATGGATGGATGGCTTTTTTGAGGAAGGTGTCCACAAGTACAAGTATAGTCACCTTGAGGGAGCTGTGAGCTTTCTTCCCTATGGTGTAACCGTAGACCATTTTCAGCATGTGGTATATGAGAATCCAGACATGACCCCCAAGGAAAGAAAGGATGTATGGAGGGACCTTGAAAGGAAGTACCTCCCATTTAAGGAATATGGAGAAAATGACTTTCTTGAAAGCGGAGGATACTGGATGAGGCAGGGACACATTTTCTCAAACCCCTTCTACTATATAGACTATTGCCTTGCCCAGGTTTGTGCATTCCAGTTCTGGAGAAGAAGCCTGGAGGACAGGGAAGGGGCCTGGAATGATTACCTTGACCTTTGCAGGGCTGGCGGCAGCATGGCCTTTACAGAGCTAGTCCATCTGGCCAACCTGAAGGACCCATTCAAGGACGGCACTGTCAAGTATGCCCTGGAGCCTGTAAAGGATTTTCTTGCAAGCATAGACGACAAGGAACTTTAAAAAAACCACCCTGGGGTGGTTTTTAATCTTCTTGATTTTGATTATCCAAAAGATAGATTATGTTTTTTAGCAATCTTTGCAGATGGTAGTTGAAAATAATATCCTTCTCCCCGATTATGGCCTTCTTCTCCCAGATAGGAGTGAAGGAATAGAGCTTTTCCATAAGGTCTATGTTATCCGGGCTGATGATTGCAATGTGCTGCATCATCTGGAGTGCTGACAGGTCACTGTAGATGTCATATATTGTGCTAAGGGTAATTTCAGACCCTGGAAGGTCCCTGTTCCTGGCAAGCTTGATTTTTGTTTCGCTTTGAATTAGGTCGAATATCTTATCGATTTTGGCAAGTTCAGACTTGAAATCCTTAAGGTCCACCTTATACTTGCCCACAACCAGTTTATAGGCATAATCTTTGGCACCGGACATCATCCTCTCTGCATACTTGTCAAACATCCTGTAGCTTTTTGGAGCGGCAACAAAGTAATTTACAATGACCCCTACGGCTATTCCAACAAAGGTATCCAGAATTCTGCTTACAGCATAGGGAACCATTTCATACTCATGGTTAAGGGAAACCGCAACAAATACTATTGCTGACAGGGAGATCGCCTTTTTCCACCCTACCAGATTCAGGATATGGATTACCAGGATGATACCAATACCCATGAAAATCTGGTTTCGGGGTAGGTACAGGGCAAAAATGAGGGCAATAAGACCGCCGACAACAGTTCCCAGAATACGGTTTTTACCGGCTTCAAATGATTCGGAAACAGTGGCCTGCATGGCATGTATGGCACCGATCCCAACGAATAGTGGACTTTGCAAATTAAATACTTCAGCAATGAAGAGTCCTATTGACACTGCCAGGGCAGTTTTTATGGTTCGCATCCCAATTCTGTATTTTTTTAATACCATTACTATTCTCCTCATTAATATTCTTTCATTATACTCTAACCTATACCCTTAAAATTATCAAGAGTATAATCCACAAAATAAACCCCATCAAGGTGCGTTTTCCACAGAGTTGCCCACATTATCCACAGAGACTTGTCAACTTATCCACAGAAACGGGGGAATATTATCCACAAGGCTCCAGGCCTCTTAAGACCCAGCATGGAAAATACTGACAGGAAAACATTGTTTAGTAACCGGTAATCTGAGGGTATAATACAAACAAATAGTATAAGAGATTATACTACATGAAAGGAGCTGGGTTTATGAAAATGAACTATACTGGAAAAAACATGGAGGTAACTGACGCACTAAGGGACGTAACTGAGAAGAAACTGAGCAAGCTTGAAAAGTATTTTCAATCTGATATCTCAGGAAACGTTACATTCAGCACAGAAAAGAACAGGAAGATCATAGAAGTTACCATAAACCTTCCCGGCACAATCCTAAGGGCAGAGGAATCCAGTGATGATATGTACGCATCAATCGACAAGACTGTTGATGTACTGGAGAGACAGGTTAGAAAGCACAAGACAAAACTGCAGAAAAGGTACAGAAACAACGATACCATAAGATTTGAAAACGTGCCTTCCCTGACCAAGGAAGAGGAAGAGGACAAACCTAAGCTGGTAAGAAGAAAGAGATTTGGACTTAAGCCAATGTCATCAGAGGAGGCAATACTTCAGATGGAGCTGTTAAGACACAACTTCTTCGTATTTATGGATGCTGAGTCTGAGGAAGTGTCAGTTGTATATAAGAGGAAGGATGGAAACTACGGGCTTATCGAGCCAGATTTCAACTAAACAGTGGAGATTTCAAGCAGGGCCTAGGCCCTGCTTTTTTGATTTGGCACGATTAATGATAAATGGTATAATTAAATGATGTTAATTTTGAGAGGATGATTTTGATGGGACTATTTGACAAGGTTTTTGGAACCTATAGTGAAAGGGAGCTGAAAAAGCTTGACAAAACGGTGGAGCAGATTCTGTCTCTGGAGACGGAAATCCAGAATCTAAGCGACGATGCACTTAAGAACAAGACAAATGAATTCAAGGATAGATTCAAGAATGGAGAAGGCTTAAATGAAATAATGCCTGAAGCATTTGCAGTAGTGAGGGAGGCTTCCTGGAGAGTCCTTGGGATGAAGCACTTCCCCGTTCAGATATACGGTGGAATAATACTCCACCAGGGCCGTATAGCAGAGATGAAGACAGGTGAAGGTAAGACCCTTGTGGCTACCTTGCCTGCATACCTTAACGCAATAACAGGTCTTGGAGTACACGTAATTACGGTGAATGACTACCTTGCAAAGCGTGACAGACAATGGATGGGCAAGCTTTTTGAATTCCTGGGATTGACTGTGGGTTGTGTTGTCCATGGAATGAACAACAAGGAAAAGAAGGAAGCCTACAAGGCCGACATTACTTACGGTACAAACAACGAGTTCGGATTTGACTACCTAAGGGACAACATGGTCATCTACAAGGAAGAGATGGTCCAGAGAAAACTTTATTATGCTATAGTGGATGAGGTTGACTCCATACTTGTGGATGAGGCAAGAACGCCACTTATAATTTCCGGAAAGGGTGACAAGTCAACCAGTCTCTACGGCATGGCTGATTCCTTCGCAAGGACGCTTTCCTACAGGAAGCTGGATCCCGAGGAGACCAAGTCGGACCCCTTCAACAGGGAGATAAAGGAAGAGACTGTTGATTACCTGATCGATGAAAAGGCCAAGAGCATTGCCCTTACAGACAAGGGGACTGCAAAGGCGGAAAGTTTCTTTGGAATCGAGAACCTGGCAGATGTTGAGAATATGGAGACAGCCCACCACATCAACCAGGCAATAAAGGCAAGGAGCATAATGAAAAGGGACATAGATTACGTTGTCCAGGATGGCGAGGTAATAATAGTTGATGAGTTCACCGGAAGACTTATGTATGGAAGAAGGTACTCAAATGGTCTGCACCAGGCCATTGAAGCCAAGGAAGGACTGGATGTAAGAAGCGAATCCAAGACCCTTGCCACAATAACCTTCCAGAATTACTTCAGGATGTATGAGAAGCTTTCCGGTATGACCGGTACTGCCAAGACTGAAGAGGAGGAATTCAGGGAAATCTACAATATGGACGTTGTTGAGATTCCTACAAACAAGCCGGTGGTAAGGATTGACAATGCCGACAGTGTATACAAGACAGAAGCCGGGAAATTCAAGGCAGTTGTGGATGAGATAAGGGAAAAGCACCAGATTGGGCAGCCCATTCTGGTTGGTACAATAACTATTGAGAGGTCTGAACTCCTATCGAAAATGCTAAAGAAGGAAGGGATCAGGCATGAGGTCCTTAACGCCAAGCAGCATGAGCGGGAGGCTGAAATAGTTGCACAGGCAGGTAGATTTGGGTCTGTAACAATAGCAACAAATATGGCCGGTAGAGGTACTGACATCGTCCTTGGTGGAAATCCAGACCATATGGCAAAGGATGAAATGAAGAAAAAGGGCTATGACGATGAGGTCCTTGCTTATGTTGACGGATTCTTTGAGACCGATGACCAGGAGGTTATTGAGGCAAGGAAAGTCTATCAGGAACTTGTGAAAAAGCATGAGGGGGAAACCAGGGTCGAGCACGAAAAGGTGGTCCAGGCTGGGGGTCTTCATATAATCGGTACTGAGAGACATGAGTCAAGACGTATTGACAACCAGCTTAGGGGTAGATCTGGACGTCAGGGAGACCCTGGAAGCTCCAGGTTCTACATCTCACTTGAGGATGACCTGATGAGGCTATTTGCCGGTGACAGGATAAAGGGAATAATCGATGGCATGAACATGCCTGAGGACGAGCCACTTGAGCATGCCCTCCTTACAAAGACCATAGAGGGAGCACAGAAGAAGGTAGAGGGAAACAACTTCTCCATCCGTAAGCACGTTCTCCAGTATGACGATGTAATGAACAAGCAAAGGGAGATCATGTACGGTGAGAGAAGGAAGGTACTTGAAGGGGAAAACCTCAAGGACCACATACAGGAAATGGTCAGAGGCCTTGTAGTTGATAATGTTGAGCTTTACACAAGGGGGGAGAAGTATCCGGAACAGTGGGATTTCGAGGGTCTTGAAACCTACCTTGTGAAGCAGTTCGGCTTTAGGCAGGGAATATTCGCCGGCATGGACATTGAATCCCTAACCAAGGAAGATTTGATAGATAGGATCATGAAGAAGTCGGAGGAGGCCTACAAGGTCAAGGAAGCCGAGTTTGGAGAGGACCAGTTCAGGGAGATTGAAAGGGTTGTCCTCCTTCAGGTTGTGGACAGGAAATGGATGGACCACATCGATGCAATGGACCAGCTTAGACAGGGAATTGGACTTAGGGCCTACGGTCAGCAGGATCCGGTGAGGGCTTACCAGATTGAGGGCTTTGACATGTTTGAGGAGATGACCAGAAGCATCTGGGAGGATACTGTTGGACTTCTATACCATGTGGTCAAGAATGAAAACATGGAGAGAAGAAGGGTTGCTCAGCCAGTCAATGCAGTGGCTCCAGGACAGCAGCCTGAAAACAGGACCGTAGTCAACAAGGAAAAGAAAATCGGAAGAAACGACCCCTGTCCATGTGGCAGCGGCAAGAAATACAAGAAGTGTCATGGAGACCCAACCAGACAGCAGTAAATCGTGTAATAAGGAAGGGATGTGAGATTGTGGAGAGCATATATCTTGACAGAGACCGACTTTCTGAGATAAAGGAGACGGTCAGAGAATTGGGTGTTTCACTTTGACCTGCCTAAACTAAAAGGAAGGGTAAAGGAGCTGCAGGAGGAATCCTACAAGGAGGACCTTTGGAATGACGTGAAAAGGGCCCAGGGAATAATGCAGGAAATCAAGGCCATTAACAATGAAGTTGAGACATATGAAAAGCTGATTGAGGATATCGAGGACATGGAAACAATGATCGAGCTTATCATAGAGGAGGACGATTTCTCCCATTACAGGGAGGTCCAGAAAAACATAGATGTCCTGGAGAGACGGACAGATGAGTTCAAGATTTCAACCCTCCTAAGCGGAGAATTTGACCAGAAGAGCGCAATCTTGTCCATCCATTCAGGTGCAGGTGGATTGGAGGCCCAGGACTGGGCGGAAATGCTCCTTAGGATGTACAGACGTTGGGCCGAAGGCAAGGAGTACCGGGTTGAGACCCTGGATCTCCAGGCTGACACGGAGGGTGGAATAAAGTCTGTGACCCTGCTTGTGGAGGGTTTCAATGCTTATGGATATCTTAGAAGCGAGAAGGGTGTCCACAGGCTTGTAAGGATTTCACCTTTTGATTCTTCTGGAAAGAGACACACCTCCTTTGCCAGCATTGACGTGTATCCTGAGATAGACGATGATGTTCAGGTGGAGATCAATGAAAAGGATTTGAAGGTTGACACCTACAGGGCCTCGGGAGCTGGGGGACAGCATGTAAACACAACCGACTCGGCCATAAGGATCACCCACATCCCAACAGGAATTGTGGTCCAGTGTCAGTCGGAAAGGTCACAGCACTCAAACAAGGCTACGGCCATGAACATGCTAAAGGCCAAGCTGGTCCAACTTCAGCAGGATGAAAACAAGGAAAAGATTGAAGACCTTCAGGGTTCCTATTCCCAGATAGCCTGGGGATCACAGATCAGATCCTACGTATTCCATCCCTACAGCATGGTCAAGGACCACAGGACAGATGCTGAGGTTGGGGATGTAAGCCGGGTAATGGATGGCGACATCGACTACTTCATCAACGAATATTTGAAACACAAGGCCCTTCAGTAGAAGGGCCTTTAACAAAAGAAAGCTTGGAAAGGTTGGTTTTATATGGATATAGTATTGCGGTTGGCTGAAGAGCTTAAACTCAAGAAAAAGCACGTGGAGAATGTAATCCAGATGATTGATGCTGGAGACACAATTCCATTTATAGCCAGGTACAGGAAGGAACAAACGGGTGAAATGACCGATGTAACCCTGAGGGACCTCCATAACAGGCTGGTTTATCTCAGGAACCTGGAGGCTAGGAAAGAGGAGGTCATAAGACTTGTTGGAGAACAGGAAAAGCTAACACCTGAGCTCCACAAGGAAATTCTCAATGCCGATACCCTTCAAAGGGTTGATGACCTTTACAGACCCTTTAGGCCCAAGAGAAGGACCAGGGCAACCATGGCCAAGGAAAGGGGACTGGAACCCCTGGCAAAAGAGCTTATGCTTCAGGCTATGGACAGGGAAAAGCTTGTGGCATTTGCATCCACCTTTATTGATGAGGAAAATGAGGTTCCAGACTGGGAGACAGCCCTCCAGGGAGCAATGGATATCCTTGCAGAGGACATTGCAGATGATCCTGACTTCAGGAGGTCGGTGAAGAACTACCTGTGGAGAAATTCCCTTATTGTGACCCAGGCTGTAGACAAGGATGCGGATTCCGTATACGAGATGTACTACGACTTCAAGGAGCCTGTAAACAAAGTGCTTAACCACAGGATTCTGGCAATCAACAGGGGGGAGAAGGAGAGGGTGCTTAAGGCGTCTCTCCATGTTGAGGGAGATGACGGGGTAAGAATAATAAGGGACAGGCTTTTGAAGAACCCTCCAAGCTTTTGTACAGGCTATGTGGATTCCGCAATCCAGGATGGCTACAAGAGACTTCTTTACCCATCCATAGAAAGGGAGATCAGAAATGACCTTACTGAAAGGGCGGAGGACGAGGCAATTAAGGTCTTTGCTCTGAATCTTGAGCCCCTTCTAATGCAGGCCCCAATCAAGGGCAAGACGGTTCTTGCAATTGACCCTGGCTTCAGGACAGGATGCAAGGTTGCAGTTGTGGATGACACAGGCAAGCTTCTGGATAATACGACGGTGTTTCCAACAGAGCCACAGAAGAAGATTGAAGCTACAAAGAAGACCTTGGCGGCATTGATAGATAAGTATAATGTTGAGCTGATTTCCATAGGAAATGGAACAGGGTCACGGGAGACTGAGGCGGTTGTAGCAGACTTGATCAAGGAAATTCCACAAAAGGTTGCCTATGCTATTGTAAACGAGGCAGGGGCATCTGTCTATTCCGCATCGGAGGTTGGACAGAAGGACTTTCCGGACCATGATGTAACCGTCAGAGGAGCTGCTTCAATAGGTAGAAGACTCCAGGACCCACTGGCTGAACTTGTTAAGATAGATCCAAAGCATATAGGCGTTGGTCAATACCAGCATGACCTTAACCAGGGCAAGCTGGATGAAGCATTGACAGCAGTGGTTGAGGACTCTGTAAACAGGGTAGGTGTAGACCTGAACACTGCAAGTCCATCCCTCTTGAAATACGTCTCTGGAGTCTCTACAAAGGTTGCCAATGGAATTGTTGCCCATAGGGAGGAAAATGGAAAGTTCAACAGCAGAAAGCAGCTCCTGAAGGTGAAGGGACTGGGAGACAAGACCTTTAAACAGTGTGCGGGCTTTCTACGGATTCCAGGTGGAAAGGATCCCCTGGACAATACAGGAGTCCACCCTGAGTCCTACCATATAGCCAAGGACCTTATGGTCAAGGAACTTGATTCCCTGAACCTCAAGGAACTTTCAGAGAAA
>Ga0334894_1002861_pt1 | contig 10897 bp, 14 predicted proteins | sample GraSluR3_MG_6_FD_207225 | JGI IMG/M metagenome (GOLD analysis project Ga0334894, IMG submission 207225) | Sludge microbial communities from methane-producing bioreactor in Wageningen University, Netherlands - Granular Sludge_12_05 R3 | ecosystem: Engineered > Bioreactor > Anaerobic >... | reverse complement strand
CTTCAGGGGATCGGGCCACGGGCACTGGAGGAGATCCGGGCCGCGCTGGCGACGCCTCCAGAGCTCTCCGATAAGGACGATATGGGGAGTGAGGCGTGAGCATCACGCTGGCCTCGCTGGTGAGTCGCCTACAGATCGACGTGCCGGTGCGACACGACGTGCCGACGACGGCACAGTATGAGCAGGCGGTGAAGGACGCGGTGCGTGACTACTCGCGACGTCGTCCGATGGAACGGGTAGCGACGGTCGAGGTCACGAGTGGGGTTGCCGATTACGCACTGCCTGCCGATTTCGTGAGGCTGATCGCGTTGGTGGGTCTGCCTGAGACGGAGGGCGTGATCCACACGCCCTCCGGGTTGGTGCCGATGGCGGAGAGCCCGCGGGAGTATTGGACGATCGCCGGGGCCGTCCTGACGCTGCACCCCACACCACAGTACAACGTGACACGGCAGGTGCGGTATGCTGCGGGCCACATACTGACCGAGGGCGCTTATCCTGATCTGACCGACGATGACGTTTCGATCCTGATGCTGAAGGCGCAGAGCCTGGTGCTGAGGGCTCAGGCGCGTGCGGCAGCGATTGTCGGGCAGATGGTGGAGTATCAGATCGGGGATGAGCGTGTGAAGCGTGAGAGCGCCGCGAGTGCCCTGACGACTGCGGCCAAGATGGCGGAAGCTGACTATGAGATGGCGTTGGTGCGGGCGATCGGGCCGGTGGGACTGGTGGCGACGTACTGATGGCGCTCTTTGATTTCGCGCAGGCGGCCACGGATCTGGCCGCGGTCGTGGCAGAGAACGCGACGAGCATCAGTATTCGGCGCGGTTCCACGACGCTGGAGGCTCAGAGTGTGCGGATCGCACGGGCGGGCAACGCTCATGGGCGCCAGCTCAGCAGCGGTGAGATGCGGGAGAGCCGAGGGCGCGTCGTGGTGGTGGGCGGTAAAGACCTGGACATCCGACCGGACGACCGCTTCAACGCGGGGGATGAGCTCTATCGGGTCGTGCTGGTGCGACCGAACCGGCTGGCAGCGGTGATAGCGGAAGCGGAGGTCGTGGAGTGATCTATGGGGATGCACTTCAAGTGGGTGAAGCCACCGAGCCATCTGGCGAAAGAGGTCGATCGGTATGGGGAGCGGATCCTGATCGCGGTCCACGCCGTGGCAGCGTACGTGGGCCAGCAGATGCAGGATCAGGCGCGGGGGCGGGCCCCGTGGCAGGACCGGACGGGCAACGCGAGGAGCGGGCTCTTCTTCGCGGTGGACGGTTTCGGGCTGCGCCCGGTGGTGGGACAGGTGTCGTCGGGGGCGAGGCAGTCGGGGTCCGACACTGCGTCGGTCTCCGGGGACAAGGACCGGTTGGTGATCGCGCTGGGACACACCGTCTATTACGGCAAGTATCTGGAGTTGGCCCACGGCGGACGATATGCGGTGGTGATGTCGACCATCGAGGGCAATCTGGGCGGTCTCGAGCGGATGCTCCACAACCTTCTGAAATGAGGCGGTATGGCGATCTTTGATCGGGTGCGAGCTCTGTTGCGGCAGCGTCCGGACGACGACGTCCATACGACGATGGATGAAACGCCGGCGCCGCGGCGTCCGAATGAGGCCCTGGCGCGGTTTGCGGCGGACCGGGAACGTGTGGAGATCGTGAAGCGGTGCCGGGAGATGTATGACACCGACACGCGGGCGAAGGAGGTGATCCAGACTCTCGCGCGCGACATGACGCGCGGTGGGTTTACGGTGAGCGCGCCGGGGGATCCGCGGGCGGCAGAGATCGGTGACGCGTTGGCCAAGCGGCTGCAATTGGACACACGGTTGGACGATTGGGTGCGATTGACGCTGCGGGATGGGGACACGTTCTTGGAGGTGGGGGTTTCGCAGGAGATGGAGATCGCTGAGGTCACGCGCAAGCCGACGTTGGAGATGCATCGCCAATCGAATCAGTTCGACCGGTTCGACGATCCGGAGAAGGCCTATTGGTGGGCGGACAGCTTCTGGGGAGGCGCGGAGGCGCCCCAGGACGCGATCTGGTTCGCGGACTGGCAGATCATCCACGCGCGGTGGGATCACGACGAGGACCGGCGCTACGGACGGCCCTTGTTCTCGTCGGCGACGGGGCCGTGGAAGCGGATCGTGGAGGGCGAACGCGACATCGCCGTGCGGCGGAAGACGCGGGCCGGGATGAAGTACAACCACAAGTTCCCGGCGGGCACGGACGAGAAGGTGATCAAGGCCTATCGGGAGATCAACAAGGCGGCGCTGGATAACCCGTGGGCGGCGGTGGCGGATTTCTTCGGCACGACGGAGATCGAAGTGGTGCAAGGGGACGCGCGACTGGCGGAGATCGACGACGTGGAGCACCACATCCGGACGTGGTGGTTGGCCTCTCCGGCACCGATGAGCCTGTTGGGCTATGGGCAGGATCTGAACCGGGACGTGCTGGAGAAGCAGAAGGAGCAGTACGACGAGGCGCTGCCGGTGCTGCAGGCGTGGGTGACGGATCAGTTGGTGCGCCCGCTGTTGGAGTTGGAGTGGCTGTTGCACGGTATCTGGCCCGAGCATCTGGAGTACGACGTGCAGTGGAACCGGAAGCAGACGTTGACGCCGGAGGCGCTGGCGAAGCTGGCGGATGCGGCCTTGCGTCTGCGCGCGTTGGGCTGGCCTCAGGCGCTGGTCGTGGAGGTGCTGCAGATGTTCATCGCGGGCGTGGATCTCTCAGTGCTGCTGGGCGCTGAGGGGGCCGGGACGACGGAGATCGGGGGCGTGATCTAGTGGCGGAACCCGAGACGGTCCAGGACCTGACGGTTGAGATGTTGTTGCCGGCACTGCACCGTGCCGAGATGCGGTTGCAGGTCTATGTGGCGGGCCAGGTGCACGGGTACCTGATCGATGCAGGCCGAGCGTTGCGAACGGCGCTGATCGACGCAGGCGGGGAGAACGGGGCGCTCGATGGGCTGGGCCTGAGCGTGGTGGTGAACCGGGCTGCGGAGGTGTGGCGAGCGTGGATGACGCGGTTTCAGGCGCTCCTCGAGATGGCGCGACGGGAGGCCGTGGCCATCGCATTCGGCGGCCTGCCGGTGCTGCACGACCGGTACTTCGGCACGCTGCAGGAGGCGCGGGGCGCACAGCGAGCGGTGCTGAATGAGGAGATTTGGCTTGGGGGGACGGCATTCTTCGAGCCGCAGTTGGAGGCGGTGTTGAGGGCGGCCGGCGAGCGGCTGTACGGCGACGGGCTACGGCTGTCGCGGCGGATCTGGCGGCTGGACGAGGAGGGGTTGGCGGGGATCCGGGGCGCGGTGTACGCCGGGGTGGCGGACAGCAAGAGCGCATGGCAGATCGCCGAGGAGGTGGAGCAGTATCTGGGGGCGGGGCAGGGGTGCCCGCGGTGGACACGGTACCGGCTGTATGGGTTGACGAAGACGCAGATCGCGCAGGGGCATCGGGGCGGGCTGTATTCGGGCGACGAGTGCGCGGAGCAGGGGGTGGCGTACAAGGCGCTGCGGCTGGCGCGGACGGAGATCCAGACTGTGCATCATCTGGCCGGGCAGCGGATCCGGGAGCAGCTGCCGTTTGTGGAGGGGGAGCAGGTGGTGCTGAGCCCGGCGCATCCGCGGCGGGACATCTGTGACGAGGTGATCGAGGCGGCGCCGAACGGGGACGGGGTGTATGCGGTGGGGGAGGTGCAGCTCCCGCTGCATCCGAATTGCATTTGCGATCAGCGGGCGGTGATGATGGATCCGGACGCGTTCGTTGACCGGCTGCGCGGGTGGGTGGACGGGTCGGAGCCGTGGGCGGAGATGGACGGGTACGCGAGTTGGGTGGGGATGCAGCCGGCGACGATGAGCTCGCCGTTTCTGGAGGGGCTGACGTGGGGGCTGCAGTTGTGGTTGTTTGGAAGCGAAGACGAGCACAACGCCGCATTCGAGGCGGCATAGGGAGGATCGATGTCCAGGCAGAAGCTGCGAGATTCCGCGAACCCACGGGGGACGTTCAACCTGGGTCGGTACCCTGTCGAGGCTGATACGGTGCAGATCGATGAGGGGGAGACGACGAGTGAGAGCATTGCATGCCTCGGGATGATGGCCAGCGCGGTTATCGTCGGGGAGGGATTTGTCGGCACAAGTCTGACGTTGCAGGGCTCGCTCGACGGTCAGACCTTCTTCGACCTGTATGAGTATGACGACACGGACGGCACACCGATCGTGATGACGGTGGCGGCCAGCCGGTGGTATAGCCTGCCGGTGATGTACATGCTGAACGTGCCGTATCTACGGTTCGTCGCTGACGAGCAGACGGCAGATGTGACGCTGACGGTCGTGCTGGGGTAGCTGCCCGAGTAGCCGACATATCGGAGGGAACTATGACGATCTACTATCTGATTCGCGGCTCGCAACTCGTCGGCACCATCGACGGCAGCGAGATCGGGCGCATCTCGTTCCCGCCGATGGCGGGGGACGACGCGATGAGCCTGCTCAACGCGCAGCACGCGCAAAACCTGATGGATAATCTCGACCTGACGCCGGAGGAGGCGCTCGCCGCGCTCGGTATCGCCGACCTACGCGAGGCGGTGCATACGTGCGTTGCGCTGGCGTCTGCCGAAACGGTGCAGCGGGCCGACGCGACCGGGCTGGTGGCGCAGCATCTCGCCGACGTGGATGCGACCTACTCGCTGTGGCAGGTGGGCGGTCAGGCCGAGGACCTGATGCGGCCGCACGCCGAACTTTGGGCCGCCGAGCCGCTGGAGACGCTGGGCGTCCTGGCGGTCGTGGAGACGTGGGGGAGCGCATTTGGCGCGGAGGTCGTGCGTGTGTCAACGGGGATGACGCTGGCACAGGCGTCGTCGCGGCGCGACCGCATCGCGGACTATCTGCAGGCCGCCGGGCACAGCGCCACGCAGCTGCGGGCCGCGACCAACGAGCACGAGCTGGTGCTGTGCGTCGTCGCGGCACTCGGTTACAGCGCGGCGCAGTTGTGGTCGGTGATGGAGCAGCCGTCATGATGCGCCAGCGCTTGCCTGCTATGCTGCTGGGTCGCTGGAAATCGTTCTCATGGACCGACCCAAACGCCGGGGATGTTGTCTACATCCCCACGTTCCAGCATCCTGACGTACCGGGCGTGACCTTCGGCGGCTTCCTGGCGCAGCAGTACGCGGCCAGCCAGCCCAACGCGACGGACACCAACGACCGTCCCGACGTGGCCGATGGCGCGGCGGTCGGGGCGGTGCCCGCCCACAGTAAGCGGATGGTGAGCCCGTGGCGGCAGATCACGCAGATCGAAGCACGCAAGGCGTGCGCCAATATCGGCGCCGGCTGGCACATGATCACCAGCTTTGAGTGGGCGAGCCTGGCAATGTACGCCAATCTCCATGACACCCAGCCACGCGGCCCGAACGCCAATACCAACCCGCCATCTGACGTCGACTATCCGGCGGAGGTGGGCGCGCTCGACGCGGCGCTGTATGCACGCGATGATGCGTGGAAATCCGCGCTGACCGGCAGCGGGCCTAACACCTGGTCACACAACCACGCCGCCGACGGGGTGTTCGACCTCAACGGCACGATCTGGCAGTGGTGTGATGGACTGATGCACACGCCCGCCAGTCTCAACGACGCCAGCGACACGCCGGTCGCGATCACGGGAGCCGGTGGCGCGGGCTATACGCTCGTCAACGCCAATCTCGTTGTGACGCTGGCCGGATCACCCTACGGAGCCAGCACGTCAGTCGCAGCGCACACGCTGACCGACAGCGTCAAATCCTGGACGGTTGATGAGTTTGTCGGGTGCTGGCTGTATGACGCCGTGGGCAACCTCTACGCGATCACCGCCAACTCGGCTACGGCGCTGACGATCGACCGGGCCGCCGGGCCTGCGGCAGGGCCGTACAGCATCCTCAAGCTCGTCGAGGTGGATACGACGGCAGGGATGGCGAGCGGCAATCGCATCCTAACACTGCGATCCGACGCAGATCTGGCCCCGTTCGCCGTGCCCGCGACGTCTGACGGCACGGGCGCTGCGGCGTATGGCAACGACGGATACTGGTATGCCGCCACGGCTCTCCGTGCGGCGCTCCGTGGCGGCATCTGGTACCGCGGCGTCAGGGCGGGCGTGTTCGCGCTCTATCTGCGCGACGCGCCGTCGAATCGGGGCGTGCACATCGGGTTTCGCGCCTGCAAGGCTCTGTAATCGGCTATCTGGCATCTGGAAATCTGTCCGGAGGATCAATGGTCGACAAGCTAGTCATCTACCAAAAGCTCTACGACGTGATCGTCTATGCGTTCCCGATCCTCAATCGGATGCCGAAGAGCCAGCGGTTTGTGCTGGCACAGCAGATTCAGAACGCGCTGCTCGACGCGGCGAAGCTCATCGCCCGCGCCAACATCGAGCGCGACAAGCGCGCGACGCTGGTGGAGCTGGATATCGTCTTGGATCAAGCGCGACTGCTGATCAGGATCGCGCACGATCTAAATCTCTTGTCGCACCGGCATTACGGACAGATGGCGATGCGACTGAACGAAATCGGTCGTTTGCTTGGCGGATGGCGCAAGCAGCAGGAGGCCAGGCGATGATAGGGCTGCAGTCGTATACGTGCGGCGCTCCGTGGCGGCAACTGGAACAACGGCGTCAGGGCGGGCGTGTTCGCGCTCAATCTGAACAACGCGCCGTCGAATCGGAACGTGAACATCGGGTTTCGCGCCTGCAAGTGTCGGAGATCGTAACGGCCCGATCCCGCACGAGTGATCGTGCGGGCTGCGCCTCAAGAGACTTGGGACTGCATTCCTCGCTACGATCGCCTCGTGGGTCTAGCGAAAAACATGAACAGGCGGGGTCGTGCTGGTACGGCGTGGCCCGAATGCTCGACCCCGCCGGAGGCGGAGATATGCGCCGGTTCAAGAGGGTATACCCGCAGATCTATGCGTTCGATAATCTGTACGCGGCCTATCTCAAGGCCCGCCGCGGACGCCGCTACGACGGTGAGGTCCTCACGTTCACCGCGCGACTCGAGGATGAGCTCATGGCGCTTTATCGCGAGCTGGCCACAGAGTCCTATCGCACCGGCGAATATCGGACTTTCGTCGTGCGCGAGCCCAAGCGCCGCGAAGTGGCCGCGCTCCCGTTTCGGGATCGCGTGGCGCATCACGCGATCTGCAATGTGCTGGAGCCCATTTTCGAGCGCAGCTTCATCGCTCACAGCTATGCCTGCCGCGCGGGAAAGGGCACGCATGCCGGAGCGGATCAGGTGACGGCGTGGCTGCGGCGTCTGTGGCGAGAGGGTGTCGAGCCCTATGCACTCAAGGCCGATATCAGCCAGTATTTCGCGTCGGTCGACCACGGCGTCCTTCTGGATATCCTGCATCAAAAGATCGGCTGCCGGCGCACGCTCGAGCTCCTGGAGATGATCATTCGTGGAGCCGGGCACAACGGCAAGGGCATCCCGATCGGCAACCTGACCTCGCAGCTCTTCGCAAACATCTACCTGAACGAACTCGACCAGTTCGTCAAGCACGAGCTGCGCGCGCGTTACTACCTGCGCTACATGGACGACTTTGTCATCCTTCACCCTGACAAGGCACAGCTCAATGAATGGCGGGACACCATCGGCACCTTCCTCAGGGTCTGGCTGCGCTTGAGTCTGAACCAGAGAACACGGGTCTTCCCGACCGGACAAGGGATCGACTTCTTGGGCTACCGGATATGGCGGACACACAGACTGCTGCGCAAGCGCAGCGTCCGCGACATGCGACGCAAACTGCGACGGTTCCAGTCCCAGAGCGCCGCCGGCACATTGGATCTACAGCGGGCCGACGCGTCGATCCAGAGCTGGCTGGGCCATGCGCGCCATGCGGACACGTATAGTCTCAGGCAGCGGATGTTCGGCGGGTTTCGGATGCGGGGCGGCGGTGGGCAACCATCCGATAAGCGACATATGCGGAGTGAGGCGGCTTGATGCGTGAGACGATCGCGGGGGTGCTGCAGGGAGACGCTACGTTGGCGGGGACGCTGACGGGCGGGGTGTACGCGGGGACGGAGATCTCGCGACAGTTGACGCCGGGGGCGTTCGACGGGAGCGGGGAGATCAAGCCGTGTGCGCTGGTGCGGGTCGAGAACGACGTGCAGCACGGGCCGTACACGGGAGGGACGACGCTGAGCGCGCGGACGTACGTGGTGGTGTATGCCTATCAGCGCGCGGGCTATGACAGCATCGATGCGGCGCTGGCACGGGCTAGGGCGCTGCTGCACCGGCAGAGGCCGGCGACGGCCACGGCGACGTGGTCGATCGACTGGGCGGGAGATAGCGCGGATCTGCGGGACGAGGGGTTGGACTGCGCGATGCGGTTCGGACGGTACGTGGTGACGAGGCGAGTATGAGCAACGTTGAGTTGGTGGTGGCGGGGTATCTGAAGCCGCGTGACGGATATGGGTACGGGACGATCAAGGTCGGCGAGGCGCTACGGCGGATGACGGGCGGCGCGGTGGAGCTCGTGAGCCTGGAGAAGGTGCGGCGGTTCGAGGTGCCGGTGGTGGCGGTATGCACGCCGGATTGGCTGCCGGAGATCGAGGCGCCGCGGGTGATCGCGCACACGATGTTCGAGGCGACGCGGCTGCCGGTGGGCTGGGTGGAGAAGCTGAACGACTACTCCGACACGGTGGTGGTGCCCTGCGCGTGGAATGCAGAGGTGTTTGTGGAGAACGGAGTTCTGCGGCCCGTGCGGGTGGCGCGCTGGGGGATCGATCCTGAGGACTATTTCCCGCTCGACCGAGCGAATCACGACGGCCCCTACACGTTCCTGTGGAGCGGGACGCCGGACCAGCGGAAGGGCTGGGACGTGGCGTATCGGGCGTTCCGGCAGGCGTTCGGCGACCGGCACGACGTGCGATTGGTGCTGCACTTCCGGACGCTGCCGACGGGGGTGACAGGGTGCGACGATGCGAACGTGGAGATCGTGGAGGGTCTCTTCGGGCGGCCCCGGCTGCGGGAGATGCTGCAGGCAGCGGACTGTTACGTCTTCCCGTCGCGGGGCGAGGGCTGGGGTCTGCCACCGCGGGAGGCAGCGGCGACGGGGCTGCCGGCGATCGCGACGGACTTCGGTGGGTTGGCGGAGGAGATCGAGGATTGGGGGATCGGGCTGCCGATCGCGGGGATGAGCCGGGCGGAGTACGGTTTCTGGACGTGTGAACTGGGTCACTGGGCGGAGCCGGATCAGCAGCGATTGCAGGAGTTGATGGTGCGGTGTGTTGAGGATCGCGCAGGGGCTGCGGGGCGCGGGGCGCGGGCCGCAGCGTGGCTGGCGGAGCACGGGACGTGGGAGCGGACGGCCAGGGAGATCCTGGACGTGGCGGCAACGGTGGTGGATCTAGAGCTGATGAGAGACGAGGAGGATGAGCGATGAGCGGGTATGGAGAGAAGCCATTCGGCATTCGGGATATCAAGTTGACGCCGATCGAGAGCGGATCGCAGGTGGACCTGCCGAACGAGCGGACGCTGAGCTTCCGCGAGCGGCTGGTGAACGGCGAGCTGCGGGGCGCGGGCAAGACCGTGGCGGTGGTGGCGGAGGTGGACGCGGTGGAGTTCGAGCTGGAGGCCGGCGGGATCAGCCTGGAGGCGTACGCGCTGATGAGCGGGCGCACGGCGACGCCGTCGGGCAGCACGCCGAACCGCACCAACACGTTGAGTGGGGCGGGCGCGGAGCGCTATCCCTACTTCAAGATCTACGGGAAGAGCTTGGGGGACGGCGACGATGACATCCACGTGAAGCTGCGCAAGTGCAAGCTGACGGGGGGCATCGAGGGACGGCTGCAGGACGGCGAGTTCTGGGTGACGAACTGCAGCGGGGTGTGCATCGACGACGGGACGGGGATCTGGGACATCGTGCAGAACGAGACGGCGGCGGATCTGCCGGCAAGCTAGTTGCCGGTTACCAGTTGTCAGTTGTCGGTTGACAGAGCGCAGGCAGGAAGCCCCCGTGCACTGCCGGGGGCGGGCCTACGCTACGGCGGAGCGCTTCCCTTCCGGTGAGGCGGGGAGCCGGTATTACGCGGGTGACAGGAGCCAGGGATGGATCTGACGACGTGGCGCAAGCAGCAGCGTGAGGGCGTGGAGTTCGAGACGCCCAGCGGGTTGGTGGTGCGGTTGCGACGGGTGAGCCTGCTGGACATGGCGGCGCTGGGGGAGATCCCGACGCCGCTGGTGGCGGCGGTCGACGCGGTCTTCGACAGCAGGTCGCGCGACCTGACGGTGGAGATGGCGGGGCAGTTTACGGAGGTGGTGGATCTGCTGGTGCGGGCGGCGATGGTGGATCCGCCGGTGGCCGACCGGGCGGATGAGGGTCACCTGGCGGTGAGCGAGCTGCCGATGAAGGATCGGGTGGCGATCTACAACTGGTGCCAGATGCACGAGCCGCTGCGGCCCTTTCGTGGAGCGGGTGGAGAACCTGCTGATCCTGGACGCGGTGGGGCAGCGGTACGGAGTGCGGCCATCGGCGATCCTGGGGATTGAGGACGCGTGGCTGGCGTGGCAGCTGGACGTGGCGGTGTTGGCGGCAGTGGGTTCACGGCAGGGCGGCGGGCGCCGGCACAGCGGGGCGCGGGCCGACAAGGCGAGCGGGTTCGCGGGGCTGGGGACGCGGGCGCGGGCGGTGAAGCTGCCTGAGAGCGGGGTGTGGTAGGGTCCCCCCTCCCGGCCTCCCCCCACCGGGGGGAGGGGATACAGAGAGGGGCCTTCCCGGCGGGGAGGAGAGGTGATGTGTTCCGTGTAGGGACAGTGTCGGAGGGTCGTCTGTGGCAGTTCAGTTAGGCAGCGCGTATGGACAGGTGGTGCTGGATGCCAACGGCGTGCGGAAAGGCGCGGCGGAGGCGGAAGGTGCGTTTGCGGGCCTGGAGAAGAAGGGCTCGATGGCGATG
>Ga0334894_1002860_pt1 | contig 10903 bp, 21 predicted proteins | sample GraSluR3_MG_6_FD_207225 | JGI IMG/M metagenome (GOLD analysis project Ga0334894, IMG submission 207225) | Sludge microbial communities from methane-producing bioreactor in Wageningen University, Netherlands - Granular Sludge_12_05 R3 | ecosystem: Engineered > Bioreactor > Anaerobic >... | reverse complement strand
GAATTTATCTCCCGCTCGGATCGATTGGGTGCAATTCCCATCTTGAACCGCTTGGATCTTCGGTGGGTATGTGAGCGGGATGTTCCATTTTCTTGCTCTCATCTTTACCTCTCCTCTGATGTTGTCATGCCTCAACCTCACAGAATTGCCGCAAATCTAACGGCTGCTGTTCTAACCGCTGGCAGGCTATCCGGTAGGTATCCGAATCAATTTCAAATCCTATGTACTCGAGGCCCAGGAGCTTTGCAGCGAGAAGGGTAGTCCCTGATCCGGTGAATGGATCGAGGACCATTTCCCCGGGAACCGCAAAACGACAAAGCAGGCCTAAAACATCGTTTATGTCCTGTTGCCATACATGGTAATTTTTTTGTTTATTTCCACGTATTACATCGGTAAATGGGAGAGGACATTTCCTCATCGGTTCTTTCTGGAATATGAGGATTGGTTTATACAGGCAAATTGCATTTCTTTGATACACCATTCCAGTTTCAGAGAGGTTAAGCTGAGGGACCATCCAATAGTATTTCAGGCCCGAGGCCTGCAGCATCCCGAATATTTCATCAAACCGATATTGAGGGCAATAGGTGAAGAGATACCCCGATGGTTTTAAGATCCTGCCTGCATGTTTAAAGAGCGTTGAATATGCTTGATAATACTGATCTTTGACATAGGGAGGATCAGTGAAGATATGATCAACGCTGCAGGCCTGCAGGTCCTTCATCCCTTCATTGCAATCCACATTTTCAAACCGTGACATATACATCACCCTCTATCCTGTATCCCCGTCTTTCACGATCCGCGATTTCACGCTGAACCGAAACCCACAATTCACGCACGATTTCGCGGAATGCCGGAGATCGTCTTTGTTCGTCGAATAGATCTGTTGGCGGCCGCATTGCGGGCATTGGACTATGTAGTTATGCCTCTTACCTGCATGGACGCTGAACTCAACGCCATTAACTGTAATTGCCATTCTTCACCTCCATTATCCGGTCTTCGTCACGGGCGATCTCCGCAAGACAGTCCGGGCAGATATTCTTGATTAATGGGTTGGGCGTGTCAGTCGGGCAGACAAACTCACGGCTGCAGATCAGGCAGGCGCGGATCATGAGTTGTCACCCCATATCTCACCGGCCTGTTCAGGTGATAGGATGACCGTCCCATACTTGATCATGACCTTCTTCATTCTGATGACTTTCAGGTCCAGGACCGATTCATAAATCACTTCGTCACTGCCGCCACCGTTCGACATGATCGCGTCGATCCGGGTGAAGTTCTGCGGTATCAGGTCGGGCGAGCTCTTCTCCCTGGCGAGTGCCGCCGCAACAAATTCATGGTTGGACATCATCAGACCCCCACCCCTTCATTTCCAGTGGAAGTGCTTTTTGTTCCATTTGAGATCACTTTTTCCTGGTTTTTTGATAAGAAAGTATATATGGTATCACCACCATACCCTACACAATGACTTTTTTTCATGTCATTGTATGAAGGACAATGACATTTCCCCACACACCCCCCAATACTACTTCCAGTGGAAATGAAGGGGTGGGGGTATGTTTTCGTGTCGAGTGTCATTCGTTCCACCTCGCTTGTCTCGATCCGGGCCCGGCATGACTTCCACGCCGGTTCTTGATCCGGGATACCCTGGTTTCTTCTGCAGTCGGGTCAAACTCTCGCCTACAGTGCGGACACTTCTTCTTATATTTCGCAGACGTGACAACGATCTCGCCACAGTGCGGGCATTTTACCGGCCTTAACCTGCCGCCTTCCGGCAGATAGGTTCTCATAAGACCAGCTCCAGGAAGGACGCCCAGTCGAGCACGACCAGCGGATTCCTTCGGTTCTTCTTGATCACCAACAATGGCACATACCCGTCACTGTTGCCGGTCGCCTGGTCCCATGCCTGCCACAGGTTTAACCGTTCGACGTTCTTGCACTCGATTGAAAACGGGAATGCGTCACGGCCTGCAGGTGACAGTTTAATATCGCAACCGGATTCGCCCATGATCGCCGGTCTAATGTCACCGTCACGGACGTATGGCATGAGTTTCTTATTCAAGTCCGCACAGACTTTATCCTGCAGCCTGCGACCTTTCGCCTTGCCGGAGGAGGGTTTCATTTCTGCACCACCTTCTGCACCACCTTCTGTTTTTTGAACAGATGACATGAGCCCCACGAAGGGGGTTTTGGATGCAGTGTGTTTGGGTGGGTGCATGGTGCGACAAAGTAGACCCACTCTTCAGAACCATCAGGGAGTAAAATACCTGACTTCTCTGGCTCTTTTGGATCGCCCCAAAACCGGCATTCAATGCATGATGGGCTCATTCCCCATCACCCGGCGGTATCACCCTGACAGGGTTATCCGGATCGTTCACCACGACGATCCGGTATAAGCCGACTTCACCCTGTTTGGCGAGCACCTTCTCCATGTCCTTTACCCGTTTCAGTTCGCCATCGTCACGGATCACCTGCCGGATACCGCACGCGCCTTTCGTAGGATCTACCCAGATATGGAGTGCTGGCAGGCCGGTCATTTGTGCGCCTCCTTCCACTCCCTCGCCTTCTGTTTCTGCCGGTCCTGGAGTTTCTTTTTCAGGCGGTCTCTATCGCGTTTCTTCTGTTCAATTTCGAACTTCATATGTTCGGGTAAACAGTCGTAACAACTATCCGCGTCCACCGGACAGTAATTCTTTTTACAGATCGGACACAGTTTCATGCCTTTATGGAGTGCATGGTGGCACCTCCGACACAGGACCATGCATTTTGACAGATACGGATCGATATACTCTGGTGTGCCGTAATGGTCCATTGTGGGGTGATGGGCGATCAGGTCGAACCTTACGCCGCACCACGCACAGCTTTTACCGTTGAGAAATGCGTTCCTGGCATGTATCCACGCTTTCGAGTTCCATACCTTCCGGTTGGCCTTCTGCCGGTTCTCCGTCCGGATTGCCTGCGGGTTGGTGACATGATCCTTGTGCCGGTTCTGCCTGCCAACATATAACGTCCTGAACTCTTGCGTGAACTGGTATACTGACAGGACACCGTTGTGCGACGCAATACCGCCGTTCACTCTCTCTAAAATACCTTCACGGCAGAACCGGCCTAACCGTGACGGAAACTTCCTGGTTGGTTGGCCGGTCACGTCTGAAATGTCATATACGGTGAACTGCCGGGTTAAGTAGTCTGGCAGGATCGGTTCGAGCACGTCGAAATAGGCGGACGTCTTGGTGGCGTTCTTGAGTGCCATGATCATGACACCTCCACAGGTGATCTCCGGCGTCGCCTGCACAACCAGATCACGATTATCACAGTGATCAGGGTGAACGATACCGCCCAGAACTCCGGTGACGCGGATCCTGATTGGAGTAGTAGGAGCTGGGGGAGGCTCATACATCTCCCTCCGGGTCACAGCCAATTAATTTACAATAGCCCCCATTTCCATAGGGGTCATACCAAGCCATGCATTTTTCTTTAATGCAGGGCATACGATGAAGTTCAAGAGTTGCGGGTAAAAAGCCCGCCATATCCCTGACTGCTATTCCGGGATTGAAGGGACAATATTTTATCTCTTCTTCTTCGCTCATAATTCCCTCCCCGCTCCAAAAATCTCGATTTTTCCACAACTATCGATCGCAAGATTTGTTGTCAGTCTTATTATTTGGATAAATTCTATTGCGTCCTTAATGTGCTCGAAATCGCCTTTCCAAACAAGAGGGGGGGAATCAGTTGTAGCCCTAATATAGAATGTAGCCATTCAATCAGCCCCCTCCTTCTTCTTCAGTACCCGGGCACGGTAACTATCAATCAGATCAGACGTTGCCGGGTTGCACCTGCCGAACTGTGCGAGCGTGTCATCCAGGTAGGCAACCATCTCATCCCGGTCTTCTGCCGGGCCTTCCAGTTCGATCTTCACGTTCTCGTAGTTCGTGAGATTGATCGTCCCGCCAATCGTGAGCCACCAATCACCGATCCGTTCGTGGTATTTCTTCCGGTCTTCTGCAGGGGTTTGTGAGGGTTCAGACGTGCTATCTGTATTGACCCCCTCCACCGGGACGAACGTACCGGCCTGTGCCGTTTCGAGATCCTTCTTCAGTTTCTCGGCGGTCTGGAAGTCCGTGTTTGTTTCCGGTTCTGGATCTTTTTGTTTCTGTTCCTGGCGAGTTTCTTCTACCTTGTTGATATCGTCCGGGTGGACCGGCCCGACAATCTTTAATTGGGTGACGAAACCTTTCGCGTCGTGCGCGATCTCTACTGTCACCGGCGGCAGATACCCGGAGTTCTGGATAGTCGATAAGAACGCCGCCCGGCCTTCACCGAACGCATACCGCCTTTCCTTGCCATTATAATAGATAGTCGCACCGCTATCATCTGCTGCCGTCAGGATGCCTGTATGGACTTCCTGTTTGGTTGTGCGGTGTTTCGAGTATGCCGGGCACTTGTGGACCTGGCCGGTTGTCGGTTCTATCGGGACGTATTTGTTATCCCGCTGCTGCCACTCGATCTCAATCCCGCAGCCTTTACAGGTGGCCATCTTAGACCACCCCTTCCCACAAAACCTTTCCATCAGGGCCACCATGCAGACGCCACTTTTGGCCATCAAACGTGGGCACTAATCCCATCTCCCAGAGCTTGACTGACGATTCGAATGGATACCCCTCATACTGGATATTCTCTGTATATTTCCAAGCTTCGCGCGGCAAATTGAAGAACGAGCCCATATAAGCCCAGACCGAATCCCAGACCGAATCCCAGACCGAAGCCCTGACCGAAGCCCTGACCGAATCCCAGACCGAATCCCCGACCGAATCCCCGACCGAATCCCCGACCGAATCCCCGACCGAAGCCCCGACCGAAGCCCCGACCGAAGCCCTGACCGAATCCCAGACCGAAGCCCTGACCGAAGCCCAGACCGAATCCCCGACCGAATCCCCGACCGAATCCCATTCTTTCAAGAGTGCGATGTGCGCGTCTGTGATTTCATCAGGCGGTTTAACATCTCTGAACGGGTGGATTGTCGGTTTCCGAATCAGGATCTTATCTAATTCCTTCTCCCAATCACGGAATGCCCGCCAGCATTTCTGTTCGTGGTCTTCGCCCATCCAGGTTGGCACTACATCAGTATCGATCTTGAATACCCATTTGTCCGGGTTCAAATAATCTTGGTTTGCCGGGCTAATCTCAACCCGGCAGAATTGCATCTTATCCGGGTCAAGTGTGTCATCCTGGTATCCGGCAATCCTGATCAGGTTTTCGTGGGAATCAATACCCATCTTCCAGGTGACTACCAGGTCCCTGTCGATGATACATGAGAATGCGTTGCACATCTCAATCCGCCTCCTCGTAGTGGTCACAGTTATTGCAGTCCGGCGACCCTTCGCCATCAATCTCGCAGTACTCGACCATTCGTCCGCGTGGGTCCGCACCTTCACGCAGGTGGATACAGATACTCATTGCCGGACCTCCACGGGTGCGCTCTCGTATTTGCAGTACCAACACCGGAAGTACATGGTGTCATTGTGTCTGATCACGTCCAGCCGGGTAGCGCCACAGTTCGGGCACTCCCACGTGATCCTTCCGACGAGGTGAGGCATTCATTCCACCCCCAACGCTTTCCGTGCTTTCTCTCTCAAGGCTATGGCGTTCTCCAGGCGGGTTTCTGCATCGGCAAGGTTGCTCGCGTCGAAGTAGACCTTCAGACCGCCGCCTTTTGCCGCTGTGCCGATCTCAAGGGAATCCTGGTAGACCGGGCCTTCATTGCGGTGGATATGCTCAACGGTTTCAGTCATCGTCATCACTCCTAAGCTCGAGGTCGTAGACCATGACCGCCTGCCGGGCCTCCTTGATATACTCCTTGATCTGGTTCTGTGCATATTCCGGGAGTGTGTTACCCTCGCACATGCCCGCGATATACCCGGCAAGCTCCGCAAGGTTCTCCTGCGCGATCTCAATCTGGTCCGTTGACAGAACGCAGACCATCCGGGACGCCATTCACTGCACCCCCCGGATCTGCGCTTCGTTCGGCGGGGTGTCCCTGGTCGTTCTGAAAAGTGCGTCACCGTCAATCGGGTGGTTCAGGCACCATTCCCAAAAGTCGTGATCACTCTCACGGATACCCTGCGACCATCTTGTCCTGTATGGACAGTGCCCAATACCACGCTCCGGGCACAGGTCAGGGATCATGCACTTGATCGTGCTCTTCCCGTCGAAGTGCCTGCAGCTCTTGAAATCAGTTGTTTTCATACCATTACCTCCAGTTCTCTCCGTTCCGCTTCCCTGCGCACAAGGTCACGGATCAGCTCTGACCTGGACGGCCAGATCGCCGGGACCATCATCTCAATGATCCTTTCTGTCCGGTCATCCAGTGAAACTAACCTCTTAGCCATTCTTGGCATAATGTAGAATAGGCGTATATAGTATATATATATTATGGTGTTAGTTTCTGGTTGTCGGTATACTATTACTATACCGCCTGATTAGTTCCGAATACTACCGCCATCAGAAGTTGAACAGGTAGATACAGATCAGGCCGATGATCGTTAGGATCATGCCTGCCCAGAATAAGGTGTTCATACTGTAGGATAGATATTATTCATGTAAAATAAATGTTTAGGTGAACACCGCTTTCACGCAACAGATATTCCCATACGCTCCGCCACCTGGTCGTCCGCCAGAGTTTTTTACCCCGATCCTGATCTTGTTCGGCATGATAAACGAAATATAATAATCATCAACACGAAGATCCCAAAGATACCGGACAGGCTCAATATAGTTGTTCGGGTTAAGCGTCTTTTGATTAAGGCCGACGGTTCGTTCGTATATTGTCACTGCCGAACAGGACGCCAGATTGACTGTCGGATCTCCGCCAAACTCTGCGATCAGGTATCCTGGAGAATCACCTATTAGGGTATGGGTGCCGGTATCATCGCCAAGACAGTTATCAACATTCGATCCGTATCGCCCATACACATACTCTACAATTGACGTCAGCCAGTATGTACCGGCAGGCGTGAGTGATAGAATCAACGGTATCAGGCTAAAATCAAAATCTAAATTCCAGTTGAACCCGGCGAAATCAAACGACGGTGTGGCGAACGCATAATCACCTATGTCAAAAGATAAGATCGGCACAGCGATCCGGGTATCATCCTTCAGGTTGTAGACTGCCACAGTGTCGCCTACCTCGATGTCACCCAACGGTATGAACATCTTATCCCCGCCGAATACGTTCATCACGACCCCTTTATCGCCAACAGATACCATGATTTAGACAATCCTCACTGTTGCCGTTCTACCATCCGCGTATTCAACTGTGGCAGTGTTCCCATCAACCGCCGTCACCGTTGCGATCTCGTTACCTGCCACGGACCCCATCTTCGCATCGAATATGTTTTCAACCTCGCCCACCGGGTCGGGTGTAGAACTCCTATACATCCGTCTCACGTTGGAAAACTTCGCGTCCGTTGTGAACTGGACTTTCGCAGATTTGGTTATACCCTCGTTCGTCGCGGCGATCTCATACTCGATATCTATGATCCGCATCGCGTCCGTAGTGAAATCAGCATACCCGGAGAACGCGAGTTTCTGTAACAGTCGCAAGTCTAACCGTTCGAGAAACGTCGCGGAGTATGTGGTCGCGGGGTCGGCATAGTATCCGTATAGTTCAAGCGCACGGGCGTTGACCTGTGCCTGCGTGGTGAACGCGCCCGACCGTTCCAAATATATCTTTCGCGGGACGTTCCCCTGGATCGCGTCTGACGTTGCCGATACCCCGGATATGGCGTTCCCTGACGAATCCCGGCCAAGCACAAGGATATAGTTGTAGACCTCTTCACCTTTGGATTCTACCGTCACACCGGCTGACAAATACCCGTCCGGGCTGGTGATCGTGACGTCTGCAGGCAGGCCAAGATAGGTATCAATATCATCCTCATGAACAAAATACCGGCGAGCTACCGGGTGGTTGTTCGCGTCAAGTGACGATTGGACGAGATGGATATGCCGGGTGTAATCGCATATCTTAGATATCGCGTTCTTGATCGTGACGTTCCTATCGAAATCAAACACCCGCGTGTTGAGTGTAGACCCCCACGCTGATACCGGCATGATCCTGTATGGTTCGATACCGGACGCTGTCGCATAGTTGTCACCGCCAGTCAGGCCGTAGACTGTGACAGCGGGGTTAATAGTCGCCGTGTTATGCGAGTAGGTTTCGGGGACGTATTGGGTGTTGTCGTAGTACCCTAACCCATACCCGATGATTGAAGTGATATCGTTGCCGGGGTCGTAGGTGGCGGTTGACGTCAGCAGCATCCCGACGAACAATGTTTGGTCAGCTCCGAGATGGTCCTGGTCGATATAGTATGCAAAGGTTGACGCGGAAGTATCCACCTCGTACTCCCCGAATATCTTGATGGTGGCTGACGGGTAAGATTCCTGTAACCCCTGCCGGATAGATATGCGTTGCAGGTCAAGCGTGGACAGGTCGAGCAGGGTAGTGTAAGACGGTTCGTCCATTACACAGTTAAACGTCCCCGCCCGGTTATAGCAGGCCACGGTGTTGAAGTTCATTTGTCTGCCACTATCGCCGCGCTAATATCAATCTTCTCATCAGTTCGTTTCCAGTTGATCCGCTTTGCCTTTGCAAACCCTTCGATCTCCGTCTGCGTCTCCTTGAAATAGGCTGCGATCTTGTCAGGTGTTAAATCCGGTGTAGGTAACGTCCACATGATCACTTCCTGATCATACTCCCATTGCGTCCTTACCTTCTCTCCGTCCATTACAGGTGCTGGTACTTCATGTATGTTCCATCGGATCAGTACCCGAGCTACACCATTCACGATCTTATCGATCTCAATTACGTCTGGTTTGTTGTCAGAATACGATTTTGTCATACGATCACCGGTTTTACCATCAATGGTAAAATATACTTGTTCGATAGTCGATACGTGTCACCCCACTTCAACCAACCATGATAACTTCCAATTACATTCTGATCATGTTGTGTGATTTCTGCCATATCTCTGATTGGGGAGAGTTTCTTCTTCATGTTTGTCGCAATTGATTTCCTCACAAGAGTGTGATTGCTAAACATTCGATATCCAACAAAATCAATACCCCTAATATTAGTTGGGAATACTTGATAGTTAGACTTTAATTCAAGTTTCAGAGTTGATAATAAGTAATCATGGATCTCTTTCTTAAGCTGATGGAGTGTTGATTTCTCCGGTGCAAGGATAACAACATCATCACAATACCGATAATAATATTTCATCTGTTTCGTTTCTTTAACCCAATGATCAAACCCGTTTAAATAAAGGTTTCCGAAATATTGGCTTAGATAGTTCCCTATCGGTACGCCAGATGCACTATCAATGATCTCATCAAGTATTGCGAGAACCTCGAAGTCTTTGATCTTCTTCCGTATGATCGCTTTTAGGATGGTGTGGTTGATTGATGGATAAAATTTCTTAATATCAAATTTAAGGCAATATCTTGTGTTGTGGCCATCCTGAAGATCATGTTTAACATCTTGCAGAGCTTTGTGAATCCCTCTTCCTTTCAGACTTGAATATGTTCCCTTAACGAAGGTTTTCATCCATATAGGCTCAAGAACCTGAACAATTGCCCATTGAATAATACGATCTGGATAGTATGGAAGCGCAAAAATCTCTCGTTCTTTCTTCTTGTCAATCTTGGTGAAGGTTCGGTATTTTGACGTGTGATATGTTCTGTTAACCAACATATCATGAATTTTAGTGATATATTTTTCAGGATTTGCATCCACCATTTTCACTTCAGAGTAATGGGTTTTACCTTTCCGAGCGTTCCGGTGAGCGTCTACAAGGTTATCAAAATCATAAATCTTCGAGAAGAGATTGCCATATCGTTTCATGGCAATACACCTGTTGGTCTTTGTATGATAGCTGAGCGTTCGAAGGCCGGAAGACCCCTACCAGCACAGGTTTTTATATTTCTGTGTTTTGCCAAGAGGCACGGTTTGATAGGGCAGCGTTTATTTACAAAGAACGACTGCGTGCCAATATTACGATTTACATTCGACGCATTATTATTCAGATTCCAATAGAAGGCACTGGCATTCATGGCATTATTCCAATTGCCTCCTAACAGCGTAGGTAGCCCTATCAGACCTTGTATAATTATTATTATTAAAATATCATAAAACATTCTATTTATCACCCAATAAAGACCGACCGCGCGCCAACATAACGAGCTACATTCGACGCAAGATGAGTCAGACTCCAAAAGAAGGCACCGGCATACACGGCATTACTCCAAGTGCCCCCCAACCGCGCCGCACGATTACCTGTATTCTGGTAGTAATAATCGCACAAATACTCATCACTCGCACCACCCACAGCGGTTGCCAGGAACCCGTAATCCAGCGCGGCACCATACGCGACGTCTGTCGGATACCCGTTCGCGTTATGGAGTGTCAGGCCGGTATCACTATACGGATGCACAAACGTATTGTCCACGAAGTCGTGATCGGCAATCCACGGGTTGTTGTCCGCCTTGATATTGATACCGTCAACCCATTTGTAGATGTTCCCCCAAAAGTTCTCGATACCGCGATACGTGATCGGTTGGATATCTGCATCTGACTCAGACGTGCTGTAATGCGCAACCCCAGTACATGCACCTGAAGCGTTCGCGAAATCTGTTGAGCTTGTACCAACACCGGCGGTGAACCCGGTGTTTAGCGCGTTGTTATACGTGTTTCCGGCAGTTGTGTCGTTTACACCCGTGACGCCCGCACCGATCTCCGTCTGCGAACTGAAACTCGCGTATTCTATTAAGTAGAGTAACTGGATCGCACATACCTGGTTGAAGTTCATCAGTTCCCACCCGCTGCCACGGTTCTGTGCAAGGATGCGCATGT
>Ga0334894_1002858_pt1 | contig 10910 bp, 10 predicted proteins | sample GraSluR3_MG_6_FD_207225 | JGI IMG/M metagenome (GOLD analysis project Ga0334894, IMG submission 207225) | Sludge microbial communities from methane-producing bioreactor in Wageningen University, Netherlands - Granular Sludge_12_05 R3 | ecosystem: Engineered > Bioreactor > Anaerobic >... | reverse complement strand
TATTATAAAGTGTTTGAGTCCGTCTTAGAACTCTCTTGGCTTTTTGATACTCTTGGTATCAACGTTGTTACAGTTAATTCTTTCTTTCTTGGCTTGTTTTCGTGTGCTATTATATTTTCAAAGATCTTGGTTTGTATGCCGCCTCGCTGTCTCTGTGTTCTCTCTGTCTCTCTTGGCGACTCTTACTATTATACGCACATGCATACCCTATGTCAACACGTTTTTTAAACTTTTTTAGATTTTCTCCTGAGATAGTTTGAAACCCTTGAAATTCAAGGGTTTCAACGTCTCGCCTTTTAGGTAAATGCCCTGTGTAACATTATTATTACCCCATATCCATATGTCTGAAACATTAATTTAGAATAAAATCAAAATGGGCGTCAGAGGATGAGCCAGGTGCATTGGCTTTTAATGTTTATTTCGCGGCTTCAGGTTTCATCGTAGGAAATAGTATTACATCCCTGATGCTTCTTTGGTCAGTCATCAGCATTACAAGTCTGTCAATTCCTATTCCAAGTCCTCCAGTAGGCGGAAGACCAACTTCCAGTGCGTTTATAAAGTCCTGATCATATGGATGAGCTTCATCATCGCCACTGTTCTTGTTTTCAACTTGGCTTTCGAACCTTCCCTTTTGATCTATAGGGTCATTAAGCTCTGAAAACGCATTGGCATACTCAGACCCCCTTATAAATAGTTCGAATCTCTCAGTATATTTCGGATTGCTGTAATCTTTTTTAGCCAATGGGGATATATCTACCGGATGATGAGTGACAAATGTAGGCTGGATTAATTTATCCTCTACAAAAGTGTCAAATGCCTCTTCCATGATTTTACCAATTGATGTGTGTTTTTCTATCTCAAGACCTAGTTTGATTCCCTCTGCATATGCAGCAGACTGATTTTCAATCGAATCAAAATCAACCCCTGTATGTTCTTTTACAAGATCTACCATTCTAGCTCTTTTAAAGGGCGGCTTGAAGCTTATCTCATCGCCTTGATAATCAACTGTATCTGTCCCTTTGATTTTAAGGGAAACATCGTATAGAAGCTCTTCCACCATCTTCATTACATCTTCGTAATCGGCATATGCCTCATAGGTCTCGAGCATCGTGAATTCCGGATTATGTGTCGAATCCATTCCTTCATTTCTAAAAACCCTGCTAAGCTCATAAACCTTGTCAAATCCCCCTACGATCAGTCTCTTTAGAGGCAGCTCCAAGGCTATTCGCAAAAACATTGGTATGTCTAAGGCATTGTGGTGGGTAGCAAATGGCCTGGCATTGGCTCCACCAGCCAAATTTGACAGCACGGGAGTTTCAACCTCTAAAAATCCTCTGCCGTTTAAAAAATCTCTGATAGCATTCATTATCTTTGACCTGGTTATAAAAACGTCTTTAACTGCTGGATTCATAATGATATCTACATATCTTTGCCTGTATCTCAAGTCAGGATCTTTTAAACCATGAAATTTTTCAGGAAGTATCTGCAGCGACTTGCTCAAAAGCACTAGCTCCTCGACTCTAACGGAAACCTGTCCCATCTTTGTCTTAAACACCTCGCCTTTTATCCCAAGGATATCTCCAATGTCCAAAGTCTTTATTTCTTCGTATAATTCCTCACCAAGCAAATCCTTTTTTAAAAAAAGCTGTATTCTGCCTGTTGAGTCCTGCAGATCGTAAAACCCGACCTTTCCCTGTCCTCTTTTTGACATGATCCTTCCGGCCAAGGAGACTTTTTTCCCTTCCATCTCTTCAAATTGCTCTTCCAAGACTTTTGCGTAATGTGTAACGCTGTATTTTGTCTGCTTGAACGGATCATTTCCTCCTTCAATTAGCTTTGCGAGTTTTTCTCTTCTGATCTGCAGAAGTTCGCTTAAATTTTCTCCGTTTTCCAACGTCAATGACTTTCCTCCTCAATACTACTTGCTTATTTCAATTATCTCCATAATAACATTCCCGTCTGGAACATCTATTATAATCTTGTCCCCTACTTTTTTGCTTATCAAGGCTGCACCGACGGGAGATTCGTTTGATATCTTATCATCCATGGGATCAGCTTCAGCTGAACTTACTATGTGGTACGTAAACTCTTCGTCCAATCCGTCGTCCTTTACTTTCACGGTGGATCCTATGCTAACAATATCAGTGCCGATATCGTCTTCGTCAATAACCTTTGCGTTTTTAAGCTTGTGCTCGAGCTCGGCAATTCTTCCTTCGATAAACGCCTGCTCGTTTTTCGCCTCATCATACTCCGCATTCTCGCTTAAGTCGCCAAACTCTCTAGCTGTTTTAATTCTTTCAGCCACCTCTCGCCTTCTGACGGTTTTAAGCTTTTCGAGTTCGTTTTCAAGTTTTTTTAATCCTTCATAAGTTAAGATCAATTCTTTCTGAGCCATATATGATTCCCCTTTTCATAACTAAATAGTTTTGTCTTATATACCGCAAACAAGCAGATACCCCGATCTAAGTCATCATAGTTGCGATTTTAATTCATGCATCTGAATATATAACTATTATTATAGTTATTTTTATAAAAAAAACAAACTTTTTTTACAAATTCTTTTGGACTGTCTTATTTTCATACTCTTCTATCAATTCAAACACTTCGTCTACGCAAATCGACTTGTTTATTTTATTCCTGAAATCTCCTGATCCTCGCACGCCTTTGGTAAACCATGAAGCATGTTTTCTTATTTCGCCTAATGCCACTTTCTCAGGTTTGCTTTTCAGTAGTTCTATAAAATATGACCTGCATTTACCTATGCGCTGTTCGTCAGTAACTTTTTCTTTCTGACTTGAGTTGAATATCCATGGGTTGCCTAGCGCCGCTCTCCCAATCATGACGCCATCACATCCTGTTGACTCAATCATCCTCTGAGCAGACCGTCTGCTGTCAACATCTCCATTTCCAATAACAGGAATGGCAACTGAATCCTTAACCTTTTTGATTATCTCCCAATCAGCTTTGCCTGAGTAGAACTGTTCCCTGGTCCTTCCGTGAACCGTTACCGCCGCTGCTCCAGCTTCCTCGGCAATCTTGGCGATTTCTACTGCATTTGTCTGGTCTTCGTTCCATCCGGCTCTGATTTTTAAAGTGATGGGCTTATCGCTCGCCTCAACTGCTCTTTCCAAAATTTCTCTCATCAGTTCTGGGTTTTTCATCAGAGCAGATCCTTCTCCATTTTTCACTATCTTTGGTGCGGGACAACCTGCATTTATGTCGATCAATTCGAAATCCATTCCATTAATCTTCGTTTTGATAACGTCGTAGATAATATGAGGATCAGATCCGAAAATCTGTACCCCGCAAGGCCTATCCTCGCCTGTAGTCTCTAGAAGCTCCAAGGTTTTTTTATCGTTATAATACAATGCTTTGGCGCTTACCATCTCAGTATATGTAAGCCGGCATCCTTCTTCCACGCACATCAGTCTAAAGGGCAGATTTGTAACACCTGCCATAGGAGCCAAAAACAGCTTATCCTTAAATTCAATATCACCTATTTTCAAACTTTCACCTGCTTGTTTCTATCGTATATCATTTTTATTCCCTTAAGAGACAATGTTGGATCGAAGATGTCTATGGCATCTGTCTCCGGGTATATTATCTTGGCATAACCTCCGGTAGCTATTACCTTAGCGTCATGTCTTCCCGTTTCTTCCTTTATTTTTTTTACAATATACTCGACCTGTCCGATATAGCCATACACCAAACCCGCTTGCATGCTGGTTATGGTGTTTCTGGCAAGAATGCTCTTGGGTTTTTCTATTTCTATGTTGGGAAGCTGGGCAGCCCTGCTCCACAAGGCATCAGCAGATATCTGGATTCCCGGAGAAGTTACAGCCGCACAGAAAACCCCCTTCTCATTGACATAATCAAAGGTGGTAGCGGTGCCAAAGTCAATTACGATTGACGGCCCTCCATAAATATAATACGCTCCGACCACATCGCATATTCTGTCCGCCCCTACTTCTTTTGGATTTTCAGTCTGTATGCTGATCCCAGTTTTAATTCCCGGTTCAATAATCATTGGCTTGATATTCAAGTATTTTTTAATTCCATTCACGAGAGAATACATTATGTTTGGAACAACAGAAGATATAATTACGTCTTTTATATTCTTTACGTCAATTTGTTTTGTATTGAGCAAGGTGATAATAAAAACCCCATATTCATCCGAGGTCTTCCTTGTATTTGTTATCATTCTCCAGGTTCCCACGAATTCGTCCTTGTCAAATAAACCTATTTCAATGTTTGTATTGCCAACATCCACTGTCATCAGCATTTTAATCACTTCTTTACTAGTTATTTATTTAATTCTATCTGTTATTGTATTGTAGAAATATCTTATATAATATAGGCACAACTATTGCTGCGCTGATCATTTCTATTATGCCATTGGATGCAAACAATACGCCAAGGGCAGTTATCAGGCCCATACCTCCCATTGCTTCAACCATATTTTGTCCATGCACTACATAAAGCATAGTCACAACCAAAATAGTATTGGTAAGCATACCCAATGCTCCGGATATCGATGCAGACAAAATATCCGGCAGGCTGAGTTTTTCATTAAGCAGATAAAAGGCTCCAGAAGCCGCAACTCCGATGAACATCCTAGGGAAAATCGACACCATGGGATGTATGAAAAAATAGTCAAAGGGGGATAGAGGCATAAATAGCGCTCTGAAAAGAGTTAGAGCCCCTGCCAAAGCACCCATTACCATGCCTGATTTGGCTCCTAAAACCAAGCCCGTCAGTATCGTGGGCAAAAACATTGCCACTGCCATGCTCACCGCAAAGTTAGGTATCACAGTGGCCATTACAAACACTATCGTCATAGCGAGCATAACCGCCATAAAGGTCAATCTGCCAGTAGTAGAAAACTTCCTTCTATTCATTTAAATTCCTCCTGTTCTCGTTCCTTTTGGATACAAGACATTTCAGTTTAGTTGCCTTTGTTTTTTGTTTTTCCTAAAAACTTTTCCACATCTACAATAAACCTCTCGTGAATTCCTTCACCTATTTTTTCAGCTTCATCGAAGGCTTCAACCTCAAACAACAGCCTTCGTCTGTCCACTTCCACCAATTTAGCTTTTCCTGTAACTTTCATTCCAACAGGAGTGGCTGCCAGATGCTTAACTTCAACTTTTGTTCCGACCGTGCTGAACCCTTCGTCCAAACCCCGTTGAGCCAATGACAAGGCGGCGTTTTCCATCAAGCCTACCATTTTCGGAGTGGCGTAAACATCTATGCTCCCACTTCCGAAAGATTTGGCAGTATCATCTTCAGTCACCACTATTTCCACGCTTAATTCTTCCCCAATCATGCTTTCGATTTTCATATCATCATTCCTCCATTTTAGCGTATTATCCCAACACAATGCCTAAAATTTCCAAAGGTGCATCTATAAGGTGCGTGGGCATGCATCCTTCTATTTCTTCTTTTGATCCATATCCATAAAGCACCCCTATCGTATCCATGCCGATTTCCTTTGCAGCTTCAAGGTCAATGTTTCGGTCACCAACCATCACTGCATCCTCTGCTCTAATCCCGGCACTTTCGATTGCTTCCATGATGAAGTCTTTTTTGGTTCCTCTCTTCTGTGGAATATCATTTCCCACGATGCTGTGAAAATACTTGCTTAAGCCGTAATGTTCCATCTGGGTCACCGCATATGTTTCCGGCTTGTTGGTTGCAATCATCATTACTATGTTTTTATCCATCAATGTCTCTAGAAGCTCTTTTATCCCTTCGTAGATACTGCTTTCAAACAAGCCTTTGCTGATATAGTATTTCTTGTGTTCTTTCATCGCTTCGGCTCCTTCTTTTTCTGAGAAGCCGTACTTGGTTATTATCGTCCTGCTCAGAGGCGGTCCGATCAAGCTCTTTATATTTTCTAGAGAGTCTGTCATCCCTTTTGTAGCCAGTGCCTTTTGAAAAGCCTTTGCAATGCCTGTTTCCGAATCAATTATGGTTCCGTCAAGATCGAACACTATACCCTTGTATTTCATTTTTTTGCCCTCCGCTTTTAATTTTCTCAATGCATAGATACAAGACAAACCATCCCTTTCGGGATGGTTGTTTTATTTACTCGCTGAAAAGCTCGTTGAACTCCAGGCTGTTCATGGTCTCTTTTTCCAGAAGGACTTCGCTTACTTTTTCCAGTTTGTCTCTGTTGTCCTCTAGAATTTTTAGTGCTTTCTTATATGCATTGTCTATTATCGTTCTTATTTCCTTGTCAATAGCAGCCGCTACCTCTTCGCTGTAGTTTCTGCTTCTCGCAAGATCTTTGCCGATAAATACCTCGTCATGTTTGCTTCCAAAAGTCATTGGCCCTAGATAATCGCTCATGCCAAACTCCGTGACCATCTTTCTTGCCATTTCAGTTGCTCTCTCTATATCATTTGTAGCACCGGTGCAGATATCGTCAAGCACGATTTTTTCTGCCGCACGTCCTCCCAAAAGACCTGCGATTTCATCAGCCAACTTTGCTTTAGATATATGGCTGTTGTCATTTTCAGGCAAAGCCAGCGTGTAGCCCGCAGCCATCCCTCTCGGTATAATCGAAATTTCGTGAACTTCGTCACAGTTAGGAAGAACCTTCATTACTATTGCATGTCCCGCCTCATGGACTGCCGTAATCTTTCTGTCGTGCTCAGTGATAAGCCTGCTCTTCTTCTCCGGGCCGGCTATAACCCTTTTGATTGCTTCTTCCAACTCTTGCATTCCGATTTTCTTCTTTCGCTTTCTTGCAGCGAGCAAAGCTGACTCGTTCATAATATTTTCAAGATCGGCACCTGTAAATCCCGGGGTGCTCTTTGCTATTGTTCTAAGCTCGATCTCATCTTCCAAAGGCTTATCCTTAATGTGTACCTTAAGTATCTCTTCTCGTCCTTTAACGTCAGGTCTGCCCACGACTACTTGTCTATCAAAACGTCCCGGTCTTAATAGCGCTGGGTCCAAAATATCTGGCCTATTCGTCGCCGCTATCATTATTATGCCTTCGTTGTCTCCGAAACCATCCATCTCCACCAGCAATTGATTAAGTGTTTGCTCCCTTTCATCGTGTCCTCCGCCTAGGCCCGCTCCTCTTTGCCGACCTACCGCGTCGATTTCATCAATGAAAATTATACAAGGCGAGTTTTTCTTGGCAGTTTCGAACAAATCTCTAACCCTTGAAGCTCCTACGCCTACGAACATTTCCACAAAATCAGATCCACTAATGCTGAAAAAAGGAACTCCGGATTCACCAGCAACTGCTCTTGCCAAAAGGGTCTTACCAGTTCCTGGAGGACCCACCAAGAGAACACCTTTAGGTATTCTGGCTCCAAGCTCTAGATATCTAACAGGAGACTTAAGAAAATCTACTATTTCTTCAAGCTCTTCCTTTTCCTCATCCGCTCCTGCCACATTCTTAAAAGTAACGCCCTTTTTAGAAGGCGTATGCAGTCGGGCCTTGCTCTTTCCAAAGGACATCACCTTGCCGCCGCCGCCACCGGACTGCTGAGTAAACATCAAGAAAAACACTACCATCAGGACCACTAAAAACAGAGTCGGAAGTATGGTAACCCACCACGGAGTCTGCTCCGGTTCCAGATAGGATATGTTGATTTCTCCACCACCTTGTATGTGTCCGTTAATAAATTCGGTAAAGGAACTTGGTATGACTATACTTATGAATTCAGTTCCGTCATTCATTGTACCTTCGACTTTATATCGGTCTATATTCACGTTTATCTCTTCAACTGAGTTATTGGTTATTCCTGTTACCAATTCATCGTATGATATGATATCAACGTCGCTTTGACCTGTGTTTATAGTTGTTACAGCCAGTATTATGATAAGAAGAACTATCATATAAAAGCTGATCATCCGCAAATATTTGTTCAAGCTCTCACTCCCCTTCGCTTATAAAATTGTGATACATTATTCTAACATACATTCTATAGAATTACAACGAAACCTAGGCGTATACTTCTTCCTTTAAAACCCCTATAAACGGGAGATTTCTGTACTTCTCGGCAAAATCAAGCCCATAGCCTACGACGAATTCATCCGGCACGGCAAAGCCCACAAAATCTATTTCGACCTCCGAGATTCTTCTCTCTGGTTTGTCCAATAAACTGCATACCTTAATAGAGTTTGTGTTTCTATCTTTGAATATCTTGATCAGATAAGATAGCGTCAGACCACTGTCGACGATATCTTCTATTATCAACAGGTCCCTGCCTTCGACGCTTTTATCTAAATCCTTTAATATCCTCACTTCACCTGAGCTTCTCGTTCCGTTTCCGTAGCTGGATATGGCCATAAAATCTATTTCCAGAGGTATGTCCATGCTTTGAACCAGATCAGACATAAATAAAACAGACCCTTTCAGAACGCAGATTACCAAAGGATTTTTGCCTTTGTATTCTTCTGCCAGCTCCTTCCCAAGTTCGCTGACCCTTTTCTTCAAGGTTTTTTCATCAATCAACACATCTTTAATATCGTTAAACATTTATTTCCTCCTGGATTTTATAAAACGCTAAGCGCATTATTTTTTTAGTATCTTCGGTGACTTTGAAATCCTCGCTTGCCGCTACGCCTGCCAGCCAGATAATCTCGTTACCGACTTCAAACACAAGTATGCCGTCCCTATTATCGGACGGTATCTTATTATCGATTAATATCTCTTTAATTTTTCTTTTCTTTTTATGCCCTAGAGGTCTTATCCTATCTCCAGGCTTTCTCTGTCTTAAAACAATATGTTCTCCAATCGCAATAATTTTATCATAATCGAAGAGAAATTCCCCTTGTTTTTCAGGTTTTTTTTGTTTTTTATCATTTTTTTTCAGTGCAGTTTCCACCACGACCTTTATCTTGGAAAGAATATAGCTTTTTCCGGGATAAATCTTGTATTCAAAATAGGGCGTTGCCCGGTTTGTTTTTTTTGATTCTACAGTTATCTTGTCGTAGGATCTGCGCAAAAGAAAATCATTCGGCAATGACACTGTCCAGGTAGTATCTTCTTTGTCGCCAATCTTTTCCACAGCCTTTTCAAGATGTGCTTGTTGAAATTTAATGTTATCGCAAATTTCTTTATATTTTCTTAACAGAACTTTTTTTTGCACCAACGGTGCTTCTCTGGATAATTCATTGTAGCTTATGCTTGCCTTGTCTTTATACTTATGCCAAATCCCATCAACCTCTGCAGTTATATGCTCTTCGTACTCCCTTGCAATTTTCGACAGGTTGGCAATGCTCTCATCAATTATAGGGTTATACTTTTTTAAAAGCGGCATCAATTCATGCCTTATGCTGTTTCGGTGATAATCCGTTTCCATATTGGAAGCATCATGACGGTATGGAATTGACTTTTCGCGGCAATAATTCAAAATATCACTTTTACGTGCCAACAGCAAAGGTCGTATTACCCCATCCTCTCTTACCGGGTCTATGCCCTTGAGTCCGTTAATGCCCGTGCCTCTTATTATCCTCATCAAAACAGTTTCCACCTGATCGTCCTTGTGATGTCCAGTAGCTACTTTTACGGAACCGTTTCTCCTTTTGATTAAGTTGAAGAAGTTATAGCGCACTATTCTACCCCCCTCTTCGAGAGATAGTCCTTTAAGTGCACAAAATCCCTTAATGTCTGCACTTAACACCTTAAGCTGTATTCCGTTATCATCGCAGTAATCCCTGACGAGCATTTCGTCCAAGTCTGATTCTCTGCCCCTTAAATTATGGTTTATGTGGGCGGCGATTATTTTTATGTAGTTGCTTCTGCTAAATTCTTTTAGAATATGTAAAAGGGCCATGGAATCTGCCCCCCCAGAGATGCCTGCAACAACAGTATCTCCCCTGCAAATCATTTCATTTTGCCGTATGTAATTCAAAATCATTCTTTCCATTGACCCACCGACTTTATACTTTTATAATTGTATTCTACATTTTTTCTCTTTCAGATTCAACAGGTAAAAACAGCGACTCCGATTCTTAAAACCAAATAATAATCAGCATAAAAAAAAGCCCATTCTCATGAACTTAAAAAAATGGTGGTCGCAATAGGGCTCGAACCTATGACCCCCTGCTCGGGTCTTTGACAGTTGCACAGGCAAAAAAACACTAAAAGCCTTGATAGGGCTTATTTTTTTTGCAAATTCCACAAATATTTAGTGAGTATTATGGCGTATTGTGTTATAATATAAAGGAGTGGAGGTGCTCTCTTGAGGCTAATGATTTCAAAATCTAAAAATTCACAGTCCCTATACGTCATAAAATCTGTTTTTGTCGACGGAAAACGAACAACCAAAATCGTCGAAAAACTCGGTACTTATGATTCCTTACAAGAAAAACTAAACGGTGAAGATCCCATAAATTGGGCAAAAAAATATATTGAAGATCTAAATGAAAAAGAAAAAAAAGAAACACAAGACATCCTTGTCCGATTATCTCCAGCCAAACAGCTTCCTGTGAACAAGCAACGCATTTTTAATGGTGGATATCTGTTTTTACAAAAGATCTACCATGAACTAGGGATCCAAAAAATCACTACTGATATCGCTCAAAGGCATAAGTTTACTTTCAATCTAGACAGTGTGCTCTCTAGACTTCTTTACGGCAGGATTCTCTATCCATCATCCAAACTTGCAACTTACAAGCACGCTCATAAGTTCCTAGAACCGGCTGACTTTGATCTGCAGCATGTTTACCGGGCTTTGGGAGTGATCGCACAAGAGATGGATTTTATCCAAGCACAGCTCTATGCCAACAGTATGAAAGTGGCAAAGAGAAACACCAAAATTTTATACTACGACTGCACCAACTACTTTTTTGAAATAGAACAGGAAGATGGAATCAAGCAGTACGGCTACTCCAAGGAACATCGCCCCAACCCCATAGTTCAAATGGGTCTGTTCATGGACGGT
>Ga0334894_1002856_pt1 | contig 10916 bp, 10 predicted proteins | sample GraSluR3_MG_6_FD_207225 | JGI IMG/M metagenome (GOLD analysis project Ga0334894, IMG submission 207225) | Sludge microbial communities from methane-producing bioreactor in Wageningen University, Netherlands - Granular Sludge_12_05 R3 | ecosystem: Engineered > Bioreactor > Anaerobic >... | reverse complement strand
AGAATTGCAACAGGAAAGATAAGGTTTTATCTGAGCCGTAATTATATTAATCAATAAATAAAACAAATAGGAAAAGGAGAAAAAAATGAAAAAAATTTTTATTTTATTGCTGATTTTACTTTTAGGAGTTTTTGTCTTTACGGGTTGTGATGGCACCAGTATCCCGACTGAAGGTGAAGGCGAAGGAGAAGGTGAGGGTGAAGAAGAAGTTTCCCAGGTAGTACTGGTGGAAAGCTATATAGCAGATGGCTGTGGTTATTGTGAGCCCTTAAAGCCCGTATTAGAGCAGATAGCAGCTGAGTACAGCAGGGATGAGGTAATTGTAGTAAATTTAATTCCCTGGGGTTCTTATTTATTACAAGAGGCAAGGAATCGATTTGATTGGTATGATTTATCCGGAGTACCTAATACACTATTTAATGGCACAAGTCGCACAAGTTCAAATACTTATAGTTCCATTAACGCTGCAATTAAAGGCCACCTGAATGCCAGCCCAAAGGTTTCTATTCAGGCAACCAGGACTGCAGAAGGCAGTACTTCGGTATTAACCGGTACTGTTAAAAATATCAGCAATAACACCTTATCAAACCTGGTTATCAATGGAATGGCTTTTAGAAAACGTGGTAGCTTTCCACGTGCTGTAGTTGATATTTTTGAAGAACAAAAGATTTCTATTGCATCTCTTGCTGTTGGGGAAAGTAAAAGTTTCACCATTACGCTGGAGGATATAAACTGGGACGGGTTTAATATGGATGGAGTTGTTTTTGTCCAGAGTGTTTCCGGTACCAAGAGTATTCTGCAAGCCCAATTTATTGACTAAAATTGTCACGGGGACGGTTCTTTTGACAATGAAAAACAGTACAAGCGAATACTGAAAGTATATATGTTGCGCAAGGATGGAAGATTGGAAGAATGCAAGAATGGCAAAGAGTGTATATGTTGGAATAAGTGAAAAATAGTTTCAGATTTCAGTTATAAGTTTGTAGTTAAAGACTGTGGGAAGTAATGTATGAAATTGCCACGACATGTTTTCAACATGTCTCGCAATGACAAAAGAAAGAGTATAACGTATACCGTGAATACGGTGGGAATTAGTGAAAGAAAGTTTTTAGATGTCAGTTTACAGTTAAATACAAAATAAAAATTTAAAGTTGTAATTTTAACAGAAATAATTATCAGTTTTTGATTTTTAATCAAAGTCTGTGGGATTAAATGAATGAGATTGCCACGCCTGTCACTTAACATTAGTTAAGGGCAGGCTCGCAATGACAAAATAAAGACTATTGCGTATATCGTATAACGTATACCGTAAGACAAGAGAAGAAAATGCAGTGATTAGTAACAAGTAATGAGTAATAAGCAAAGGCAAGAATGCAATAATGCAAAGATGCAAGAATGGAATAAGACAGTATTGCAACATTGTATCCTTGCAATCTTGCAGCTAAAGATTTTTAGCTCTTACTCTTAACTAAAAACTGATAACTATTTTTCTTGTTCTTTAGTCTAAAAACTAAAAACCAAGAACTGAAAAATGCTATTCTAACTAAATATTAAATACCAACGGCTAACGACTATATTGTCATTGCGAGGAACGAAGTGAAGAAGCAATCTCATCCAATTAAACCCGATAATATTTAACTAAAAACTATAAACTAAAAACTGATAACAGTCTTTATATACTAAATACCAACGACTAACGACTAAATTATTATTGAGTAAAGATTGTGGGTATAGATGTTGCAAGGATTGGAGATTGGAATAATAGAAAAAAGAATCAGGGGTTTCATTAAAGAATTACCCGAATTCCTAACCAAAAACGAAAAACTATAAACTAAGAACATTATTCGCTGAAGAAGCGAATGAAAAGCGACCGAAGCAGTCTCATACACTTATATGTTCCAATATTTAAAATTTATGCCAAAAGTATGAATATTAACAGAACTAATGGGCTAAAATAAAGGAGAACTTAATGAAGAAAGTATGCTTATCCATAATAATAATAACCTTGATTGCGTTTTTTGTAACCGGATGTGATGGTTTTACACCTTTCCCACCGATTGAGGAAGAATATGACCAGGAAAATACTGAATTATCCTATCTTAAAATAATCCCTGCACAGGTAGATATGAAGGTTAATAAATCTCAGGTTTTCGAACTTAAAGCCTATAATTCAGATGATAAATTAATTGCAATGGATATTGCCAGGTTTGAAAAGTGGGTAGCAATGTTTTCATGTTTTGGTTGTGGGATTGTTTGGGATATATCTCCAATAACAGGCTCGTTTCAAACAACTTTTACCCCGTATAAAGCTGGAAAGTATTGGATTTCAGCGAAATATGATGGGGAGTGGGAACAAATAGTGGTATATGTAGATTGAAGAACATTGTCATGGGGACGGTTCTGTTGACAATGAAAAACAGTACAAGCGAATACTGAGAGTATATATTTTTTGCAGGGATGGAAGATTGGAAAAATGCAAGATTGGGCAAAGAGTAAATATCTAAGAATAAGTGAAAGATAGTTTCAGATTTCAGTTATAAGTTTGTAGTTAAAGACTGTGGGAAGTAATGTATGAGATTGCCACGACATGTTTTCAACATGTCTCGCAATGACAAAAGAAAGAGTATAACGTATACCGTGAATACGGTGGGAATTAGTGAAAGAAAGTTTTTAGATGTCAGTTTACAGTTAAATACAAAATAAAAATTTAAAGTTGTAATTTTAACAGAAATAATTATCAGTTTTTGATTTTTAATCAAAGACTGTGGGATTAAATGAATGAGATTGCCACGCCTACCTCTTAACATTAGTTAAGGGCAGGCTCGCAATGACAATACCAGATTTAATGTTTTTTATTTTGAATTTTAACCGAAAACTGAGACCTGTAAACTAAAACCCATCTTTATTACTAATCACTCATTACTTTTTACTGTTTTTAGTACTCGATACGCGATACTGAATACCCGATACTAATATTAATTAATGCCCGACTGTATTAACGATATACGTTATACGCAATGCGGTATACGGCTGCGTAGTATGCATAACGAATAAAATTAAGTGTGGTTATATGAATGAAAAGAATAATCTTTTTATAAATGATAAAAAATCTTCTGAATGGGATGAAGGTATTTTCTACATCCTTATCGGGATTATTGTTATCATACCAGTTGCCTTCTATCCCTACAGCATTCCCAAATTTGCCCCACTCAAAGAATTGTCATTTCAACTATTAGTTCTATTTGGTCTGACTATGTGGACACTAAAGAAGATTTCCACAGATAGCATTGGTTGGAGGGTAAATAGTTTAGATATACCCATATTTTTATTTTTATTGCTGGGCTGTCTTTCGCTTATTTGGTCAACTAATATTTATAACAGCATTCTTTTTATCCCCCTGTTTATCGTAGGTCCCATCCTCTTTTTTATCGTTACTAATTCTATTCAAGAGCAAAAGACAATAGATACATTATTGTTAACCATTATTATTGTTGGTTTAGCTATGAGTATTTATGGTATTCTTCAGTATCTGGGAATTGATTTTGAATTCTGGGAAGGTAATGTAGGAAGGCAAAGAGTAATGGGGTTATTCGGTAATGTAAATTATTTTGCCGAATACCTGATTCTCCCTTTGTCTCTTACTATAGGACTTATTTTCGCAAAAAATACAATATTTAACAGGTTGTTTTTATTTATCGCTCTTTTTGTAATGGGATTAGCGCTCCTTTTGACATTTACCAGGGGTTCGTATCTGGCAATAGCTATTACTATTCCTGTGATACTCTTTTTATACTTTAAAAGTTCAGCAAATAAACAGAACAAACTATTTTATAAAAAAATCATTCTATATTTTATATTATTAGCAATTATAGCTCTTGCAATTATTTATATTCCCCACCCATTAAATAGAGAAGATAGTACTTTAGGAAAACTGAGAAGCAGGGTAACTATAGAATCCTTAACGTCAGGTAGTTCTGTCCTAAGGCGTGTGGCAACCTGGAAGTTTACCTGGATGATGATAGAGGATTATCCAATATTTGGTACCGGGATAGGGACTTACGGGTATCACTCTCTGAAGTATCAGGCAGAATTTTTTGCCCAAGGAGATAATCGTGCTCTATATCCGCATGGTTTTGCTGTTCAGGCACATAATGAATATTTGCAGCTCTGGTCTGAATTAGGAATTATAGGATTATTAATTCTTTTATGGCTCATTTTTACCTATTATCGAAATGTAATAATTAATATCCATAAGATGGAAGTAAAACAGAAGGCAATAGTTATAGGATTAGCCGGTGGAGTAACTGCAGTATTGATAGATGCTGTTTTTGGATTCCCTTTGCAACTGGCTGCTTCTTTGTCTTTATTCTGGATGTTTTTAGGATTGACTGCTGTTCAAATATTTATTTCGAAATACAATGAAAAAGATAAATATATTCAGAAAAAAGCTGACCCGGGTAAAATAACCTATAGTCAAAATGATAATACCCAAACCACCGGGGCTATTTTGAAAAAGTCTATTTTATATATTATAGTGATTACAGTTATGGTAATTTGTATTTTATTTCTTATAAGACCTTTTATGGCCAGAGTTTATTGGTATTATGGTAATCAGCAGCGTTTTTCCGGAAATAGCGCTAGGGCAATTAATATTTATGAAAAAGCATTAAAATGGAACCCCTGGCAGGGTGATATATATATTGATTTAGCAAATAGTTTAAGGATAACAAGTAATAATCAGGATGCCCTGAAGAATTTGCACAGAGCAGAAATATTTACAGACCATCATTATTTACCAGGGAACATTGCTTATTTATATAACAATGAAGGGGAAAGTGAAAAAGCCATACCCTATTTAGAGAAGGCAATTAAGTACCAGCCGGACAGAGAAGGTATGCTGCCATTACAATTACAGCTGGGTGATATTTATTTAGAAATAAAAGAATATAATAATGCAGAGCGCCATTTTGTTGGTGCGATTGAAAATGACTCCAATAGCGCTGAGGCTTATTATGGATTAGCAAAAGCATATAGAAATCAAGATAAAAAGGAACAGACAATAGAAGCATTGGAAAAAGTAATAGAGCTATCCCCGGAAAGTGAATTAGCTGTATCTGCAAAGGCGATGTTAATAGAAATAGGTACAGAAGAATAATAGAAAGGTAGGTCATAAAATATGAAGCTCAATAAAAGAATAATATATACTCTATTTTTGGTTTTCGCTGTTTTTGGATTATTGTTTTTAATTAGTTTTTCTCAGGAACAAACCAAAATCCAGTCAGATGAAACTAATTTAGAAAACGATGGCAATGGTTTTAAAATTAATAACGAAGTACCCAGGAATGTATTAATAGAGCTTTTTATTAATGCCAATTGCACCCATTGTCCGAAAGCAGCTTTTTGCTTAGAGGAATTAGCCTGGAGTTATGAGCCCGGAAGGGTAATCTTGGTAGAGGCGCATATCTGGGGTGACGGTTATGACATTCCGGAAACCAATGCCCGTTATGACTGGTATGCAGGTGATGGGATTAAGGGGACTCCTGATGCTTTTTTTAACGGTCTTTCTGAGCGGATACAGGGACTGTGTTGTGATTGCGGGGATATTGATAAAAATATTTCTGCCTACCAGGAAATCATTGATGAGCAGCTATCCAGAACTTCACCTATTAAAATTGACGCCGAATTTGAAATCTATAGTGGAAAGATTATCTTGCAGGGAAATCTGGTTAATAAAGGCCACTCCATGTTACGGAATTTATTTCTTAGTGGAATAGTTTACTACGAAGGCGATGAAACTGAACTTTTTTACCTGGTGAAAGATATTTTTAATGAACAGGATATCTGTCAGCTGGCACCCATGGAAGAAAAAAAATTCAGCTTTGTATCTGACTTGGATTTAAGCGACGTGGAGGATAGTGAGCTAAACAGGTATTATTGTGTAGTTTTTGTGCAGGACAAACTAACAAAGGAAGTGCTGCAATCTTACCTCGTCCAATAAAGATATATTAAGGTTTATCTTCAAAGTTTCTAAAAAAGGCTTTCTTTTTGCCTGTAGTAATAAAAAGTAACTGCTATTAATTGTTTTCAATTATTATAATTTATCTAAAAATTGCAATATTAGGAGTAATTTATTCTCTGGAGTTTTTTTGAAAGAAACTTCCAAAAGATATATAATTAGGCAAGTACAGTAAAAAGAAGAAGACAAAATATATGGAAGAAGAGAAAATAATTAAAAAGGCAATGAATATTCTAATAAAAGAATTAGGACCTGTTGAAGCAATAAGGTTTTTAATACTTCCTAAAATTAAAAGAATGGAAAGTGTTAAAAGACATAGAAATTGGCAAAAAATGTTACATAAAGATTTATTTTTTGACGAAATTTTTACAGAAAAGTAAAAATAAATTCTATCTTACTTTGAGTTAAGATGTAGTGAAAAAGATTGGTGGTATTTAATTGAATCATAAAGAACAATACAAGCAGTGGCTGAATAGTTCAGCTCTTGCTGAGCAAGATAAAAAAGAGCTGCAGTCAATTGCAGATAATGAAGAGGAAATACAGGACCGTTTTTATAAAGACCTGGAATTTGGAACAGCCGGATTGCGCGGGAAAATTGGTATGGGAACCAACAGAATGAACATTTATACGGTTGGAAAGACCACGCAGGGATTAGCCAATTATTTACTTGAAAATGTGGAAAATGCCAAAGAAAGAGGAGTGGTTATAGCGCATGACTGTAGATACAAGTCCCGGGAATTTTCTGAAAGGGCAACCCAAATATTGACAGCTAATGAAATTAAGGTATATCTCTTTGAGGATATTCGGCCAACCCCTGAGTTATCCTTTGCAGTAACTGAGTTCGAGGCAGCTGCCGGAATTGTGATTACTGCCAGCCATAACCCACCGGATTATAATGGTTATAAGGTATACAGCGAGAATGCTGCCCAGATATTACCGGAAGTTGCTGATAAAATTATTGAACAAATCGATAGCATTAAGGATTATGCAAAAATAAAAACTGTTTCCCTTGAAGAAGCCGGAGAGAAGGGCTTATTTAAGTTAATCGGTGAAGAAATAGACCGCATGTATTATAAGAAGGTAAAAGAATTATCTTTGAGCCATAATGTAGACAAGGATATAAATATTGTCTATACACCATTGCATGGTACAGGTAATATACCTATTAGGACTATCTTAAAAGAAATGGGTTATAACAATGTTTTTGTTGATGAAGAACAGGCGAAGCCGGACCCCGAATTCTCAACAGTTGATTCTCCTAATCCGGAAAACCCGGAGGCTTTCGAGTATGCAGTGAAACTGGGGAAAAAAGTTAATGCAGAGATATTAATCGCTACTGACCCGGATTGTGACCGAATTGCAGTGGCTGTTTCCCCTAACAGTCATTACCATGAAAAAAGAGATACAGTTTATCCCACTGATGATCAAAAGGATCATACTGATACACAGATTCCAAATAGTAAATATGAAGAGACAAGAGATACAGCTCCACCCCACAGTCATTGCGAGGAGCGCACAGTTCCCCGTCATTGCGAGGAGCACACAGTTCCCCGTCATTGCGAGGAGCATAGCGACGAAGCAATCTCATTCCCTGATGCTAAAAATAATTATATATTCTTAAATGGCAACCAAACCGGCGCCTTACTGCTGGACTATATTTTGAGCAGGAAAAAAGAGAAAGATGAACTGCCCGAAAATGGATTTATTATCAAAACGATTGTCACTTCAGAATTGGGCAGGGTAATTGCTGAAAATTATAACATAAAGGCCTATGATACCTTAACCGGATTTAAATTTATTTGCAATAAGGCAATGGAACTGGAAAAGAAAGGCGACACCTTTTTGTTTGGTTATGAAGAAAGTATCGGGTATTTGGCCGGGGATTTTGTCCGGGATAAGGATGCAGTAATAAGCGCTATGTTGATTGCGGAAATGGCTGCTTATTATAAAAAACAGGGCTCAACCCTGATTGATGCCTTACACCGGCTCTATGAGAAATATGGTTATTTTCTTGAATATTTAGAATCAATCGTGTTAGAGGGTATGGAAGGTGAGCAGCAGATGGAAAAAATTATGACTGCCTTTCGGGAAGAATTCCCGGAAATACCAGAAATGAGAATAGCACGAAAGATAGATTATAAAACGCCATTCCAATATGATTATGAGACAAAAGAGAAAGAAGTTATTGATATTCCCAGGTCAGATGTCTTAAAATGTATTTTTTCTGATGGCTCCTGGTATGCGGTTCGCCCTTCTGGTACTGAACCCAAGATAAAAATCTATATGTCTCTTGTGGGCAGAGGCAAAGCTGATGCAGAAAAAAAGCTCAAAAAATTAAAGTCAGTCATTTTCGGAAAAATAGAAAATATAATAAATTAGTATCGAGTCGTGAGTATCGGGTATTGAGTGAATACTGAGGGTATAAATGATGCAAAGATGAAACATTGGAAAATAAAATAGTCTAAGATTTTAGTAAACGATAATTTATTACTAAAATATTAACTAAAAACTGATAACAGTCTTTATATATCAAATACTAAATACCAACGACTAACGACTATATTGTCACTGCGAGGGAGCAGGGCGACCGAAGCAGTCTCATCCTATTACGCCCACAAAAAATAGATTATGCTATAGTTATCATTAATTAATCCAGAAGGAATTAGCTACTTGTATATGTCTGAGAAAAAACAATACTATCTTTATCTTTTAACCAATAACAACAACACTACCGTCTATACCGGAGTAACCAGCAATTTAATCAAAAGAATTTGGGAACATAAAAACAAATATGCCAAGGGTTTCACGTACAGATATAAGATCAATAAGTTAGTCTACTATGAAGTTTATGATAATCCGAATAATGCAATTGCCAGAGAAAAACAAATCAAAGCAGGAACAAGAAAAAATAAAATTAATTTAATTAATTCAATGAATCCCGAATGGATAGACTTATTTGATGCCCTTTAATATTATAAATAAGAAATATTCAAAATACTGCGGGCAGCAATGCATGAGATTGCCACGACATGTTTTCAACATATCTCGCAATGACAAGAAGAAGAGTATTGCGTATATCGTATAACGTATACCGTGAATACTGAGAGAAGCAATGCTTGCAAGAATGCAAGATTGGAAAGCTGCAAGAATGAGATCGGGGTTTTTTAACTAAAAACTAAAAACTGATAACAGTCTTTATATACCAAATACTAAATACCAACGACTAACGACTAAATTAGTATCGAGTATTGAGTGAATACTGAGGGTATAAATGATGCAAAGATGGAAGATTGGAAAATTAAAAAAGAGCAGAATGCGCTGGCATAAATGAATGAGATTGCCACGACATGTTTCAACATGTCTCGCAATGACAAGAAGAAAAAGGTATTAAGTATACCATGAATACGGTGGAAATAAGTGAAAGATAGTTTTCAGATTTTAGTTATCAGTTTACAGTTAAAGACAATATAAAAAATACTGAAGTTTCAGTTCAAGGCATCAGATGAACACTCCTTTTGACAAGTTTTCATCTGTTATTTTATTAGAAAGTGTTACCTATGTCTTGAAGTTTTTTGTTACTCATATCCTGAATTCGTATCAGACTAAATACTAACTACCAACGACTAACGACTATATTGTCACTGCGAGGAGCGTAGCGACGAAGCAGTCTCATCCACTTCTACCCACAGAATTCAATCTATCATCCAAAATCTTAACTAAAAACAAAAAACTATAAACTAAAAACCTAACCCCCAAATTAGTTTCATTAAGATAGTTGATATTTTTTAATCTATTAATAATATTATGTTATAATTTAAGAAGAAGTTTTTGGTCTTAAGTATCCTTCTGAATGAAGCGAAATAAAAAATGTTAGGTATAGAATAAGATGAAGATAAATTTATCCCAATTAGGAAAGGGTGATGAAAATGATATTTAGAGTAGTTGTTGAGAAAGACGAGTCTGGTTATTATGTTGGCGAAGTGCCCGCTTTACCAGGATGTTTAAGTCAGGGTAAAACCATTGAGGAATTAAAAGTAAATATTACAGAAGCTATTGAAGGCTGGTTAGAGGTTATGAATGATAAGGCAAACAAGAAGAATAACCAAGTGTTCGAGATCTCAGTATGAGTCACCCAATTAAACTTTGCTCTGGTGCCAAAACTGTTAAAAAATTCAAAAAAGCAGGATGGAAAACTAATAGACAGAAAGGCTCACATGTGATGATGGTAAAGGATAATTATGAATATACCCTGTCGATTCCATTACAAAAAGAACTGGGAGTCGGTATTTTAAAGAAATTAATTAATCAAGCAGGCTTGAGTGCCGAACAATTTAATAATTTATAAAAGAAATAAGATAATAAATAGTATAAAAGTATAATATGTATTTTAAAAAAGAAAAACAATAAACCTATTCCAGCAACTTATTGCTACAAATGATGTAGGAATAAATGAATGAGATTGCCACGCCTACCGCTTAACATTAGTTAAGGGCAGGCTCGCAATGACAAAAAGAAGAGTATTGCGTCTGTCGTATAACGTATACCGTGAATACTGAGAGAAGCAATGCTTGCAAGAATGCAAGATTGGAAAGATGCAAGAATGAGATCGGGGTTTTTTAACTAAAAACTATAAACTAAAAACTGATAACAGTCTTTATATACCAAATACTAACTACCAACGACTAACGACTAAATTAGTATCGGGTCGTAAGTATTGAGTATCGATTGAATACGGTGGGAATAAGTGAAAGATAGTTTTCAGATTATAGTTAACAGTTTACAGTTAAAGACAATATAAAAAATACTGAAGTTTCAGTTCAAGGCATCAGATGAACACTCCTTTTGACAAGTTTTCATCTGTTATTTTATTAGAAAGTGTTACCTATGTCTTGAAGTTTTT
>Ga0334894_1002848_pt1 | contig 10946 bp, 9 predicted proteins | sample GraSluR3_MG_6_FD_207225 | JGI IMG/M metagenome (GOLD analysis project Ga0334894, IMG submission 207225) | Sludge microbial communities from methane-producing bioreactor in Wageningen University, Netherlands - Granular Sludge_12_05 R3 | ecosystem: Engineered > Bioreactor > Anaerobic > Unclassified... | reverse complement strand
CATCTGATCATGCAGCAGTTTCTATGAGTATAGCAATAGCAAGTTTACTTTGGTGAATACAAAAAAATGACAAAAAATATACAATATTTGGAATAATCCTGATTGTTTTTAGTCTAATTATGAGTATTTCTAGAGTTGCTACAGCAATTCATCGACCAACAGATATTATAGGCTGACTGCTTATCTGAGCTATCATCCCCCTCATTTTAAGCTCAAAAAAAATCTCCTCTTTTGGAGAGAAGATTCTTTGATATATCGCCAAGAAAATTTAATAACCCTAAGTCATTGCGACCCTAAGTGAAACTAATGGGAAATCAATCCAAATTAAGCGCTTTCTAATTTAGCTTCAAGTTTATTATTATTAATACTTAAAATTATTTTTGGTTCATCTTGTTCACCTTTAAATATCAAGGTATTATCTTTCTTTTCTACTCCGCTCATATTTTTCATAGCACTTATAACTTCAGTACCAAATTGATTAACCTGAGTTTCTCACTTATTCATAAACAACATCATATTTGCTATATGTACAAATTTATTTTTCAATAATTCTGAATCACTATCATTAATTAACAATTGGAAATTATTTTTCAAATCTCAAGCATTATTTATTTCAGATTCAAATAATTTTGACATAGGCTCCAAAATCTTAGTCTGATAATCAGATTGTGGCGTAGTAGCTTCAGCACTATAAGTATAATTAGCAAAAGCATATTCTTTATACTTATCTTCTTTGATTTCTTTAATTATTTTGTCTTTCTCTGTATCAAATTCTGTTTTTGCTTTGTTTTTTACTTCCAAAATATTCTTTTGTTCTTCTGTTAATTCCGAAGTTTTATTAAATATATCACTTTCACTAATCACATAATGAAAGTTTCATTGTCATTTACTTCATCACATCAAATACGCAGCAGCAAAAACCATATAGTCACGACCTGAAGCAATACCCTGATGTCATAAATTTTTACCAAAATATCATTTCTCTGTTATGATTTTGTGATTTGCTTCCAATATTTTTGCAATTTCGTTTTCATCCTTTAGAATTTCTTGCAGAATAGGCGAAACATCAGCACCAGATTTAATACTTAATTTATTTTCTTTCATCTCAAAAATATCTATATAATTTATATCTCAAAATTTATCTTTTTGGTTTGCTTTGAAATATCTCTCAATCAAGTTTACATCAAGATTTTTTGTATTTTCTCAATTAAACTGGTTCTCAATCTCGTTTACATAAATATTATCTTTTCTAATTTGATTATTCACAAAATTATTTAATTCTGATTGATAATTCTCTGGTTTTATACCAAAAAAACTTTTTGGTTTTGTTTTTGAAATATTATCCAATATTTCTAATTGATCTTTCTCCAAAGCATATTGATCTTTAAATTGTTTATTGAGTTCTTTTCCAAACCAAGATTTTTCACCTCACAAATATTTCATTAATCAACCCTTACCTCACAAAACAGAATCAAGCAAACCTACAATCATTTGACCAATAGGATTATTAAAAAGTACCGAAATATAATTTTTTGCTTGTTCAACCATACCCTGTTTTCAAGTTGCTGTATTTACAGACTTATCCAAAAGAATTTTTTGATTAACCAAAAGATCAAACAAATCTTGATTTGGTTTTTTTATTGAATCCTTTTGAGCAAGTACTGATGGAACATATCACTTAAACATATCCAACTTCATAAAAGACTCAACAATGGTTTTTCTAGATGTGATATTGGATGCTGGTCAAAAATATTTATCTCATCATTGCTCAATTAGTAGTTTAGAATATTTATTAAGCAAAACAGGATCCTGTTTTATTCATTCAAACATTTTTACAAAATATTGTCATTGTGTTTCTATATCGACTACATTTTTACCATTTTCTATTTTACCAAAAGAGTCTAAAACACCTCTAAGATTTTCATCTTTTTTTAGATATTCAACAAAAGGTTTTTTTCAATCTTTTTGATTATCAAACAAAACAGATAAAGCGTCTGGTCATCCATAAGCAGATATTTCCAATCTTCACTGAAATTGTAAAAATTCTTTTTTATCTTTAACAATCTGAAATAATTTACCAATGTTTTCATCATTTTTCAAAACATTTTCAATATCTTCTTTGTTTTCTTGAAATCATTCTACCAACAGTTTTTGATCATCCAAATTTTTTCAAAATGTAATATAGTGAACTTCACCATTTTCACTACCATCTACTATTCTAACAACTCTTGTATTACGCGGATAAAACCTTAAAGCAGGATCTAAATTTTCATTATTCTTATCTACTATATAAAAATCAATTTCATCCTTTTCATTAGCTCAAATTATTTTCAAAAAAGTTTTATATTGTTCTGGATTATCTTTAAAAGAATCTTTATCCCTGTAAAGCATATCAAAAACCTGATTAAAAACATCTCTATATTGAGGACTTTCTCTCAGAAAACTCAAATCCTCATTTGTAGCACCAAGATACTGATCAATAGTAATTCACTGGTAAGATTCTACGTTATCAACTACTGTTTTTATATTCAATTGATTTTTTATAATATTTAAATTACTCAATAAATGATTTTTTGCTGAAGATAAGTGATTATTTGTAGAAAAAAGCTTTTGGGCTTCTTCTATTTTTTGTTGTAAAACAGGTTCCAACAATCAATCATCAATATCCTTTATTTCTTTTAAAGATTGCTCCAATATTGCTTTAAAACGATTTTGCGCATATCTAGGAACTTGAGACATTGTTTGATCATCAAGCAAATACTGACGCATCAAACCAATTGCTTGATCTTTACGAATTCCGGCATCAATAATATTTTCTTTAGACTGCCCTTCTGATAAATTATTTATATCCATCCACAAATCTGCTTGTCCTATTTTTGTTTGAATTTCTTGGTTTATTTTATCAAAAGATAATTGACTTTGTTTATATTTTTCTTCTGGAATTTTTATAGCTTTATCATAATATTTTTTCAATTCTTCCAAATTTTTTATAATATCTTTGGGATTTTTTAATCATAAAATATTTTCCAAAATTGATTTAAAATTTTCAAGTTCCTTATCTTTCAAAGAATTATTTAATCTATTCAACAAGGAATTTCAATTAAAATCACTATAATCTTTTTTAAAATTAACTACAAAAGCATTTTTAAGTGTTTGTTCTAATGATAAATCCCCTTTGTTTGAATCAAGTCTAGAATACAATAAAAAATATTCATTACAAAAATTATTAAATTCTGAATATATTTTATAGTCAGATTCAAATTGTTGTTTTGCATTGTTTTTATTATCAATAGCATTATTAAACATTACTTCTGTATCAACTTGATTTATTTTCAAAAAAACTTTTTTATACAAAGATGGGTCAATATTTATTGTTTTTGTGTCATGTTTATCATAACTAATAAGTTTTTTTAAAAGACTCAATAGATCTTCTTTTTTAGTTCAAATATCATCAATAGATGAATTTAAAATTGAATTTAAGATATCCTCTATTATTGGCTGATTTAGTGTTTTACCAACCTTTTGATCAAACATATCAATCCACTCTTTAGAAGAATTTTCTAAATTTTTAAGATCATTTAAATCTAATGATTTCAAGTTATCATGATTTATATCCAGCTTTTTTATTTCTTCAGACATATCTATATGTTAAAATTTAAATATTTTCCAACATTTCATCCAAATCCAAAGAATCTTTTTTCTGATTGGAAAGTTCTATTTCTTTGAGTTTTTGAAGGAAATTATGACTTTTTTGTAATGCTTTTTGAGATTCTTGATCTTCAACAAATTTTAAACTTTCAGCAAAAATACTTTGCATAGCATCAATAGTCTGACCACTTAAAGTATTGTTTTCTATCAACAACTTCAATCCTGCAGCCATCGGCCATTTACCATCTAAAGCAGTAAGAAGCTTAATTAAATATTCTTTTTTTGTCATAATAAGCAAAAATATAAAGAACATAGTAATTATAAGCACAATCTCAAAAAACACAAACCACCATATAATATATATTCAGATTTATTTGACTTTTAAAAAAAAGAGATTATAATATGTTGTATTTAATTTTTACAAACAAAAATGAACTTTAAAAATAGCATTAAAAAATGAGTAATCATAAGTAGCATTGTATGACTAACACTTTTACCTTTACAAGGGAATTCTCAAAGTAGAGAAAAAATCAAAGAAAAAACAAAAAGAGCTCTTGCAATAAATATCGATAATATAGAAGATAATGAAATAATCAAATACCAAGTAGCTTGGTTAATAGACAAATATGGATTAGAAAAAACAATAGAAACAATAACAAAACACAATCTAAAATTAATAAACGACATTAGAAAAAAACACTGATTAGTAGAAGTTAAATTAGACAGAAAACTTTGTAAGGCAGCGCAAAAACACGCAGATGAAATGTTCAAAAAAAATCGATATAGCCACAATTCCAAAAACTGAAACACCCCTACAGATAGAGCAAGAAAAGCTTGATATAGATCAAAACACATCAAAGAAAATATAGGAAAAAATTATCTAACAATAGAAGAAGCTGTAAAATCTTGGAAAGAGTCTAAACCTCATTTTGAAACTATTATAGACCCAAAACTTACTCATATATGAATATGATTTAATACCTATTATCGAGTAAATTTATTTTGATATAAAGAATAACATATTATCGCTTAGGACAAGGAATTGCTTTAAAACGACTAGGTGCCTTTTTGTTATATAATCTATTATCTTTGAAAATCCTAGTTAAATCTATACTTGGGCCAGTTGAAGAAGAGGTTGAAGTTGGTTTCGTAGAGGAAATATTGAATGATAAAAACAAAGGGTCACTTTTTTCTTGAAGATCTAAAGAAATAGTTTTTTGTTCTGAAACAATTTTATTAATATTCAAATCTATAGTTGCTTTTTGATGCTTTTTAAATTCATCCTTCATTTGTTCTAAATCATATCCCTTTTGTTCTAGTTCCGTCTTCGTAGGTCAATCAACAGTATATGACAAATCAAAACTAGATCATACTCTAATTTTATCAGAAGATTCAAAATAATCAATAAAAGACAATGCTCTATCTTTTGCAAGAGATGGATTTTTTGTAATAGATGAGTTTTTAGGATCATCAACCAAATTACTTTGATTTTTTACAGATATGTTAATATTTTTATTATTAAGACAATTCCAATCTGTTTTTGGATTACGATCGGTCGACATTCTACTAGCTGAACCAAAAATTTTTCATCATACAATTACAAGGCTTTGATCTTCTAATATTTTTTTCATCTCAATATTTTTAGACAACATATCAGATATAGAAGCATTATCTCAAATTTCGTTTCAATTAAGATTATTTAATGCCAAATGTATAGGTTCTTGTGGAATTTCCTTTTTTTCATTATAAGATAAAATCAAATTTTGAGTAAAAGGATCCTCTTTTACATTAATAAAAACATTAGAATTAACTGCTATATCAGATACTTTTTGAAATAAAGAAATATTTCATTTTGGCAAAACAATAGACAATTCTTCAATATTGTTTTTTTTACAATAAAATATCTGATCTAATAATTTTTTTTCATTATTTTCATTTAATATTTTTTCCTTTGATATTTCTCATATTTTATGTTCAAATTTTTTATTTACAAGTTGATTTTGTAAAGAAACATTTATTAAAGAATAAGGAAATTTATCATAAGATTTAAGCTGGTTTCGCGTTTCTTCTATAAAATCATTTGAGTTTTCAATAGAAGACAAAGCTTGTGCAAAAGTCGTAATATGTTTCTTATTAGTATTTTTCAAAAGCATTTCAAAGTTTGATTTATCAGATCAAGAAAGATTTAATTTTCCAATAAAAGAATCATAAATATAATCTCTATTTCACTCAACAACCAAATCATTTAAAGAAGATATTATTGATCTATATAATTTAGAATTAGTTCTACCTTCTTTTATTTTCAAATATTCTGAAGATTCTATTTTGCTTTTATCTATTTCTTTATTTAGAATACTTATTATATCATTTTTGGTATCTAAATCAAAATCATATAATTCTAATTTTTCAACAACCAAATTTTTATAGTAGTCTTTTGTTTCATTAATTTTATATAGATCTGACAAAGATTTTATATCATTTCTAATATCTTCTCTAGAATTAAGCCAAAATATATTATTATTTAACAGTTTATCATTTACATCATCTGGTTTATCTTTATTTATTTCTTTTTTTTGTTTTTCATCAAAAGAAAAATTAGTTTTTAAATAACCAACCAATCATTGATCAAGACGATCCTTATCATTTAAAGATCTTGAAATAAAAACATCTTTAACTTTATCAAAAAACACTGATTCTTTTAGCTCCGAGCATTCAAATCAATATAATTCAGAGACATCTTTAACTTCTTTTTGTTTATCTTTAGTATCTTTAATATCTTCAAAACTATTATCATTAATAACTTCAAAATTCATTGTAAATAATTAATATATAAATCACATATAAATTATAACGACAAATCCAAAAAAAAACAAAATCCAAACAAATAATAAATCAGATTTATTTGACTTATAATACAAAACAGATATAATAGATAAGAATTTATATTCTATAACAATAAATGAAGAAATCATCAATAATTATACCACTAATCATATGATCCTCTCTTTTACCACTAAAAGCATTTTCTCAAACAAAAGAAAATATAAAAAACAAAGCAAAAAGTGAATTAGTTGAGAATAACGATATAGAAATTAATCATGAAACTATTATTAATACAAGCATAAAAGATATTATAGAAAAATATTGAGAATCAGAATGATTAAATATAATAAATAAACACCTTATGATAGAAATGAACAAAATAAGAAAGGAACAATGAATACCTGAATTAATATGAGTAGATGAAAAATTAAAAATAGCTACTCAAAAACAAGCAGAATTTTTAAATAAAGAATGACGTATTTATCATATGAAATGAGAAAACATTTTACGAAAAAGATTACAAAAAGATTGAATAGAATTTATAACTTCATGAGAAAATTTAGCATTATGACAGGAAACGATACAAGAAGTTATGGAAGATCGATTAGCATCTACCTGACATAAAATAAACATACTCAAATCAACTTATAAAAAAATGTGATTAGGTATAAAAAACAAAACACGAGTTCTTAATCGAATTGGTTAAGAATTTTTTGTTTGAAAATAAAGAGATAATAATACATAATCTTTAGGAGAAATATATCTTTCTTGAACAGGAACATTATCAGCATAATATCTATGATTTTTTCATTCTCAAACTCCTGCATATCAAACTCATTTAACTTTATTTTCTACAACAAAATCTTTTAATGATTTACCAGATTCCAACTGTTTGTTTTCTAAAAATGAAGTATCTTTATTTTTTATAATAGATGAAAATTCATCACTAGATATAAGTTTATCATTAACGGCTTTTATAGTACAATACTGTTTAAGAGTAAGTGACTTAGCACTCCAAACTCAATTATTATATTTTCATCAACAAATATGAATTAATGATCATAAATATTGTTTAATTTGATTTTCAACTTTTTCTTGCATAATAGGATCTGAAACCAATGCTTGAGGAAGATTTTTCATAACACGCATATATAATTTAGATGGATTTTCTGGATCTAAATGAGTTTTTAAATCTAGATTTACCATACCATACATAAAAGTAACGCCTCAATTATTTGTTGATCAATAACTTTTCAAAAGATTTTTATCAACATCATTATTTCTTTGCCAACCTCATGAAAAATCTTTAAGTTCTAATTTTCACAAGAAATCATATATAGCTTCTGTCGTAAATCAATCTACAAGATGATTAACTTTTTCTGTATAATCAGCTTCTATATCAAAACCCCTTTCTTTTGGATCGTTTTCATTTTGTCAAAGTACATTAGAAATTTCAACTTTTTTCATTTGATCCGAAGATAAATTTAACGAAATTATTCATTCCATTGCTCTTCTATATCAAAGAACTACATTTTGAGGATCTTCTTCTGATTTCAATAATTCATCATAAGATAAACAATTTCATCATCTTTTAATATATTCTTCTCTTACTACTTGAAATTCATTTTTATTAAAATTTTTTGATTCCTCTGAATTTATTTGACTTCAATCTGTACATCATTTTATTTTAACTTTTTCAAATTCTCATAAAGAATTAATTGTATCAATTATTTGTGATCTATTTTCTAAAGGAATATCAGATTGATTAGAATCCATTCATCTAATAGATAAAATAGGTTTTGTATATTTCTCAATAGGACCATTTAAAGGATTTTTTCACAAATCAATACTTTTATGTCAACTTATTTTCTTATCAATACTAAGATTTCTCCCCGTAGTATATTCATTTTTTTCAAAAACATCCTTCATATTTTCTGTAAGTTTTTTTGAGTCTGATATTTCTTCAAATTCTTTTTGAATAGAAGCATCCACATTTTCAGGATTTTTTATATTTTCTTGCGTTTCAATTGGTTGTTGCATTTCTGGATTTGGATTCATATTTAATTATTAAAAAAATAAAATTACATATCTTTCAACATTTCATCCAATTTATCGATATCTTCTTTATCAGCTTTTTGAGAATCTAATTCCTGCTGATGCAAATACTCCAAATAATTTGCTAATTGATTTACTTTTTTTTCTTTTTGATACAAAAAAGTTGAATGTACTGCTTTTACACATTTTTGATAAACTTCTTGTATATAATCATCAGTTACATTTGGGTCCAAAACTTTTTCTTTGATAGAAACAGCTCATTCCCAATAAGGAATTACTTTATCTAATACTTTCAAAATATATTCTTTTTTTGTCATTTAATTATATGGTTAATAAATATATTTATTATTATATATCCAATCATTACAAAAAGCAAAAAAAACAAGCATATTTATTTTTTTTAATTGACAAAAACATATAAATATGTAAAAACAAAACTCACCTTTAAAAAAACTAATATGGGAGACAAAACAATTAAACTTGGGATCTCAAAAAAAGGACTTTTGGATGAAACTAAAAGAGTTAAAAAACTAAACATCAAATTCATTCCAAACAAAAATGGTTGGCAAACAAAATTTACACAATAATTTGTCAATAAAACAAAAAAAACGGCAGGGTTTTCCTACCGTTTTTTGCTTATATATTTTCAATAAAAAAAAGCTATCTAGTGATAACCAGATAGCCAGACTTCTGGCCCCGGATTCCTCCTTAGATACTATGGAGGTTATAAAATAGGTAACGGCGCCACTACCAACTTTATATCCCCAATAATTAATCTACAAAAAATTCAAAAGTCCGAGTCCAAAAGTATATGCGCATATTTCACTTGGGTAAGTTTCCTATGAGCGGACACTTTTTGATACAAAAGTGTAATAAATTTTTTTGCCCCAATGAGCGATCAATCTTTTTGTATTTTTTTGTTTACGACTTGTTGATAAGATTCATAACTAAAAATACAAGTAATCAATACAACTTTCCTCTATACAATAGTTAGCACATATTTATCAAAGGAATTACATAAATATTGACAAAAAGAAAAATAGGGATTTTTTCCCTATTTAACTCTCTATCTACTTATCTCTATCTATTTAAAATTGCACTTCTGGAGCCACTTCCGAACCCTGATCAGCTTCAAAAAGATTTGCTTTTTCAAAACCAAATAATCTAGCTACCAAATTCGTAGGAAAAGAACGTATCATAATGTTAAATGACCTAACTGTATTGTTATAATTCATTCTTTCTACTGAAATTCTATTTTCTGTACCTTCAAGTTGCACTGTTAAATCACGAAATGCTTCAATAGATTTTAATTCTGGATAATTTTCTGTAATCATTAATAATCTTCAAAGTGCTGAAGATAGTTCTCATTGTGCTTCTTGATATGTGGACAATTCCTGTGCGTCTTTTATATCAATATTTGTTCTCATTGCGCTTGCTCTAGCCTCTACAACTGAAGTTAAAACATCTTGTTCTTGAGCAGCAGCTCATTTTACTGTATTAACCAAATTTGGAATCAAATCAGCTCTTCTTTGATACACGTTTTCTACTTGTGATCGAGCTGTTTTAACTGATTCATCTGTTCTAACTAAACCATTATATTTACTCGTAAACCAAAGCCCTAGTATCAATACTACAGCAATAATAATTAATCGCGTTTTTTTCATTGAAATATTTTATAAAGAATAAAAAACAAAGAATTATAAACAATATAGAGATTAAATTCAACCAGATTTTTTTATATACAATATTTTTTAAAACTAGTTACTAATTTTAATCCCCTGCTCATCAACCTCCAGAGCTTCCTCATCAACCACTAAAACCTCATCATCCAAATCATCATCAAAAACCTCATCCAAATCATCTACCTCCACGTCATGGCAAAAACCCCGTAAATCCAAATACCAAACCTGCAAAAATTCAAACCATAAGCAAAGTACCAAGCCAAATAATAAGCACAACAATTAATATAACCAGCAATGGAATTCAGATTTTTTTAATAGTTTTTTTTATCTTTTTTTGTTTAATCAGAGATGCCAAAATAAATCAAAGTATCAAACCAAATATCCGAAATCACTCTTCTTTCTGTTCTACAGAGAAAAATTCATTTTCTATACTAGAAGCCTCATCATTTGCTATAGCATCACTACATCTTTGATAAAAAACACTTACAGCTCAAGCAAAATCACCTTTATCTACCAATGGACGAATATCATTTTCTATAATACGTTTTACCAAAGCATCAGGCAAATCTCACTCCAATCAATATCAAACAATAATTCTGATTTTCTTTTCATCAGTAGCAATCAACAACAATAATCCATTATTTTTTCAAGCTTGGCCTATCTGATTTTCGTTAAATAATTTCATTCATATATCAAAAAGTTCATTTCCATTTCTACTAGGAAAAAGAACAGCTACAA
>Ga0334894_1002827_pt1 | contig 11014 bp, 10 predicted proteins | sample GraSluR3_MG_6_FD_207225 | JGI IMG/M metagenome (GOLD analysis project Ga0334894, IMG submission 207225) | Sludge microbial communities from methane-producing bioreactor in Wageningen University, Netherlands - Granular Sludge_12_05 R3 | ecosystem: Engineered > Bioreactor > Anaerobic >... | reverse complement strand
TCTTTATACAGATCAAGGATTGGAAATTACTCTTCCCTTGAGCAGGGAGGGAATGGCAAATTATCTTGGGCTTGCAAGAGAAACGCTGAGCAGAAAGCTTGCGCAAATGGAAGAGGATGGAATCATCGCGATGGTGGGTACAAAATCGATATGTATTCTTGATCTTGAGAAACTCTCACAGTTTGCAGGTATGGAGCTTTCCCTCTAGAGTTGTTTTGCCTTTTCATAGAGGAGCGCAATTTCTTCTTTATTGGTCATTTTTGAGAGGACCATCGCAATGATGATGATCCCGGGAATGTCGACAAGCAACCTTGTAAGGGCAAATGCTGTTCCCAAGGCTGTAAATTCAAAGATCAGCATCGGAATCTTGGTGGTCGACCAAGCTCCGATGAAAATCAGGATATTACTGAACTTAACGCCTTTCTTCATGAACACTGCTGCCACTGGGAATGCCCCGTATAGAGGCCCTGCTGCGGCAGATCCGATGAAGAGAGCAAGCAAGATTCCCATCACCCCACTTTTTTCTCCCATGTACTTGACCATTGTCTGTTTGGGAACCCATATGTCAAGAAGCCCCAACAATATGAACACCGGAGGAATGACCAGAATCATCTCTTTCAGTTGGAAAACCGTTGTATCGAGTACCAATTTCCCCAATGGCCTGTTTATAAAGGCCAAGATTCCTAAAAGACATAATAGCAATGCTAGAAATCGATATCGCTTGATAGCTTCTTTCATGCCACCATCTCCATGACTTTCCCGATGACAAAGGCGACAAAGAAAGAGAAGGCAAATGCAAATAGGTTTCTAAACATTGCCAATTTCTTTCCAAAGTACATGATTTCAACAGGAAGGGTGACTATGCCTACCATCATCAAGGTTGAAATAAATGCTCCGATCTGCATATATCCAGCTCCGGCTGCAAGCAGCAAAGCCGCAGTGGGAAAAGCAACAAACCCAGGAATCAACGTGACTGCTCCTGTCAAGGATGCAATAAGAACACCCAAAAATCCTGATTCAGATCCAATCACCTTGATAAGAAAGTCTTGGTTGAGCAGACTTATTAAAAGGCTGACAAGAAGAATCACGACCATAAACTGAGGAAGGATGTTCTCAAATGATTTGTAGGCCTTTTTTAAGGCTTGAATGGTCTTTTGCTTGTCCTTTGCAAAGGAAAGAGCCAAAAGCAGGGTGGTCAAGCCGTATAACAATATATTCATGTAATTTCCTTGGATGTGGTAGTAGTATATATACCAATAATATTTGCTATTGACAATCATATGAGCATGTATCTATTATTAATCCATGAAAAGCCTAGCATATTTATTGGTTTTTCTTGGCTTGTTGTTCACAATTTTCTTGCGCATTTTGCTTGGGTGCAGTACGCTGAAAGAGCAAAGGGCGATCGACGAATATACAACGCGGAGGTTATGTATGGCAAATGTAGAAACGATTTTAGATCAAAAAGGCAAGAATGTATTTAGCATCACCCCAGATGACAGCCTCGCTCATGCACTTTTGAAGTTGACTGAGCACAAGATAGGTGCCTTATTGGTACTGAATGAGCAGGGTGACATTAAAGGAATTGTTTCTGAGCGTGACATCATCCGTCACTTCTCCCGAAAGTTGGAACACTTGAATACGGCTTCTATTGCTGTGAAAGAAGTTATGACTACAGGAGTGACCTATGTTAAACCTCATCAGAGTCTTGATGACTGTCTTCAATTAATGACAGCTGGGCGTTTTAGGCATCTTCCTGTTGTAGATGGGGAGAAAGTGGTAGGAATGATTTCCATAGGTGATGTGGTCAAGGCAGCATTGGAGGAAAGGGATTTCCAGATAGGGGAATTGGAACACTATATAACCAATGCATATTGAGGATACGAAGCAAGCAACTATTATATCAAGTGTGCTCCTTTGTGGGGCGCATATTTTATTTTGACAGGAGCCTTGAATCATGGACGAAAAACAAATCAATACTCTGAAAACTCTCATTGAGCGTCTTCACAGAGGTGCAGATACCAAGGAAGTACAGAAGCAATTTGAGAAGGAGTTCGGCTCTGTAAGTGCGGAGGATTTGGCTGCTGCAGAGAAAAAGCTCATGGAGGATGGCTCGATTACGGTGGAGCAGGTACAAAAGTTATGTGATGTGCATGCATCAGTCTTTGGCACAAGTATCGAGCAAATTCATGGTGAGGCTGTCGTTGATAAAATCCCAGGGCATCCTGCTTTCGTATTTCAAAAAGAGAACGAGGGATTGATTGCATTTTTGGATGGTGCGTTCTCGCAAGCGCTTGAAGCTTATAGACAAGAGAAAACTGAACGAACGAAGGCTGATCTTTTAAACGCACTTAAAAGTTTGAGCGCCCTTGATGCTCATTACGTCAGAAAAGAAAATCTCTTATTCCCTTATTTGGAGAAAGCAGGGATTACTGCACCGCCGAAGGTGATGTGGGCAGTAGATGATGAGATCCGTGCACTATGGAAACTTATTATTCATACTCTACAACAGTCAGACAGCCTGCTTGAGCAAGAGCTTATGCAACTACAGCAGCAGGTTCGAAGCATGGTGGATAAAGAGAACAATATTCTAATGCCGATGTTGCAAGGGTGTATGGATAAGGATGCATGGTTGATTGTAGGCAGAGACAGTGCGGACATTGGGTATTGCTTCAACGGTGGTATTGAGGGGGCAAGCCCTTCTGATGCACTGACCTGGTACCGTTGGAATGCCACACTAAGCAAAACCGAGGAGTATGGTGCAAAAACTGATGTACAGGGTGATATCATCCTTCCCAGCGGCCGGATGAGTGTCGAAGAATTGATATGGATGTTGAACACCCTTCCCGGGGATGTCACGTTTGTAGGCTCTGATGATAAAGTCCGTTTCTTCAGCGAAGGCAAAGAGAGGGTATTCCCAAGGACAAGAAGTATCATTGGTCGCGATGTCAGTAACTGTCACCCTCCTAAAAGCCTATCGGTCGTCCAAGCGCTCGTGGATGATTTCAAGGCTGGACGAAAAGACAGTGAATCGTTTTGGATTCAAAGAGGGTCGAAGTTCATACTGATCCGCTATTATGCTGTCAGGAATGAAAAAGGAGAGTATCTTGGAGTACTTGAATCAACAGAAGAGATTTCACAGCTGAGAAGTCTAGAGGGTGAGAAGACACTGCTTGAATAAGCATGTGTCAGGCTTGTTGTTTCTTGATACGATCGATGAACGCAATATATGCGTAAATCTGGCCTTGGATTTCGTTGTTCTTCAGTTCTCCTCTTCCTGCCCAATCCTGCCCTTCATAGATGGTCAGGTGATGTAATTCTCCCTCAATGTCGATCAACGGCATTGGGGAGATTTTTTGTCGGTTTTCCAGATAGAAAAGGGTGGTATCGTACGCATCATGGAACGCCTGCTCCTCTGTGGAAAGAGTTTGTTCTGAAGTATGTGTATTGTTCATAATGATCCTTATGACGACCGGGAGGATAGTTTTTCAATGAGGTTGGTCAATTGTCTTTCAACCTTGGGATGATTCAATGTCTTGATATCCCTGAGAGCCCGGTTTTTGTATGATTGTGCAAGATTTTCAGCTTTTTGTATACCTTCGAGATCATGGACCAAAGACAAGACTTTCTTGATTGCCCTTTTGTTCAGATTTCCAGCAGTAAGTATTGAGGAGAGTTCTTGTTTTCCCAAGCGTTTCTCTTCTTTTAGCGCGTACAGCAAGGGGAGCGTAGGCACCCCACTACAGAGGTCTGCTGCTACAGGTTTACCGAGATTGCTGCTAGTTCCTACGTAGTCAAGGATGTCATCCTGAATTTGGAATGCCATGCCCATGAGATAGCCAATACGGTGACAACGCATGGTCAGTATTGGATCTGCCTCCTGAAGTGCAATTCCTGCGTAGCATCCAAGGGAAAAAAGGCTTGCTGTTTTTCCTGCAATCCTTCTGAAATAGGTGCGTTCAGAAATAAAGAAATCCCCTTGTCCTGCATCTTGGTCAAGTTCGCTCTCACAGAGCCTGCTCAGTGCATTGGAAACAACATTGCTGTTTATCCCACGTTCTTTTCCTGTAGTGAGGAGCAGTGCTTTTGCCAAGAGATAGTCACCTGCCAAAACAGCTTGTTTTGCTCCAAGACGTGAGTATATCGTAGCTTTCCCCCGCCTTTTTGGAGCTGAATCGATGATATCGTCATGAACGAGGGATGCTAGGTGTATAAGTTCAATGACTGCCGCTACGCGAATTGCTTCCTCTGTTCGGTCATGTTGCCCAAGTGCGCTGGTGATCAGGACCAAGGCAGGGCGAAGCATCTTGCCCATGCCTTGTACATGATCGGTAAGAATTGGACGGATGAATCCATGAGACGTCTGCACTACAGAAAGAATAGTGTTGCTAACGTGTTGCAATTGTTCTTGCAATTGCTCCTCATCGTTGAAGAATGCAATCATGCTTTTCTACTTCTTCCCCATCTTTCGTTCCATCTGCCTGCGGGTGAATTCCGGCTCATCTAGGTAGCAATAGGTCTTTTTTGCAAGTGGCGTCTTGTTCCACAGCTTTTTTAGATACGGCATCACCCAATAATCCAGTCCAAATGACTTTCCAGCTCCCCCAAGCATGACAATCGATACTGCCATATACCAGAGAATCTCTTTTCCTGCAAGAGCTCCTATGAGGAACATAATCGAAAGTCCTAGAGAGACGATGGCAGCAGGGAAGGTGAAAAGACCGGCAAACAAAGCAAGTCCGATGGCGACCTCGGAAAGTACAATCATCACCTGGAAGAGATACGGTGCTTGTGCCACGAATGTTTCATTGATCCAGGTGAAGAGAGCCAGCGGCTGGGATAGAAGCGGCGGGGCAAATTGTTGTACGGAACCGCTGGCATTTACAGCCTGGCTTGCTGATGCTACTGCGTCCATGACCATCTGGCTGGCTGATGCTGCAGTTTCGGCGACCTGTTGGGTTGCCGAGGATACTGCTTGGGGAGCGGGCCATTGCGTCGCCGAAGCCACCGTTTGTACAGGGCTCTGGGTTGCCGAGGCTACACTTTCTGCTACCATCCAACTAGCCGAAGCAACGGTTTCTGATACGGCTTGACTTGCAGAGGCCCAAGCGTCTGAAATTCCTGACGAAGGAGAGCCCCAATAGACTTTTGAACCTGTAGTGTCGGTAAGCCATCCCTTTGAGATCTTTCCTACTCCTTCAATGAACCACATAACCCCAAGAAACATTCTCAAGAAGGTTGTCCAATAGGAAGGTACTTTGTATGCAGCAAGTCCCCCGATCAAGGAACGACGATCCTTTATCTCCAGTATTTCATGCTTGAGATAACTCCAGACGGCATTGATGCCGCATACTCCAAACTGATAATACATATTTACCAGATGTTTGAGAGCCATGGCAAAAAAACCTGACAAGGAGATTCCTCCGGTGTGGCTCACTGCATAGGTGCCGCCGATGGAGACCATGTATCCGTGGAAATTCGATTTGAATGGTTTTGGTTGCTCAGCCTTCAAGCCCAATGCGTGCTTGATGCTGAAGATGATGCCATCTGCTGCCGTCTTTGCAGACTGTTCAGCTGCCTCCACAATCTGGGGTACTGCCCGATTGTTTTCCAAGAACCACATGCCATCTCCTGCAAGATACACGTTTTGGTAATCCGGGCTTTGCATGAACTCATTGACCAATTTACGTCCAATTTTTCCATCAGCAAGGTCAAGGTTCTCACAAAATTCAGTACCTCGGACACCGCAGGTCCATACCAAGGTTTTTGTCTTAATGGTCTCCCCATTACGGGTGGTAAACCCTTCTTCATTCACGGCAGTAATAAGGGCGTTGAGCTTAATCTCCACTCCTTTCTTTTGCATGCGTTGTACTGCTTTTTCCCTTGGTTTATCCACCAGCATGTTCAAGATGCTGCCCATGGCCTCCACATTGATCAGGCGTACTTCCTTGGAAAAATCAATGCCATTTTTTTTGCACAGGATGGGCAGCCATTCAGCTAGTTCCCCGATAAGCTCAACCCCGGTGAAGCCTCCGCCTGCCACCACAAAGGTAAGCATTTGCTTGCGCTTCTCTTCATCATGCTCTTTGCTTGCACTTCTGACCATGTACTCTATATGATTGCGAAGTTTCAGGGCATCGTCCAAGCTCCAAAGATAAAAAGCATGTTCTGATACTCCAGGAATGTTGAAGTCGGCTGTCTGTGCTCCGGTACTGATTAACAGCTCATCGTAACGATAAGAATTTCGATTTCCTATGAGGATTTGCTTCTTGAAATCTATGGTTGTAATGGTATCCTGAACCACCTTGATCATTTTTCCACTGAAAATTCTATCAAAAGAAATCTTGACAGATTCTTCGCTTACACGATTTGCTGCGACTTCATGCAGCTCGGTCATCAGAATGTGATGGCGGTTTTTGTCAATCAGGATAATCTCGACCAGATCTTGATGTTTCTTGAAAGCTTTATGCAACGCTTTTAGAGCATGAACGCCTGCATAACCACCGCCAAGTACCACTATCTGTTTTTTTTCCATTGATTCCTACCTTGTTGTCCCAATCGGGTACGGATTTGCGTTATCGTCTCAAAGAGCGAAACAGTACAGAACACTCTAGCATAATACTAGGATATTGTGCAATTCTATCTAGTAACCTGCTTGTATTTTCGCATAATTTTTTTTCTCCCGCTACAGAATACCGGTCAATTTACTGAAAAAATCTTTTTCTCGATACCATTTATTTTAATAGTAATACATATATACAAAAAAAATTATTCTTAAAACAAAGTAAAGAAATAGGATAAATGGAGTAAGAAGTATTTATCTGGGAAATAATTATAGGAAATTATTTGCTAATAATATGAATTTTAAATAACGCTTTGACAATATTGTAATACTATAGTAAATCGGTGTACTATTGACTATAACTTTTTATTGAGGAGTTGGTTCGTATGAAAAAATCCCTAGCTCTGGTTCTCACAGCCGTTGTAGCTTTCTCGTTGATCATGTTTGCAGGTTGTTCAAGATCTGACGCTCCTGCAAGTACCCCCGCAGCTTCTACCGTCACTGCTCCTGCAGTTGTGAGGGCGGAGCCTGTACAGCCTGCCCCTGTCTCTGCTGCCTATGCTGACGGTATTTATTTTGCCGCAATGGATGGGTTTTCTGCCTCTGGATGGAAAGAAACAGTCACGCTGACTGTCGAAAATGGAAAAATTATTCAAGCCGACTGGAATGCGGTGCATCAAAATGGCGGGGCAGATAAGAAAACCCATGACAAAGCCGGAAAATACAACATGGTACGATTTGGAGGAGCTCAGGATGAGTGGTATATCCAAGCTGAGCGGGTAGAGGCCTTCTTGCTCAAAACCCAGGACCCAAATGCCATCTCTTATCGTGATGACAAAGGCCATACTGATGACATTGCCTCGGTGTCGGTGCATGTGGATTCCTTCTTTGAGCTTGCTGCAAAAGCACTCGCGCAAGGGCCTGTAGGACGTGGTCCGTATGCAGATGGCGCCTACTTTGCAATCGCCGATGAGCTGTTTGCTCCTGGTTGGAGGGACTATGTTTCCTTGACTGTGCTCAATGGACGTATCGCTTCTGCTAACTGGAGTGCAATCAATCATAGCGGAGATGACAAGAAAGCCTTTGACAGGGCCGGTCGCTATGCAATGGTCCAAAGAGGGAATGCACAGGCAGAGTGGTTTGTACAAGCCCAGAAAGCGGAAGCCTTCCTCATTGAGCACCAAGATCCCAAGGCAATCGCCTATAGCGATGACCAAGGTCATACCGATGAGATCGCAGGAGTTTCCATCCGAATTAATGCGCTCTTTGATCTTGCTGCCAAAGCTCTAGAGGCAGGTCCTGCAAAGATCGGTCCGTATACCGATGGAGCCTATTTTGCAACTGCCGATGCTCCAGCTGCTTCTGGTTGGAAGGGATTTGTCTCACTTCTCGTGAACAATGGAAATATCCAAAGTGCCTATTGGAGTGCTACAGATAAGGACAACCGGGATAAGAAGCAGGTTGCCGCAAGCGGTGCCTATAATATGATTTCAGCAAGCAGTATTCAAAAAGAGTGGCATGAACAGGCTGCGGTTGTTGAGGCACATTTGCTCGCAACACAAGATCCGAAGCAGATTACGTACAAAGATGGAGGTTCCTTTACGGACGACATTGCCGGTGCCACCATCAGGGTGAATGAATTTTTCGATCTGGCGGCAAAGGCTTTGGCCTCTGGTCCCAAGAAATATTGATTTTCCATCTATTTTCAAACATACCCCAAGGTTGACCTTGGGGTATGTCTTTTAGTACTGTTCTGTCAGTTAAAAATAGAGATTTAAAAGGATGTCGTGGTTGTAGTTTCCAAAACCATGGCCAAATATGTTGATGCCTCCCACATTTTCTCCAACTTCTTTTACTGCGAAACACACCTTTATTGAATGATGTAAATTGAGCTGAAGATCTTTGATTGTGAGCTCCGATATTTGTATACCGTCTACAAACGATCCTTCATCAGTGACAGTCCATGTTTTCAAAAGTCCATACTGGGAACCTCTGAGTTTCCACCACTCTGGAGTGAATTTTCCCCGTCTATCACCAAAATCTCCGGGGCTTGTCCAAGTCCCAATCTCCTGTTCATTGATTGAAAGGGTAATGTCACTGAGCCATTTGGGATTGGTTCCTGGAATTTCTGAAGAGAGTTCTACAATAATTTCAACTTTCTTTACCGGGCGCTTCTTGTTGTATGCATTGTTTGGGAATTGGTACTTCACAAATCCCTTCTCAAACCAAAGGAGCCCAGCCTTGACTCTTTCTGGTTCGAGAAAGGATTCAGGAGTGTCAAGGTATCCTACTATCTTATCGGTTGTACACATACCGCATGGGGCCGAAACCTTGTATTCGATGAACAGGCCAACCGGCATTTCCACAGTGATGACCTCATCGTTACTCTCCTCCTTGTTGCCAAGAGTGATGATATATTCATCGTAGATGTTTCTGCAGACCTTCTGGTTTCCTTTGGTTGCTTTTCTGATTTCAATCTCGATCAGGTTTGCTTTTTCAAGCATCATGACGTTTGTAGCTACGGTGGACTGGGGGAGATTCAGGATGCTGGAAAGCTCGTTCACATTCTTCTCCCCCTTGCGTAATTCTTTCAATATGGTAACTCGTATCGGAGATGCCAATCCTTTCAAAACATCCATGTCTGTCATGGGATTGATAATCATTATTTTTCCTTCCATGGAATATCCTTTATATTAGATAATCTGTAGTGTATTATACTATTTCATTTACAAAAGTTTTTCAATCAACAAATTTGATAATATCTACATACAATTATCTTTGATTGTCTCGAAAGAGATGAAATTAATTGACTTCTCTGTTAATGTACCATATAATTGGGTATAAATCAATATTCATGATATATAAAACGTAGGTATTTTACTTTGCCTGATACTTCTTACAAGGAGCGAAAATCTAATTTACAAGGAAAAAAGCTGGCAATTACAGGAAAATTGCAGCAAACAAAAGGAGAATGAGCATGAAAAAACTATTACTGATCGTGGTACTGATTACCTGTGTAATTGGTATGGTCTTTGCTGCTGGAGGTAGGGAAGCAGCACCAAAAGAAGGGACAGAATTGACATTCTGGACCTTTCAGGATCTGCATATGAGTTTCTACGAGAATATGGCGAAGCTTTGGAATGAGCAGAATCCTGATAGGAAGATAATTTTCAAGCCTGAGGTGTTGCCGTTTGAAGACATGCATACCAAGCTTTTGGTATCCTTGCAGGCAGGCACCGGCGCCCCAGATCTTGTTGATATTGAGATTGGGAAGTACCCGAACTTCCTAAAGGGAGATATTCAGCTAGTTCCTTTGAATGATGTCATCGATCCAGTGCGAGACAAATTTGTTACAGCTCGTCTTGATATCTACAGCAAGGACGGCCAGAACTATGGCATGCCATTCCATGTGGGTGCATCAGTTATTTTTTATAACGTAGAGATTCTGAATGCCGCAGGGGTTGATCCCTATTCCATCAAGACATGGGATGATTTTATGCAGGCAGGGAAGATTGTGAGGCAAAGAACCGGCAAGCCTATGGCTACCGTTGAGGTCAACGGCCAATGGTCTTTCTGGCCGATGATTGCTCAGCAAGGTTCAGATCTGGTCGCGGCGGACGGTTCGGTCATTCTGGACAATGAGACCAATATAAAGACACTCCAGTACCTGAAGGATTTGTTGAATAGCGGTGTTGCTGTAGCTGCTCCAGGTGGAAATCATCATGCAGAGGAGTATTATGGATTCATGAACGACGGAGGGGCTGCCTCCATGTGGATGCCGATGTGGTACATGAACAGATTCACCGATTACATGCCTGACTTGTCAGGAAAAATCCTAATTCTTCCAATGCCTAGATGGACGGCTGACGGAAAACGGTCTGCTGGTATGGGTGGAACAGGAACCGCTGTTACAAAACAGGCCAAAGATATTCAATTGACCAAGGATTTCTTGATGTTTGCAAAGGGTTCTGAGGAAGGGAATCTGAGAATTTGGGAAGACCTTGGCTTTGATCCTCCTCGTTGGGATGTCTGGGATGATCCTCGGATGAATGCCAAGAACAAGTTCACTGAGTACTATCGAAATGAAAGCATCTTTGGTACTCTGTTGGAGATCAAGGATGAGATTAACAGTGTCAATGTGACGGACAGGTTGCCTGCAGTCATTGATCGCATCAACTCATCGGTCATGATCCAAGCGTTGCAACAGCAGAACAAGAGTCCTGCCGAAGCTTTGAGAGAAGGCGCGGCCTTGGCCCGATAACCTTTGAAATAACTACAATTAAGGATACGCCATGGCTGTGGCGTATCCTTGAATAAATCCTTGTTTAGGAGGAATGATAAAAAGTCAGTAGGTGGTTACTGAGGCTCTGTCTGAAGGGTGTATCATAAAGGTACAAGGTTGGAAGACAGAGTAGGTGCAAGTTCGACATATTTGATGGTCGTAAGAGGCCG
>Ga0334894_1002825_pt1 | contig 11017 bp, 8 predicted proteins | sample GraSluR3_MG_6_FD_207225 | JGI IMG/M metagenome (GOLD analysis project Ga0334894, IMG submission 207225) | Sludge microbial communities from methane-producing bioreactor in Wageningen University, Netherlands - Granular Sludge_12_05 R3 | ecosystem: Engineered > Bioreactor > Anaerobic > Unclassified... | reverse complement strand
ATCGATCTGGACCTCCTGTTCTACGGGGGGGAGGTGATCGAGGGTGAAATATTGCAGGTGCCCCACCCCCGGCTCCACGAGCGGGCGTTCGTTCTGGTGCCCCTGAACGAAATCGCACCCGACTTCCTGCACCCCCTGCAGAAAGAACCCATCCATGCCCTGCTGGGCCGGGTTGATACGAGCGGGGTGAGGCCGTTTTGATCGTCGTCGCCCTGATTGTCACGCTGCTGCTGCCGGGACTGGCCTGGTGGGCCTGGTTCGGTAAACGCGGCCGGGACCCGCTGTCCTCGCTGGCAGAAGTCATCGGTATCAGCCTGGCTGCCGTCATCCTGCTTGCCGAGATCACTTTCTTTTTGAAAGTGCGGTTCTCCACCCTCGGAATCATCCTGCTCCTGATGGTCTTTGCCGGGCTGGCCGCGGCCGGGATGGTCCGGCGCGGTGTACCCCTCCCCCGCCGGTACCGCTGGCTCCTGACCGCCGGTGTCATCGTCCTGGGTCTGGCGGTCGCCTGGCGGCTGTTTCAGGCGCGGGAACTTATCTTGCCTAACTGGGTGGATTCGCAGCACCATTACCTGATCATCCGCGCCATCCTCGAAGGGCGCGGCCTGCCGGACACCCTCGCCCCCTATCTGGAGATGCCCTTCTATTACCATTACGGCTTCCACGCTGTGGCCGCGCTGTTCACCGCCGTGAGCGGGCAGGAGATCGGGAGTGCGATGCTCATCTTCGGGCAGATCCTCAACGCCCTGGTCGGATTGTCGGTCTACGCGTTGGGGAAAACCCTCTGGCGGGACTGGCGGCCGGCCGCGGCTGCGGCCCTGCTGGTGAGCTTCGCCACCCGGATGCCCGCCTATTACCTGAGCTGGGGGCGCTACACCCTGCTGACCGGATTGATCCTGCTGCCGCTGGCCATGCGGGCCGCGCTGCAAATGACGGGAAAAGGCTGGCAAAAGGCGGATGCCCTGCGCCTGGGGCTGCTGACCGCGGGCGTCCTGCTGAGTCATTATTTCACTGCGGTTTTGCTGGCAGTCTTCCTGATCCTGCTGGCCATTGTGTATTTCCTCCCCCGGCTGAAACACCTGCTGACTGCCGCGGTTGGCTTTTCCAGCGTGATCGCCGGGACCGGGCTTGGGGCGGCGATGGCCGCGCCCTGGCTGCTGCGGGTCATGCGTTATTCCGCAGCCAGCGCGAGCCTGCAATCCAACCTGCCCGAATCCCTGGGTGCTATCCTCGAAGCGCCGGAGACCGGGGCGTATATCTGGAAGCTGCTTGGGCCGGCCAGCAACCACTGGCTGCTGCTTGTGGCAGGGATCGGGCTCATCTACGACTTCATCCGACGCAAACAGCTCAGTTTCGGGTTCTGGACGCTGACGCTGACAATCCTGACGCTGCCCTGGACGGCCAGCCTACGCCCCTTCCGACCCGACCACTTCGCCATTGTCCTATTCCTGCCCGTGACGCTCTGGGCGGGCTGGGCGTTCTGGCGGATGGGCCGCTTTCTGCAAGGCTGGCTGAAATGGAAATGGCTCCCCCCCGCCCTGACGGGACTCCTGCTCGGCGGGTGGATCATCTGGAGTTTCCCCCTCAGTTCGGACATCGTGAATCCGGTGACCGTGCTGGTGACCGAAGACGACATCGAGGCGCTGGACTGGATCAGAGAGAACACACCGGAGGATGCGCGGTTCTTCATCAACACCACCTACTGGCAGAACGACGTCTACCGCGGCGTGGACGGCGGCGGGTGGCTGCTCCCCTATACGGGACGCTGGGCGGTGGTGCCGACGGTGTTCTACGGCTTCTCGCCCGATCCAATTTACAACGCGCAGATACGCCAGTGGGGGGAGGACGCCAGCAGGATCACGACCTGCTCGGATGCCTTCTGGGCGCTGGTGGCGGAAGCGGATCTGGGCTGGGTCTATCTGCGGGAGGGCGTGGGCGGGTTGGGGGCGGCCGGGCTGGCGGGCTGCGAGGGGTTTGAAGAGGTGTATGCGGAGGGTGGGGTGAGAATCTGGCGGGTTGAGAAGGAATGATATCAACATATCCAAATCATCAATGGTATGATTGAGGGTAGAAATATACTTGGAATCATGCCGTTTTCAAACCAAATTCTATGAAAATTGCCATTATCACAACGAATTTTCCGCGCTGGGCAGGGGACTTCCGGGTTCCTTTCATCATTGACGCTGCCAAAGCCCTCCAGGCCAAGGGCCATACTGTGCGGATCATTACCCTGCACCAACCCGGATCAGCCGAACATGAGGTCATTGACGGCCTGGAAATCTTCCGGATGAAGTATTCGCCCGAGAAATACGAGGTCCTCCAGGCGGATGCGGCTGGCATACCCTCTGCCTGGGACAAAGGGCTCATCTACAAACTCGCCCTCTTACCCTTCTTTGGGGCCTTATGCCTTGGGGCGGCAAAATATGCCAAAGGGCATGACATCATCCATGCAAACTGGGCCCTTGCCGGATTGGCGGCACACCTCACCCGCCCCCAGCACCATTGCCCATATGTCGTCACCATCCATGGCAGCGATATCTTCAAAACAGCAGGCAATCCCTTGCTACGGCTACCGGTCAGAATTGCGCTTAAAAATGCGGGACATATCATCGCGGTGAGCGAAGCGCTGGCCCATGCCGGCCAGGGGTTCGGCATCCCGTCTGATCGGATCCGCGTGATCCCTACCGGAATTGACATCCGAAAATTTCCTTATGCCGGGCCGGAAAACAGGGAAAACCTCTTGCTCTATGTCGGGTCCCTGATTGAACGCAAAGGCGTGATCCATCTGCTGAGAGCCATGCAAAAGGTGAAAGTAAAATGGCCGGATTACAAGCTGTTGATCGTGGGCGAAGGCATCCTGTGGGAAGAACTGGAAACCTATGTGCGGGAGAACGGCCTGCAAGATCACGTTGGTTTCCTCGGCCCGCAATCCCAGGCTGAGGTTGCCGGCCTGATGCGCCGGTCAAAGTTGTTCATCCTGCCCTCCACTGAGGAAGGCCAGGGGGCGGTCCTGGTCGAAGCGATGGCCAGCGGAACCCCCTGCATTGGCAGTAACACCGGCGGCATTCCAAATGTGATTACAGGCGATGTCGGACGGGTGTTTGCTCCTACCAACAGTGATGAATTATTTAACGCCATCACCGCCATGCTCGAAAATGAGACAGTTTGGCAAAAGGCTTCTCAAAACGCAAGGATCCGGGCTGTTGATCATTACAGTTGGGACCTGCTGGCTGAGAGTATAATAGGCCTCTACCAGAGCGTATTAGGCCGAGAAAGCCGATAGCCCCAAGGCATGACCTTTCCTATGGATACGAACTCAGACCAACAGGCCCACCCAGAGATTACAGTCTCGATCATCATCCCCAACCTCCATTCGCCGATCATTGACCGGACGATCGAGTCCATCCTGGCACAGGAGACTCGCCATGCTTATGAGATCATCGTGGTCGGGATGGATAAATACGGGCTGGTGGAGAAATTTCCTCAAGTCCAGTTCATTAAGACCCCGCACCCTGTGGGCGCAGGGGAGGCCAGGAACATCGGTATCGGCAAAGCCCGGGGGGAGCGGCTGGTTTTCATTGATGCTGACTGCCTGGCGATGCCCGGCTGGCTTGACACCCTGATCACCGATTTTGATGAGGGCTGGCATGTAATCGGGGGAGGCGTCAAATCGCCTGCTGACAACTTCTGGCTTTTGGTCTATAATCTTTCGATGTTCCATGAGCAGCTTTGGACGCAAAAACGAAAAACACACACTTATCTGCCGACCCTCAACCTGGCCGTCGGACGGGAAGTGATTGATCAGGTCGGGAACCTGAACGAGGCTTTGATGCGCGGACAGGACATCGAGTGGACCTCCCGGATGACCAAAGCGGGGTATCCCCTGCTGTTTGACCCCGCCGCCGTCATCGAACATCATCCCCCCAGGACGGATTTTGAAGCCCTGCGAAAGGACAACTACCGCTCAGGATATTACATGATCCAGGTCCGGCTTGAAAATCTGGAGGTCTTTCACATGCCTCCCATCCTGGGACATGCCTGGGGCTGGCGGCTCTTTAAAACCCTGATCGCGAGCATGACATCCCTGAAGATCGTCCTCCGGACAAAAGAGATCCGCCAATATCCAAAGATCATCCCATATATTTACCGTTTGAAAAAGGCCTGGTGTGAAGGGGCAGCAGACCGATTGGAAGAGATTAAGAATGATGTCTTATGACAATACAGAAAAAGTGTGGGTTGTTATCCCCACCCATAATCGTTCGGATGATTTAAATGAATGTATAGAATCACTTCTAAAAGCAGGTATCAGCGGTGAACAGATTATAGTTGTTGACAATGCATCAACAGATAATACTATCGAAATGATTCAAGAATCCTTTTCCTCTGTAAAGATCATTTCTTTAGATGAAAACCTAGGTGCAACTGGCGCATCCAATGCTGGTTTTGATTTAGCGTTAGGACAGGGGGCGGATTATATTCTGCGGCTTGATTCAGACACTGTTGTAGCACCAGATTTTCTACCCCCACTCATTGAAGTTGCTCAATCAGATCCAAACATTGGTGTGGTAAGTCCAAAGATTTATTTCCACAACCAACCAAACGTGATCTGGTACGCTGGAGTAGATAGACAACCTCTAATTCTTGGTGCAAGAAACAGCCATCGCAATCAACAAGATTCACCTGAAAACAGTCAAATACGGGTAGTAGCTTACACTTGGGCAGCAGCGATGTTGATCAGACGTGAAGTTCTTGAGAAATCAAAGGGATTCGATACTGATTTCTTTGTGTACCACGAAGAAATAGATTTTTGTGAACGCATTACTACGCTCGGATATCAACTAATATTTGTCCCGGAGTCTTTTGTGTGGCATAAGGTTGGTTCAGTTGCTAATTCTGCATGGACCGCTTTTCATTGGAATCGAAGCAAAATGTTGCTTTACAGAAAACACTCCAAGAATATTTTCCATAGAATATTACTCATTATCTATGCTTTTTCTTATGCAGTTTATGATCAGATGTGTTTTATTCTTCATTTCAGATCAAAACGGGGAAATCGAGGTCCGCTCACACATGCTTTACGTGGGTTGTGGGTTGGCTTAACGACAGACCTATCAAACAAGAAAAGAACAGCATGACCCTTCCAAATTTTTTTATCATTGGCGCAGCAAAGTCAGGGACCAGTTCCCTTTATATGTATCTCAAACAACATCCAGAGATATATATGAGTCCAGTTAAGGAACCTCATTATTTTTCATTCGATGATGAAACCAAACTTACAAAAGGCCCCGGGGATCCGATAAATAAAGCAATCACAGATTTTAATCAATACCAAGCGTTATTCGACAAAGTTTCCTGCGAAAAAGCGATTGGAGAAGCCTCAACATCCTATCTCTATCGCCCTGAAGCGCCAATACGTATCCATGCTCTGCTGCCAGAGGCAAAGTTGATTGCCGTCCTACGAAATCCAATAGAGCGGGCATTCTCGGCTTATATGCACGTGGTACGTGACCGCCGAGAAACATCAGAGAATTTCCTGGATGCTCTCTCCCGAGAAGAGGAGCGAAAAGCCGCTGGTTGGGAGCCGATCTGGCATTTTTCCAGCGTGGGCCTTTACGCAGAGCAACTTTCGCGTTATTTTGCGCTATTTCCTAAGGATCAACTTCAAATTTACTTATATGAAGAACTACAAGAAAACCACACGGCTCTGGTGCGTAAGGTTTTCCAGTTTCTCGAAGTCGATGACTCATTCATCCCGGAAAGCTCTATGCGATATAACGTCACCGGTGAACAAAAGAGTAAAATCTACCATTCAATTACGGACTGGTTGTTCACGCAGCCGAATCCCATCCGGTGGTTTTCACGTAAAGTTCTCCCGGATATCTGGCGTGGAAATGTCGCTAGTTGGATGCGGCAAAGAAACCTGAAAAAACATCAAATACCACAAACCGAACGGAATATACTTGTTGAATATTTCCGGAAGGAAATCAAAGAATTGCAGTCTCTAATAAACAAAGACCTGTCCCACTGGATGGAGACCTAGTACATTGATAAAAACCATTTCTCAGTTCATCAAGAATATTGGTTTCAATATGATCGCAGATCTTTCTGCGAAATTATCAAAATCACTATTGCTTATATTAATTTCAAACGCTTTAGGTGTCTCTTCTATGGGGGCATTTAGTATCGCACTAACGTATATAGGATTTGGTATTTTACTTTCAAATTGGGGATTTGGTAATTTATTAACAAGGGAAGTATCAAGAGAAAACTCCAATTACAGTATTTATTTATCAAATTTCATAATCTTGAGGATCACATTTGCAATAATTGCTACCATAATAATAAACATCGTAATTTCTTTCTTTTCCTACAACCATGAAACTATCTCAGTAATTCGAATTATCTCCTTAAGCCTGATAGCAACAACGATAATTAAACTCATTTATTCACTATTTATTGCATTCGAAGATTTAAAACCCATTAGTATTGTATTCTTTATTACAAGCACAATTCGATTACTGATTAGTCTCGTTGTCGTTTTTTTGGGTGGCACAATTATCCAGATAAGTGTTTACTATACAATCGTAGAATATTTAACAATGATCCTATGTGGGATTATCACTATTAAGCGTTTATCAAATTTTCAATTTCATTTTGACTATAAATTCGCTTTATCACAAATCTCAATCGCTTTTCCCTTCTTCTGGATAGGTATTTCAGCAATGCTTGACACAAGGGTAGAAATATTAATACTTTCTTTTTATTTTAATGAGGCAATTGTCGGTTACTACACCGCAGTTAATACTATTCTTGGCGGTGTAACACTTTTTTCAGAAGCCATTCGTAATGCAGTTTTTCCGATTGTCACACGATATCAAAAAGATTCTAGCGTAATTCTTAAGAAAACCGTTCATCTTCTTGGTAAATATATCTTGTTAATCACCGTACCAATATCTATCTTAATTTTCTTCTTTGCGGATGAGATCATATTCTTTCTATTTAGAGACAACTTTCATATATCAGTTACCATGTTAAGAATCACCATCTGGATATTCATTTTCTATTCATACTCAGTTGTTTTATCGAACCTATTAATGGCGCATAACAAAGAAAGGGTTCTGGCCTTATTTCTCCTATTCAGTGGCTTACTAACGGTTCTTCTAAATTTATTAGTAGCTCCTATTATCGGAGTTATCGGGATAGCTATAGTGCGGTTAATCACTTCAGTGATTATGTTTGTTTTACCTTTGTATTTTCATAAAAAAGAAACAGGTTATGGGATAGTGAGCCTTTCGACTGTTTTGCGAATACTTCTTTGTGGTTTTGCTATGTTTATAATCATACATTTTCTAAGTCCCTATAACCTTTGGTTTTCATCATTACTCGCTGTAATCATCTACATCGTAGGATTATTCATTTTAAAAGTGACATTACTTGATGATATATCTTTGTTAAAGAAAGTAATGTCAAATTTAGTGAAGAGAGATACCTAATTGTGTGTCAGCAATTTATGAATTAACCCAAGAGTATTATTGAAAACCTCTGACACCTATCTTAAACTACTATTACTCAAATAGATTTAGTTTTCATGATTGGAGACTTTTAAAATGAAAAAGAGAGTTGTCATTTTAGCTTTTGTTGTTCTTATCTCATTGATGGTTTATAGTACAGCAACAGCAGCCTTACCAGGAACTGGTTGGTGGTCAGCACTGTTTGCACAAAACATAGGTGCGGATGGTGGATCTATGCAAATGAAAGCGCATGGAGCTAGCACCATATTTGAGAGTGTTGCCTTTGGTTTTGATTTTGGATCCGCATTAGTTTATGATCCTGGAAAGACACCCGATTTTAAATCAGGGGGGAATCTGGTCGGGTTTGAAGATGCTATACCAAGTGGATTTGAGGGTTCTGTTGTTCTTTCATCCTCAGTGCCAATTGCTGCAGTATCAGAGATCGCTAACTACAGAAATGGCAGTGTGGGAGGAAATGGAAGAGCTTCTGCAATGTATCAAGCATTTACTCAAGACATGGCAAAAAACATCCTGAGAGTAACTACTGTCAAGCATAACTACAGTAGACAATCAACAACAATCTATATTCAAGCTGCAGGATCTGATGCTGATGTTGAAATAACGTATACAATGAATGATGGATTAGTATACTCACAATCGACATCCATTGCGGCAAACGAAATGTTCGTGTTTGATCCAGCAAATGTTGGCATTCCATCATCTGAGTGTGGAACTGATCCAAATGTATCACCATGTTTTGGCGCAGCAACAATCGTTTCTACAACAGGGCCAATCACCGGTGCTTATGTTGAACACCCTCATCAAGGCTCTCCTGCATACCTTGCTCTCAGCACTCGTGCTCAAACCGAAGATGATGAGGCTTTCATTCTTTATGGACCTTCAGTTAAGAACACATATAGGACAGGTTCTGGTACCGGAATCACCGGTGATGCGATCATGAATGTAGGAACTGCGGACGCATTAGTCCAAATTGAGCTAACAGTAACGAAATTAGGGACAAATGCACCGAGCTGGGTAAAAGTTGGTGATACGTTTGTTGATTATGAAGTAATTGAACCCGGTAAATCCGTTGTCTTTAGTAAGTGGGATGATAATCTTGGTGGAATGCCTGTTGGCACATATGCTGCAGCGGTTTATACTTCAATTGACAATGATGAATATGATCCACAACCATTGGTTGGAGCAAGCAATGATGCTAAATCTCTGTCAAAACTTCCTGGTGGTTTAGGAAAAACTGTTTATAAATTATTTGCTGACACCTCATTAACCGATACTGCGGCCGTCCCAATGCTTACTGAATTCGAGTCTGGATTAACAGGAGCGATGACAGTCCAAAATGTTGGTCAAACCGCAGATACCATTCACTTTATCTTTTACGAATATGGGTCAGAGAACATCTATGAATTTTGGACTCGTGAGCCATTAGGTCCAAACGAAGCCGTTAATAGCTGGGGCGTTTCTATGAACACTGGAAATTATTTCGAAAAGGATGCCCTTTCTTCCTGGGATTGGTCGGATTTGGCAGGAAAACAATTTAGCGCAATTGTTTATTCAGAATCAGGTCAACCCATTAATTGTCTTGTGTTTGAAAATGCTCCTGTTGGCGATTTTGATATCCGGAATTACGAAGCTTTCAATATTGTGTTAGATTAGAAAATAGTAATATTGGTAAGAAGCCACATTCTTTGAAGTGGCTTCTTACTATTTATAATAAAGGTTCGAGTGTAATGAAAAAAATTTTACTAATATTTTCGCTACTTTTGTTACTGCCATTAGTCATAATTGGGTGTTCTGTTAAAAACTCAGCATTAAATTTTGAACAGACTTCCACTAATACTGATGACAACTTTAGTTATCCGGTTGATGGGTCCACCAAAGATATTTCTTATCCCATCGAAGAACAAATAGTTACCTTTGAAAATCGAGGGCCAGACTTTTCTATCACTGAACCCGTTCTCGGAAGTTCTATCACCATCGAAGGAACAGGCCCAGCGGGTGTTCCAATAAGGCTTGTTGATGTCTCTGAAGCAGGCAAGATCCTTGGTGAGGTAATAATTGAACAAAATGGAACTTTCATTTTCAACTTAGATCAACCTATAGAATCAGGACACTCAATAGGCATTCAACTCGGGAATATTTCAAATACTAATTTGAACGAATCGGATTTTCTATACAATGAGAATTACTACGACCGCCCCCTGATAGGCATTCTCTTCGACATGGTCGTCGTCGAATAAACCCGGCCCGCACCTACTGCACAATTGGAATAAAAATACTGTAATAGAAAGCCTGGTAAAGCCAGGCTTTTGTTGCCCCAAGAGAAGGCTCCGGTTCGATCACAAACAACTGCGAATCAAGCGTCACCAGTTTGAGGTCCCTGGCCGAATAATCCCGGTTCGCGGGCAGCGGCACCCAGTTCTCACCGGTTTTAACAAGTCCCGATTCTCCCTGCCCCGCCATCGCCCCGCCAAGCAGATAAACCGATTCATAGATGCTCGCCGCACCGAACCCGTACCGCGCCTCCGGCAGGTCCGCGAACCTCTCCCAGGGGTCCTCGCCGCCGCCGTCCCGGGAGGGGAAATAGGACCAGGAGCTTTTGAGCGCGCCACCCTCATCCCGCCCGCCGAGGACGACGATCCGGTCGGTCAGGGCAACGGCCTGCGCATCATACCGGCGGCCTGCCAGCTGCGCGCCCGCCTGCCAATTGTCCCCGCCCGGCTCATAGATCCAGACCGTATCCAGCGCTTTCTCGCCATCCCACCCGCCGAACAGATAGAGCTTCCCCTCAAAATCCGCCAGCGCATAGGCACTGACGGGGGTTGGCAAGGGCGCGCCGGTCTCCCAGGTGTCCCGCCGGGGGTCATAGATCTCCAGAATGGTTGTAGGCTGCCCGTCTGCGGTCGTTCCGCCGGGGATGTAGACCTTCTCACCGATCACGACGCCTTCCACATCCGTGACGGGAGTGGGCTTGCCGCTCAGGGTTTCCCAGCGGTCTTCGGCGGTGAGATAACGGAAGGCGCTCCCGCTCACGCCTTCGGGCCCCTCCCCAGCGATGGCATAGATGTTCCCATTATAAGCCACGGCCGCCATGCCGGCCCGCGGTTCGGGCATCGGCGCAAGCTCCTGCCAGCGTTCAGCGATGTCAAGAGAGGCAAAGGATTCCGAGTCGGGGTTGGCAGCAGGAAAGAGCATATTGCTGCCAAGGGTGACCAGGAATGTGACCAGCAGCAGACCCAATGCAACCCAGACCCAGGTGAACTGCCGGAGAAAGTGCCCCAGGCCGGGCGGCTGTTCTGCCACATTCTCTCCCCCGGGGACGTCCACGATGCGGTGTTCAATGGCATAAAGCGTTGCTTCGGTGCGCGACATCACGTCCAGCTTTTCGAAAATATTGCTCAGATGGACTTTGACCGTGTTTGGGCTGATCGTAAGGCGCTGGGCGATCTCGCGGTTGGTCATCCCGGCAGCGACCAGCCGCAGGATTT